>Ga0209382_10002156_pt1 | contig 29313 bp, 23 predicted proteins | sample SoiMetdeltSBSDD5_FD_187599 | JGI IMG/M metagenome (GOLD analysis project Ga0209382, IMG submission 187599) | Bulk soil microbial communities from a Populus tree surrounding site in Tennessee, USA - Soil MetaG P. deltoides SBSDD5 (SPAdes) (version 2) | ecosystem: Environmental > Terrestrial >...
GGCTGGAGAACGCGAGCGGCGCCGTCGTCGTGCTGGCCCTCTTCGCGGCCAGCGCGCAGCTGTTCACCTGCCTCACCCCGGACGCGGGGGTCCTGCGCCTCGTCTTCAACCTCTTCTTCCTGTTCCTCCTCTGGAACACCCTGGCCGCCCAGCCCGACCGCACGCGGCTGCTCCGCAGCCTGCTCGTCGTGTTCGGCTGGGCGTACGTCGTGCGCTACGTGGCCCTGGCCGCGCTCGCCGACCCCCAGGCGGGCTGGACGCGGCGCCTGCTCACCGTCCTGCTCGAGGGCGCGACGTCGGGGCCGATCGAAGGCGAAGCGATCGCGCCCCTGGCCGGCTACGTGGCCTTCGCGACCGTCGCCCTGTACATGATCGGGCTCGTGCTGCTGCCCCGCCCGGCGGCGACCACGGTCGCGCTGGTCGCGCCCGACGTCGTCGACGCCCCCTAGGCTCTCGAGCCGCCTACTCTTCCGCGAGCGCCTCCATCGGAGAGATGCGTGCCGCGCGGTGCGACGGCAGCAGGCAGGCGGCCAGGGACACGACGCCGATGATCGCGGCCGCGGTGGCCAGCGTCGCCACGTGGACCGGCGGGACCTGGAAGAGGATCGCGCGCATGGCCTGGCCGGTCAGCCACGCGCCCAGGACGCCGAGCACCGTGCCCGCGGCGAGCAGGCGCAGGGCCAGCGAGAGGAACTGACCGCGGACCTGCTCCGGCCGCGCTCCCAGGGCCATGCGCAGGCCGATCTCGCGGCGGCGCCGCGCCACGGCATAGCTGAGGACGCCGTAGGTGCCCACGGCGGTGAGGAACACGGCGATGGCGGAGAAGAGCGCGGCCAGCACCGCGGGGGAGCGGCGGACGATGACGCTGTCGGCAATGCGCCCTTCCATGGAACGGATGTCGGTGATGGGCAGGTCGGGGTCCAGCGCGCGCACGACGCTCCGGAGCGAAGGCACGAGGGACTCCGGGGCCACGCTCGTGCGCGTGACGACGAAGATCTCGTCGTTGTCCGCGCGGTAGACGTAAGGGTAGTAGACCGCGCCCGGCCCGCCGTCCTCGGTCAGCCCGGCCTGCTTCACGGGCCCGACGACGCCGACGATCGTGAACGCTTCGGCGTCGGTCCCCTCCTTGCTGCCCGGGAACAGGCGCTGGCCGACCGCGCTCCGGCCCGGGAAGTAGTGGCGCGCGAAGTCCTCGTCGACGACGCAGACCCGCTGCGCGCTCCCCGAATCGGCCGCGCCCAGGAAGCGTCCTTCGCGCAACGCGAATCCGAGGGCCTCGAAGTATTCGCCGCCGACCCCGTACGAGTAGTGGCCGTGGAGGGATCCCTCCGGCGGGACGACGTACCCCTTGACCGTCGCCGCGCTCATGCCATTCCGTCCGCTGAGGGGCACGTTGGTGGAGACCCCGACGGCGCGCAGGCCCGGCTGATGCGCCAGCTCGTCGAGGAGCCGCTGGGTGAACGCGAGGCGGGCCGACGGCTTGTCGTAGGTCTTCCAGGGCAGCGTGATCTGGCCGGTGAGGATGTTCTGGGGCCGGAAGCCGGGCGAGAGCGCCATCACCCTCTCCAGACTGAGGGCGAGGAGCCCGGCGCCCGACAGCAGGACGAAGGCGAGGGCCATCTGGGCCACGAGGAACCCGTGGCGCAGGCGGGTGGCGGCACGGCCGGCGGTGCCGCCGCGACCGCCTTCGTGGAGCGCGCCCGTCGCGTGGGTACGGAGGCTGTACCAGGCGATGGGCGCGGCAATCGCGAGGCCCAGGACGACGGCGCCGGCCAGAGCGGCCAGCGCCACCCGCGCGTCGAACACGATGCGGGCGCCGAGAGGGAGGTGCTCGGCGCCGAGCACGCCGAGCAAGCGGATGCCCGCCGCGCCGACGGCGAGCCCGAGAAGGCCGCCGAGCAGGGTCAGGACGGTCGTCTCCGTCACCACTTCCCGGATCACCTGTGGCCGGCTCGCCCCCAGGGCCTGTCGCACCGCGAACTCCTTCAGCCGGTCGCCGGCGCGGATGAGAAGGAGGTTCGCGACGTTGACGGCCCCGATGAGGAGCAGGAACAGCACGCCCGCCTGCAGGAGAAGCAGGGTGGGACGGACCTTCGAGACGTGGTCGGCCTGCAGCGGCACCACCAGCGTTCGAAAGCCCGCTTCCGCCATCCGTTTCCCCAGCGAATCGTCCGCCTCCCTCACGGCGTTGTGCCCATCGACCTCGGACTGGGCCTCGGCCAGCGTCGTGCCCGGCCGGAGCCGCGCGATCATCTGGGCCCCGCTTCCCGAATGGCGCTGGCCGGGGAGGCGCTGCTCGAGGCTGGAGGCCAGCGGGAAGAAGAGGCGGGCCCGGGAAGACAGGAACGTGAACTCAGGCGGCAGGACCCCCACCACTGCCTTCGTGAAGCCATCCACGCGGATCGTCCGGCCGATGACGTGCGGGTCCGCGCCCAGGTGCTGCCGCCAGTACGCATCGGTGACCACGACCACGCCGTCGGTCTGGTACGTGGTCTCCTCGTCCGTGAACGCGCGTCCCATCACCGGTGCGAGCCCGACCGTCGAAAAGAATTCCGGCGAGACCTGGGCCACCGGCTCGCGCTCCGTCGAGCCCGTCTCGCCGACGACGGCCGTGCGCTCGCGGATGCCCGCGACGGAGCTGAAGGCGGCAATGTGGCCGCGGCGCCCGTAGTAGTTCGCGATCGACATCCCGTCGTCGAGGACACCCGCCTTCGGATACGTGTTGAAGACCCGCACCAGTCGGTCGGCGGCGGGGAAGGGCAAGGGGCGCAGGAGGACGGAGTCGACGACGGCGAAGATGGTCAGGTTCGCGCCCAGGCAGACGGCGAGGGTGGTGAGAGCGGTGGCGGTGAAGGCGGGGTTCTTGCGGAGGAGGCGAAGCGCGTAATGGAGGTCCTGGACGAGCGCGTCGAGGGCGGCCAGGCCCCGGGACTCACGACAGTCGGCCTTCACGCTGTCGACGCTGCCCAGCTCCATGCGCGCGCGCCGCGCCGCCTCTTCCGGCGGCATCCCGGAGCGGACGAGGTCGTCCGTGTAGGCCTCGATGTGGAACTGGACCTCTTCCGCCATGCTCTCTTCGAATTCGCGCCGCCGCCGGGCGGCCCGCAGGAACGAGCCAAGGCGTCCGAGCATCTCAGACCTCCTCGGGGGCGGTGCCGAGCGCGGTGGCGATGGCCGAGGCCAGGCGGTTCCAGCCCTCCGTCTCGTCGCGCAGGCGCCGCCGCCCGGCCGCGGTCAGGGTGTAGTACTTCGCGCGCCGGTTGTTGTCGCTCTGGCCCCACTCCGCGGCGATCAAGGCCTGATGCTCCAGCCGGTAGAGCGCCGGATACAGGGAGCCCTGGGGGATGTCCAGCGCGTCCCCGGAGATCTGGCGGATGCGCAGCAGCACGCCGTAACCGTGGAGGGGCCGCAGCGACACCGCCTTGAGGATGAGCATGTCGAGCGTGCCCGGGAGCAGCTCGGCCGTCTTGGGCATGGGTGGTCGCTCTCCTAGTTCGGCTAGGAGTGTGGACCATCTCTCCTAGTCTGTCAAGGAGAGGGCGGGCGGGGGGTCAGCGCCGGCGCATCATCGCGTCCACGCTGTAGGGGCCCGCGCCGCGCGCCGCCATGTACAGGAAGAGGAAGCAGTAGACGACGGCCAGCTCGCCCTTGTTCACGATGGGCCAGAAGCCGCCCTTGGCGTGCACCATGAAGTAGGCGACGGCCATCTCGCCGCTGGCGATGAAGGCGGCCCAGCTCGCGACGAGGCCGATCGCGATCAGGAGGCCGCCCGCGAACTCGATGATGCCGCCCGCCAGCATCATCGGGTTCGACGTCATCTTCGTCCCCCCGAGCGCTCCGAAGAGCTTCTGGGCGCCGTGGCACGCGAACAGGAGCCCGGCGACGATGCGGAGGAGCGCGTAGATGCGCTCCGCATGACGCCCCAACCAGCGATCCATGCTGACCTCCCGATGTTCGTCCAGTCTAGCCCTGGAGGGAGCGGCCGGGCGGGCTCAGGGCGAAGTTGTCGCCGCGGGCGCCTCGGGCTCGTTTCGGACGCGGGGCACGCGTGCCGCCACGTGGCCGGTCGGCTGCGCCTCGATCTCGGTGACGCGGCCGAGGAGCAGGCGGTGGACGTCTTCGGGTATGCCCGGGGGGGCGGCGGGCACGTGCGTGCGCAGCTCCGCCGCCACACGCTGGAGGCGGCCGCGCACGGCGCCCGCGCCCTCGCGCGCGGCGGCGAGGTCGATCTCGCGCGCGGCCCGCTCGCGCGCCGCCGGATCGTCTCCTTCCGCGGCGATCCCGCCCAGCCAGGTGACGTAGACGAGACGCTCAAGGTAGTCGTATTCGTCGGGCACCAGGTCGTACTTCTTGAAGGCCGCGAACCGCTCACCGAGCAGGCCGCCCACCCCTTCCATCATGGTGGGCACGTCCCGGAGGCGGGGCTGCTGGCCGCGGGCCGGTCCGCGCCGCCGCAGCTCGTCGCCTTTGCCCTCCAGGCGGCGCAGGTCCCGGCGAAGGGCCAGGAACGCGTCCAGCTTCTCGGCGCTCAGCGTGGGCGCGGCCGGCTCGCGCCAGGCCTTCTGACGCGCCCAGGCCTCGAATTCCGTCTGCTCGGCCTTCATCCGTGAGATGGGAGCGTACATGGTCCGCGCGCGGCGCAGGGCGCCCGGCCCGAACGCGGCCACCACCGCGAACACCACGGCGAGGACGACGGCGATGGCGACGAGGCAACCGCGCTTCATGCGGGCGTGGTCAGCCCTCCTCGATGGTGGCCCGCAGCGGGAAGCCGTTCTCCTGGGCCAGCTCGTGGACGGTCGAGACCTTCGTCTCCGCGATCTCGTAGGTGTAGGCGCCGCAGATGCCGCGGCCCTTGATGTGGACCTGCATCATGATGCGGTAGGCCTCGGGCTCGGGCTTGTTGAAGACCTGCTGCAGGACCTGCACCACGAACTCCATGGTGGTGTAGTCGTCGTTGAGCAGGACGACCTTGAACATCTCGGGGCGCTTGGTCTTCTCCTTGGGCTTCTCGAGGACCTCGTCGCCGGTCTGCGGCTTTTCGCGGGGCATCGCCATTCCTATTATGTAAGATGGTCGGATGTTCGGGCGGTCGCGGCCGGGATCGACGCTGTGTCCGTCGTGCGGAATGCTCGTCGGCGTCAACGACGAGAAGTGCCTCGGATGCGGCCGGGGCCGGCCGGGTCTCTTCGGTCTCACCGCGCTCCTCCGCCAGAGCGGGCTCGACGATCTCTTCGTCCCCATCGTGATGTGGGGCTGCGGGGCCGTCTACCTGGCCAGCCTGGCCATGGACCCGTCGGCCATCAGCGGCGGCGGGTTTCTCTCGCTGCTCTCTCCGGGAATCGAGAGCCTGTTCGTCCTGGGGGCCAGTGGTTCCGTCCCCGTCTTCCGGTTCGGGCGGTGGTGGACGATCCTGAGTGCCTCCTGGTTGCACGGCGGCATCCTGCACATCGTGCTCAACATGATCTCGGTGCGGAACCTGGGGCCGGCGGTCTCGGAGTTCTACGGGGGCGCGCGCACCGTCATCATCTACTTCGTGGCCGGCGCGGCCGGATTCCTGGCCAGCAGCTTCGCCGGCACCTACCTCACCTTCCTGCCCGCGCGGCTGCATGGCGGATCCTTCACCGTGGGGGCCTCCGCCGGCATCTTCGGCCTGCTGGGCGCCGTCCTGCACTACGGCCGGCGCGGCGGGAGCGCGCACATCCGGGAGGTCGCGACCCGCTCGATCCTCATGGGCCTGATCGTCGGTTTCGCGCTCCCCGTGATCGACAACTGGGCCCATCTCGGCGGGCTGGCCGGGGGCTACCTGGCGTCGTTCTGGCTCGATCCCTTCCAGCCCGAGCGCGGGACGCATTCGCTCGTCGCCGTCCTCTGCCTCCTCGTGAGCCTGCTGGCCATCGTGGCGTCGGTGGTGACGGGACTGCCGATGGTGAACGCGCAGTAGAGTCCTGGCCGCGCGTTCGTTCTAATACTGCTCCGCGAACAACACCGCCACCCGCTCCTTCGTCTTCTCCCACCACCCGCGGCGGCGCCACTGCTCGAGGTGGATCTCCTCCGCCTTCTTCAGGTCCTCGGAGAACGTCGCTTCCATCTCGCGCGCGAAGCCCTCGTCCAGGATGCCCAGCACGTTCTCGTTGTTGAGCTCCTTCGAGCGGACATCCATGTTGGCGGACCCCACCACCGACCAGGCCCCGTCCACCACCACGCCCTTGGTGTGCATCATCGTCGGCTGGTACTCGTAGATCTTGACTCCCGCGGACAGCAGCTCTTCGAAGTAGCTGTGGCTGGTCAGGCGGATGGGCTTGGCGTCGGTGTGCTCGTCGGGCAGGAGGATGCGAACGTCGACGCCGGCTCGCGCCCGGTCCGCCACCACCTTGCGGATGGCCTCGTCCGGCACGAAGTACGGGGTGGTGATGTAGAGCCTGCGCTGGGCGGAGACGAAGGACTGGATGAAGAAGAGGCGCAGCGGATGGTGCTCGCTCGAGGGCGCGCTGGCCAGGCCGGTGTGCAGGGTGACGGGCTGCGCCGGGCCGGAGGCGGGCGCGGACGGAGGGGACGACGGCGGGGGAGCCGAGGCGGGAGCGGCCGCAACCGCCGGCCCCGGGGGCGCGGCATCGGCGGCGCCGAGAACGTCGGGGGGGAAGACGTCGACTCCGGAGAGCAGCTCGCCCGAGGTCTGTGCCCAGGGGGCCACGAACGCGGACTGGATGGTGGCGGCCAGCGGACCGGTGACGCGCACCATGGTGTCGCGCCAGTGCTCCTCGGTGTCGGCGTTGCCGACCCATTTGTCGCCCACCGCGATACCGCCGGTGTAGGCCACGCGCCCGTCGATGACGATCGATCGCCGGTGATTGCGCTTGTGGAACCGCGTCAGCTTCCCCAGCCGAGGCGCGCTGTATTTCTCGACACGCCCGCCCGCGGCCTTGAGCGCGTCCACGTCCTTGTCCGGCGCCTTCATGCCCCCGAGGCCGTCGAGGAGGACCCGGACCTTCACGCCCGCCCGTGCCCGGTCGATGAGGGCCGCGAAGACCTGGTCGCTGGCCTCCCCCGGCTCCCAGATGTAGACCGAGAAATTGATCGTGCGCTGGGCGGCGCGCAGGTCCTTCACCAGGGCGGGGAAGAAGGCCACCCCGTTGTTGAGGAGCTGCACGGTGCCGCCCGCGCGCACGGGAGTGCCGGCCGTCCCCGCGATCGCGGCCAGGAACTCCGGGGACCGCACGGCGGGGGCGGCGTCGATCCGCACCTCGGGCGGACGGCGTCCGAGCGGCGAGAAGAGCGTGACGAGGACGGTACAGACGGAGAGGAAACCCAGGATGGCGAAGACGATCACCCACCAGGGGTACCGTGGCTGACGGGAATGACCCATCCTCCGATCGTAGAAGGGAAGGGCTCATCGCGTGGGCGGACGGCTGCCGATACCGGGAATTCCCGGCCGGGCGGAGACGCTATACTGGGTGTATGCGCACACGTCGCGACGTTCTCATCGGGCTCGCTTCTCTCGGCGCGGGGCTGGCCTGCCGGGTCTCTGCGTCCGAACGCGGCCAGGCCAAGGCCGGCGCGGGAGCGAAGGGCAACATGAGCACTGCGGTGAGGTCGGATGCGGAATGGCGGGCGCTTCCCGATTCCGAGTGGAAGCAGATCCTCACGCCCATGCAGTACAAGGTTCTTCGCGAGAAGGGCACGGAGCGGGCGTTCACGGGCGAGCTCTGGAACAACCACGCCAAGGGCACGTACGTCTGCGCGGGCTGCGGCCAGGAGCTGTTCAGCTCCGAGACCAAGTTCGAGTCGGGCACGGGCTGGCCGAGCTTCTGGGAGCCGATCTCGAAGAAGGCCGTCGCCGAGCACGCCGACAACTCGTTCTTCCAGCGCCGGGTCGAAGTCGTCTGCTCGCGCTGTGAAGGGCACCTCGGCCACGTGTTCGAGGACGGACCGAAGCCGACCGGCCTCCGCTACTGCATGAACTCGGCCGCCTTGAAGTTCGTTCCCGCCCAGACGTAGCGTCCTGGCGCCTAGGGCGACGGCGAGACGACCGGCTCGAGGGGCCGCCACTCCGCCGCCGTCACCATCCAGTCCGGCCCGCGCCGCGCGAGGCGGAGCTGGAAGAGCTCGACCGCCGACGGCGGCAGGAACCCGTCGAGCCCGCCGACGCGGCGGGCCGATCCGGTGAACTCCGCCCGGAAGCTCACGTCCGCTTCCGTGTCCGTGCGCCGGGACACCGCCACCTCGTAGACCGCGAGGTGCACGCTCTCGTAGGCGGCAAAGTAGCGGCGCAGGGTCGCCGCCGCCTCCGCCCGGTCCACGGTGCCGTTGCCCTTGAAGTCCTCGGACAGGCGATCGGCGATGGTCTGGGCGTCGCGGTCTTCCGCCGCCACCCGCAGCGATTCGACGAGGGCCAGGACGGGATCCGGCTGGCTACGGCATCCTCCGAAAGCGAGCGCGAGGACGAGGGCGGGAAGAGCGGAGCGCATGTGTTAGTGTGCCTCGTCTTCGGGCGGCTGCGTTCAATCCCATGATCCTCCCTCTTCTCGTGAGCCTGATCGCGCCCGTGGCGGAGGCGCCCCCCTCCTACAGCGGCCGCGAGAGCCAGGTCCGCGTGAACCTGCCGCGGCTCGAAGAGCAGGTGAAGGTGGACGGGATCCTCGACGAGCCGGCCTGGGAGCGGGCGGCGCGCCTCGTCGGGTTCTCGCAGTACGCGCCCGTCGACGGCCGGCCGGCGGAGAACGCGACCGAAGTGCTCGTGTGGTATTCGCCCTCCGCCATTCACTTCGGCGTTCGCGCCCGCGCCGCCAGCGGCACCGTCCGCGCCAGCCTCGCCAACCGCGACCGCCTCGACGCCGAAGACGCGGTGGAGATCTTCCTCGACACCTTCCACGACGGACGGCAGGCCACCGTCTTCATCGTCAATCCCCTGGGGGTGCAGGCGGACGGCGCGCTCGTGGAGGGCACGCGCACGCAGGGCGGCGGATTCGCCGGCCTCCGCACCGGGCGCGAGGTGCCCGACCTCAGCCCCGATTTCGTCTTCGACTCCAAGGGCCGGCTCACCCCGGAGGGATACGAGGTCGAGGTCCGCATCCCGTTCAAGAGCCTTCGCTATCAAGCGGCCAAGCAGCAGGACTGGGGCCTCAACCTGATTCGCCGCGTCCAGAGCAGCGGGCACGAGGACAGCTGGGCGCCCGTGCGGCGCGCGGGCACGTCCTTCCTTGCCCAGGCGGGAACGCTCGCCGGCATCTCCGACCTCCATCCCGGCCTCATCCTCGACCTCAACCCCGTGGTCACCGCGAAGTCGGACGGGGCGCGGAGCGCGTCGGGCTGGAGCTACGACACGGGAAGGCCCGAGGTGGGCGGCAACGTCCGCTGGGGCGTCACCTCCAACCTGACCCTCAACGGTACGGTGAATCCCGACTTCTCGCAGGTCGAGGCCGACGCCAGCCAGTTCACCTACGACCCCCGCACCGCCATCTTCTTCCCGGAGAAGCGGCCGTTCTTCCTGGAGGGCATCGAGCAGTTCACGACCCCGAACAACCTCATCTACACGCGGCGCGTAGCGTCGCCGGTCGGAGCGGCCAAGCTGACGGGCAAGATGGCGGGCACGCGCGTGGCCGCCCTCGTGGCCCTGGACGGCGCGGAGACCTCCGTCACCGGGCACGACCATCCGTTCTTCAACATCCTGCGCGTCCAGCGCGACCTCGGCTCCCGCTCCCGGGTGGGGCTCGTCTACACCGACCGCATCGAGGGGGCGGCCAGCAACCGCGTGGCGGAGGTGGACGCGCATCTGGCCTTCGCCTCGCTCTACGCCCTGGACGTGCAGGGGGCCCTCAGCCGCACGCGCGAGACCGACGTGCGCACGGCGCCACTGTGGCAGGCCGTGCTCGTGCGGAACGGGCGCCGCTTCGGGCTGCGCCACGCGATCACCGGCCTCCACCCCGACTTCCGCGCGGACAGCGGCTTCATCAGCCGCGGCGGCATCACGCACGCGAACCTCGACCATCGCGTGACCTTCTTCGGTCCCCCCAAGGGGCTGTGGGAGAGCCTCTCCTCCGACGTCGTCATGGACTGGATCTGGCGCTACCGGGACTTCGCGCGCGGCCCCGCCCTCGAGAAGAAGCTCCACTTCAACAACAACGTGACCCTGCGCGGGGGGTGGAAGGCGGGCGCCTCCGTCCTGATCGAGACCTTCCGGTTCGATCCGGAGCTGTACGACGGCTACGCGCTGGCCCGGACCACGCCCGCCGGCACCGAGATCCTGCCTTTCGTGGGCACGCCCGCGATCGACAACCTCGACTACGTCCTCAGCCTCAACACGCCCGAGTTCTCCAGCTTCTCGGGCACCCTCCAATATCTCTGGGGGCGCGACGAGAACTTCTTCGAGTGGTCGCCGGCGGACATCAAGTACCTGACCCTGACCGCGGACTGGCGCCCGACGGCCCAGGTCCGCGTGGGCGCCCAATACCAGCTGCAGGCCTTCGACCGGCGCACGGACGGGAGCACGGTGGGCATCCGCCGCATTCCGCGCCTCAAGGTGGAGTACCAGCTCACGCGCGCGATCTTCTTCCGGGTGGTGGCCGAATACGACGCCCGCCGGCAGGACGCGCTACGCGACGACGGCCGCACGGAGCTGCCCATCGTGATCCGCGATCCCGTGACCGGGTCCTACGCGCCCGCGGCGCCTTCCCAGCGCAACCGGTTCCGGCTGGACTGGCTCTTCTCCTATCAGCCGACGCCGGGCACGGTGGTCTTCGCGGGATACGGCAGCACGCTCACGGAGCCGGAAGGCCTGCGCTTCCGCGCGCTCCAACGCGACCGCGACGGCTTCTTCCTGAAGGTCAGCTACCTGTTCCGGATGTGAATCTCACCGGTCGTCCCCCGCGCGAGCCATACTGGGACTGAGGTCGCCTTCATGCTCGTCGCGCTTGCCACCGTCGTCCTCGGCCTGGCCGTGGGAGTGGGCCTGGCCTGGCTGGTCCTTTCCGGCCTCCTGGCCGTCGCCTTCCGCCGCGCGCGGACGTTCCTGCGCCGGATGACCCAGCGCCGCCAGTCACCGCGGCCGGATTCTCCGGACCGGCGGACGGAGGAACGTCGGGCCCACTGAGCCGCGCACGGTGCGAAGCAACACGACGACATGACCCTGGTCGTGATCCGCGTCACGCTCGCCGCCGCGCCGGCCACGTAGGTGAATGCCAGGAGGCGCACATGCTGGCCTGGCTCAACTGCCTGTTCCGCGGGTTCCACGTGCCCGAGCGTCAGTTCGTCGGCGGCTTCCGCTGCGCGGAGTGCGGGCGCGCCGGGGCCGACCTCGCGGAGATGGGCTTCGAGAACTTCGGCTACGCGCCCTCGCTGCGCCGGGCGATGGTGCGGCGCGAGGTGTTCAGGGGCTGACGCCGGACCGGCCCACGGGCCGGTTCAGGAGACCCCGACCGCCACCTTCTTGGGCTCCGCGGCCGCCACCTCGCGGCCGTGCGGCGCCTCCGCCGCCTCCAGCCCCAGGATCCCCTTCTCCAGCCACTCGTGGCGTCCGTCGAGGACGTCCACGCCCGCGCGGTAGCGTTGCACGTCGTCGTTGTCCCAGAGCTCGTCGAAGAGCCGCTGGACGCGCCGGCGGGAGATCCGGCAGAAGAGATCAGCCAGCCGTCCCGCCTCCTTTGCCTCCTCTCTCTGCTTCTCGGCCAGGGCGCGAGCGCGCGCGACCGTCGCCGCCATCGCGAACAGCTCGTTGGCCACGTCCACCAGGCGGAAGAGGAACGCCTGCTTGTTCTGCAGCTTGGCCTGGTAGCGCAACATGCCGTGGAAGCTCGCGCGGGCCAGCTTGCGGGCGCTGCGCTCGACGAAACGCACGTGAGTGGCCAGGTCGCCGAACTCCGAGTAGCGCGGCCAGCGGCCCCAGCCCAGCCAGCGCGTCGGGTACCAGCCCGCGTAGAAGGCGCCCATCCTGGGCAGGGCGGCGAGCTTGGCCGACATCCCCTTGTCGGGGTCGATCATGGCCCCCGCGACCTCGAGGTGCTTGTCCACCATCTCGCGGGCCATGAAGAGGTGCATGATCTCGGAGGAGCCCTCGAAGATCTTGTTGATGCGGTAGTCGCGCATCATGCGCTCGACGCCGATGGGCTGCTCGCCGCGCTCCGCGAGGCTCTTCTCCGTCTCGTAGCCGCGTCCGCCGCGGATCTGCATCGTGTCGTCCACGATCTCCCACGTGCGGTCGGTGTTCCATTCCTTGGCCGCGGCCGCTTCCAGGCGGATGTCGTAGCCGCCGCGATCCGCCATCTCCGTGGCCAGGGCCGCGATGGCCTCCATGGCGAACGTGTGCGCGGCCATGGACGAGATCTTGTGCGCGATGGCCTCGTGCTTGCCGACGGGCTTGCCCCACTGCACGCGCTCTTTCGCCCACTTGCGGCAGATCTCCAGGCAGAGCTTGGCCGTGCCCACCGAGCCGTTGGGGATGGAGAGCCGGCCGTCGTTGAGGGTGGTGAGCGCGATCTTGAGGCCGCGGCCCTCCTGGCCGATGAGGTTCTCCGCGGGGACGACCACGTCCTTGAAGCTGATGACGCCGTTGGCGAGGGCGCGCAGCCCCATGAAGTGCGAGCGGTGCTCGACCTTCACGCCATTCCAGGCCGTCTCCACCACGAAGGCCGAGATCTTGCGCGTCTTGGGATCCACCGCCATCACCACCAGCAGCTTCGCGATCGTCCCGTTCGTGCACCAGAGCTTGGTGCCGTTGAGGACGTAGGCGCTGCCGTCCGCGCTCTTCTCGGCCGTGGTGGACAGGCGGGCGGGATCCGACCCGACGTTCGGCTCCGTGAGGGCGAAGGCGGAGATCTCGCCGCGCGCGCAGCGGGGCAGGTACTTCTTCTTCAGCTCGGGGCTGCCGAAGAGCTTGAGGGGCTGGGGGACTCCGATCGACTGATGCGCGGAGAGTAGGGCCACGATGTTGCCGTCCACCGAGCCCAGGAGCTGCATGATCTTCTGGTATTCGCCGTTCGTGAACCCGAGCCCGCCGTATTCCTTCGGGATTTTCATGCCGAAGGCGCCCATCTTCCGCAGGTGTTCGATGACCTCTTCCGGGTACTCGCCGGTGGCGTCGATCTCGACGGAGTCCACGTCGTCGCGAAGGAAGCGCTTCATCTCGTCGTAGAAGGCCGTGAACTCGGGCCGCTCCGCGCCTGGCAGGGGATAGGGGTGGACGAGGTCCAGGCGGAAGTTCCCCAGGAACAGCTCGCGCATGAAGCTGGGTTGATGCCACTCCTGCTGGCGCGAGGCCTCCGCGACCTTCAAGGATTCCCGTTCGGATGTCTCGGGAGAGGTGGCGCCCATTTTCCAGCCTCCGTTAAATGAACGGTTGTTCAGTTATGAGTCTAGCGCGTAGTTCGATTCCTTGCAAGCCCGTTCCTGATGACAGACCGACCCGGCCCCAACCTCTCTTTTGCTAACCCAGGCCGACCGATTTCTGTTTATTCCGTAACGAGTTCCTTGAACCGCGCGTCTTCGCGCAGCGACGCGAACTCCGGCTCGATGCGGGCGCGGGCCACGTTGAACCGCCTCCTCATCCGCACCGCGCGGCCCAGGCTGCTGAGGGCCTGCTCCGGCTCGCCGCGCAGGGCATGGATGCCGGCCACGTAGAAGCGGGTGTAGGGATCGTCGGCGCCCAGGCGCAGCCGCTCCTCGAACATCGACAGGGCGACCTGGAAGGCGGCCCGCGCCTCCTCGTGCTCGCCCAGATGGAGGTGAGCGGAGCCGATGCGTTGGTGCAGCTCGATGGTCGTGCGGCTGCGGAGGGCGTGGTCGCCGCTCTCGAGGAAGCGGCGCTCCCGCTCGAGGTGCTCCAGGGCCTCTCGATGCCGTCCTTGCAGCGCGGCCAGGTGGCCCAGGCGCATGTACGACCCCACGATCACGACCCCGTCGCGTCCCGACTGCATCTTCTCCTGGAGCGCGGCCGCCTGACGCGCGGCGGCCTCGCCGCGGGCGAAGTCGCGCCGGAGGGCGGCGCAGTGCGAAAGCTGGAGGGCGGACCAGCCGGCCTGCGGGTTGAGGCGGAGGACGGTCTCGTATTCGGCGGCGGCGCGGTCGAAGTCGGCGCGGCCGATGAAGAAGGCGCGGGCCAGCGCCCCGTGGGACGGCGCGTCCGCGGGATCGAGGGCCAGCGCGCGCTGGACCGCCTCGATGCCCTCCTCCTCGCGTCCCAGCGAGGTCAGCGAGGAGCCGAGCTCCTTCCAGGCCACGACCAGGTCGGGGGCGAGCTCGATCGCGCGGCGGAACGACTCGATCGCGCGCTCGTGGAGCTCGGGGGTGGTCAGGTACGCCGCCTTGACGTCCCAGGTCGAGCCGAGCTGGAGGTGGGCACGGGCGTAGCCGGGGTCGAGGGCGACCGCGCGCTCGAAGAACAGGACGGCGCGGTCGAGGGCCTCGTAGCTCTCGATGCGCAGGTTCAGCATGCCTTTGGCGAAGGCCTCGTAGGCCTCCACCACGTGCGTCTCCTCCGCCCCCCGCGAGCGCGTGGAGAGGCGGAGGCGCAAGCCCGACGAGAGCTCGGTCACCAGCCGGTCCTGGAGGGCGAAGATCTCGCCGATGGCGCCGTCCACCTTGGCCGTGTGGACGACCTTGCCCGTCTCCACCTCCGTCACGCGCGCGGTGACGCGGACGATGTCGCCCAGGCGCTGGTAGCCGCCAGTGACGACCCAGCGCGCGCCCAGCTCGCGGGCGGCGCGGGTGGCCTGGGCCTCGTCGTCGGGCGCGCCCGTCGGTCCCATCTTGCGCACGGCCTCCCAGACGCGCTCGCGCCCGACCACGGTCAGGCCCTCGACGCACTTGAGGTCCGCGGTCACCGTCTCCGCGATGCCCGTGCCCAGCCAGTCGTCCTCCGGGCTGCCCGTGATGTTGGTGAGGCTCATGACCGCCACCACCGGCGCCGCGGGCGCCAGCCCCGTCCGCGCGGCCTCGCCGCCGATGGCGTCCAGGTCGCGGCCCAGCTCGCGCAGCGACTGGTAGCGCTGCTCGCGGTCCTTGGCCAGCATCCGGCGCAGGATCCGCTGCAGCTCCGCGCCGCCGCTGCCCGTCCGGGGCACGGCCGCGGGCGGGTCGCGGTGGAGGATCCCGTCGATCACCTGCACCGCGTTCTCGCCGGGGAAGGGGAGCGCGCCCGTGACCAGCTCGTAGAAGACGACGCCCAACGAGAAGATGTCGGTGCGCAGGTCGAGGTCGCGGCCCAGGGCCTGCTCCGGCGACATGTAGGCGACGGTGCCGATCAGGCCGCGACCGGCCGCTTCCTGCGGGACCCGGCTCCACGTGCTCGTGGTGTCGTCGGTGCGCGGCGAATACTGGGCCAGGCCGAAGTCCAGCACCTTCACCCGCCGGTTCTCCGTCACCATCACGTTCGAGGACTTGACGTCACGGTGCACGACCCCGCGGTCGTGGGCCTCGGCCAGGGCCTCCGCGACCTGCCGCACCAGCCCCACCGCTTCCGGCACGTCGAGGGGGTGCGCGCGCACGAACTGGGAGAGGGTCTGGCCGGGCACGTACTCCATGGCGATGAAGCTGTGCCGGCCGTCCTCCGTGTCCATCTCGTCGATCTCGTAGATGACCGCGATGTTCGGATGGTTCAGGGCGGAGGCCACGCGCGCCTCGCGCAGCAGGCGGTTGCGCGCGCCCTCGTCTCCGCCGCCCCGGAGCATCTTGAGCGCGACCTGCCGGTGGAGCCGCAGGTCCTCCGCCAGGTAGACCTCGCCCATGCCCCCGCCGCCGAGGCGCTGCAGCACGCGGTAATGGGACGCCGTCTCGCCGACGATGGTGTTCTCTCCGTGCTCATTATGGGGGCAGGAGATTTGCATCACTACCGAGCGCCCGGCGTGCCGCCGCCCGCGCGGGGCGGCGCTATACTCGCGCCGCGAAGCCGGGTCCCGCCCTCCGCGCCCTCGCCGGGCGCGGGCCGCCGCCGCCGATCGTCCGGCCTCGCGTCGGAGGGATCGTGCACGAGGGGGTCCGGGCGACCGCCATCGCGATGGCCGGTGCCCTGCTCGTGCCCCCCGCCTCGCCTCCCGCGGCGCCCCGCGGCGAGGTGATGACCTACATCCACCACCCGCCCGAATCCGCGCGCGACGTGCGCTACCTCTACCAGTGGGAAGTGCTGCGGACGGCCCTCGAGAAGACACGGCCCAAGTGGGGGCCCTATGTCCTCCGCGCGGCCGACGACGTCATGACCGAGCGCCGGCAGGGCTACGAGCTGCGCAACGCCACCGGGAACCTGACCGTCATGTACCTCGGCACCACTCCCGACTTCGAGCGCGAGCTCGTTCCCGTGCGCATCCCGATCGACCGCAACCTCGGAGGGTACGGCATCTTCCTCGTGCGGGCGGGCGAGCAGGCGCGCTTCGACGCGGTGCGGACGCTGGACGATCTCCGGCAGTTCACGTACGGGCTGGGGTCGGACTGGATCGACGTCGAGATCCTCCGGTCGAACGGCTTCAAGGTGGTGACGGGGTCGAGCTACGACGGGCTCTTCGAGATGCTGGTGAACCGGCGCTTCGACGTGTTCCTGCGCGGGGCGGTGGAGATCCTCGAGGAATACGAGCAACGGCGGGGGGAGCTGCGCGACCTGCGCATCGAGGACGGCCTGATCCTGTACTATCCCCTGCCCATGTACTTCTGGTTCGCGAAGACGCCGGAGGGCCGCCGCCTGGCCGAGCGCGCGGAGGACGGCCTGCGGCTCATGCTGGCGGACGGCAGCTACGACGAGGTCTTCGACCGCTACCAGCGCTGGAAGATCGAGCGCCTCCACCTGAAGACGCGCACGATCTACCGCATCGAGAACCCCTTCCTGGGGCCGGAAGCTCCGCTGGCCGACAAGCGGCTCTGGTTCGACCCCAAGACCTACCGCTAGGGCGCCCTCCCCATGAACGTCCGCAGCCATTCCGTTGCCGTGGTGGTCCTGGCCGCCCTCGTCGCGGTCGAAACCGTGCTCCTGGTCACGGCGGGCGCAACGAACTACGCCAACTACCGGGCCAACGGCCAGGAGGCGCTGCGGCGGGGCCTGGCCACCGAGGCCGCGCAGCTCGCGGTCGGCCTGGCTCTGCCCGTCTGGAACATCGATCGCGCGGGGATCGACCGCGTCCTCGCCGCGGAGGAGGCGGACCGCTCCGTGTACGGGGTGCGCCTGGAGGCCGCGGCCAAGAGCCATGCGTGGGTTCGGGACAGCCGGTGGCAGCTGGTGCCGGCTCGCGGCCCCTTCCCGACGGAGGGCCTCCTCGCGGAGGAGCGCGTGGTCACGTTCGGGGGTGAGAAGATCGGGTCCTTCACGATCTACGCGACGACGCGCTTCCTGGATGAGGACCTGGGCCGGATGCGCCGGACGATCATCGCCAGGATCATCCTCTTCGACACGCTCCTCGTGCTCTCCTTGTACTTCGTCCTGCGGCACACGGTGCTCAAGCCGCTCACGGACATCGAGCGTTTCGCCACCGCGGTGAGCGCGGAGAAAGGCGCGGGAGCCGCCGCCATCTCGCTCTCGAAGGGCGCGGCTCGGGAGCTGGCCAGCCTGCGCGCGTCGATCGAGGCCATGGTCGGGCTTCTCCGGAGCCGTTACGACGAGGTGCTCTCGTCCGAGAAGAAGTACCGCGACATCGTCGATTTCTCGCCCGTCGGGATCTGCCAGGTGCGGCCGGAAGGCGAGTTCCTCATGGTGAACGCGGCGCTGGCCCACGTGCTCGGCTACGCGACGCCGGAAGACGTCATGGCCCTCAACCTGGACCGAGAGATCTACGCCGATCCGGCCGACCGCGCGCGGCTGCGCGAGAAGTACGAGCCGATCGGCTACACCGGGCGAGTCGAGGTCCGCCTCAAACGCCGCGATGGAAGCCTGTTCTGGGCCGAACTGGTGGCGCACGCCGTCAAGGACGACAGCGGCCGGTCACGCTACTTCCAGGGGTTCATCCAGGACATCACGGCACGGCACGAGGCAGAGGCCGCCGTCCGCGCGTCCGAGGAGCGGTACCGCCTCCTCTTCGAGGGCAACCCGGTGCCGATGCTCGTCTACGACCTCGACTCGCTCGCCTTCCTGGCCGCCAACCAGGCGGCGGTGGAGCAGTACGGCTATGCGCTCGAGGAGCTGCTCGCCCTCCGCGTCACCGACCTCGCGCTCCCCGGCGACCCGCACCTTGCCACGTTCCTGTCGACGCGCTTCGATCCTCGTCCCCAGATCGTGCACGTCGGACGGCGCCAACAGCGCCGCAAGGACGGCACGATCCTCGACGTGGACGCGACGAGCCTCATCGTCCTCTTCGACGGGCGGCCCGCGCGGCTGCTCCTCTGCCGCGACATGACCGCGGAGGCGCTCGCGCAGGCCGAGCAGGAGCGGCTCCAGGAATCGCTGCGGCGCAGCGAGAGCATGGCGGCCATGGGCGGCCTCGTCGCGGGCGTGGCCCACGAGGTGCGGAACCCGCTCTTCAGCATCTCCGCCACCGTGGACGCGCTGGAGACGGAGCTGCAGGAGCGGCCCGATTTCATGGAGCTCGCGGGCCTCCTGCGCTCGCAGGTGGCCCGGCTCACCCAGCTCATGCGCGACCTCCTCGACTACGGCAAGCCGGCCGCCCTCAGCCTGGCCGTGGTCCCGCCCGGCGACCCCGTCAAGGTGGCCATGCGCGCCTGCGCTTCCCTGGGCCGCGTGCACGACGTGGAGCTGAAGGCGGAGGTCGCCCCCGGCCTGCCCGCCCTCGTCCTCGACGCCGGACGGATGGAGCAGGTCCTCGAGAACCTGCTGGCCAATGCCGTGCAGCATGCCCCGCGCCGAACGCTCGTCCGCCTCTCCGCGCGTCTCGCGGAGGGGGAGGCGGCGGTCGAGTTCCGGGTGGAGGACGAGGGGCCGGGGATCCCGCCCGAGGACCTGGAACGGCTCTTCGAGCCGTTCTTCAGCCGGCGCAAGGGCGGGACGGGCCTCGGCCTCCCGATCGTGCAACGCATCGTGGACGCGCACGGTGGGGTGATTCGAGCGGCGAATCGGCCGGAGGGGGGCGCGGTCTTCACCGTCAGCCTGCCCGTGCCAACCCGGGAGGCGGTGTCCGCGCTGGACCAGCCAGGCGGAGAGCACGGCGCCGCCGCAGGCGACAGGGCCACGTAGAGCACGCCGGCGCCGCATGAGACAGGACCAGAGGCACGTAGAGCACGGCGGCGCGCGTAGCGCGGCGACGTGCGAGGGGGGTTTCAGGGGGGGAGCTCACGCCTCCCGCGATGGGGCGTGAGTTCCCCCCCTGACTTGATATGACACAGCACCCGCTTGCACGGCGGGCCCGGCTGCGGCATATTGTGAATCGACATCCGGAGCGGCCCGCCTCATGCGGGCCCGGCAACCTGGGGGGACATCCCAAGGTGCCGTTCTTCCCGAAGTAACGGGAAGGAGATGCGGCCCCGCGTACCGGGGCAACGAAGTGTCCGGCGCGGTGGCCCCGCGCTCTCCGGGTGTATTCGAGAGGGTTGGACCATGCCCATCGAGACCCCCGCGGAGAGCACCCGCGGCCCGATCTCTCCGGCGGAGCAAGCCGCCGAGGACCCCGATCACCATCTCTGGCGCAACGGCCGTCTGTGGTGGATCGCCTTCACCGTGCACCTGCCCGGCTGGCAGAAGGAGCGCGTCCGGGTGTCCCTGCACACCGCGGACGTCGTGGAAGCGCGGCGGCGGCGGGATGACCTGCTGAGCCGCTATCCCGAAGAGCGCGGGTGCGCGCTCTCGCTGCGCATCGGCCCGCGTACGACGCGTCGGTCCGGGCGCACCGCACCCATGCGTTCGTCGGTCGCGGCCTGAGCCGTTCCGGGGCAAGCGGCCACCCGGAGGTCCCGCGTCAGGACTTGACGTCGCGCACGCAGCGCAGGCCGATGAAGTCGCGGCTCTCCGCGCCCTCGAACCACCGGCTGCGTATGGACGCGCGCAGGAACGCGGGCTTGTTCACCCACGAGCCTCCGCGAAGCACCCGGCGCGGCCGGCCCTCGCCGGGCTCGCCGCGCCAGACGTCCTGCGTCCACTCCCACACGTTCCCGGCCATGTCGAAAAGGCCATAGCCGTTCGCGCCGTAGGCCGCGACCTTCTCCGGACCCTGGTCGCGACACTCCTTCTCGTCGTCGAAGCGCGCGCCGTTGGGGGCGCCCGGACGGCAGACGGGCTCCTCGGTGCCCCACGGGTAGTACCAGTCCGCGTGCCCGCCGCGATCGGCCCATTCCCATTCGCCTTCCGTCGGGAGCCGGCCGCCGGCCCAGGCGCAATAGGCCCCCGCGGTCTCCCAGGGGACGTTGACGATGGGAAGGTCGTCGCGCTCCCAGCCCTTGTTGAATGAAGGCGCCTTCGGCATCTCGCGGCCGGTGGCCGCCGCGAAGCGCTTGTAGGCGCCGACCGGGACCTCCGTGCGGCCCATCCAGACGCCGTTCGGAATCGTCACGTCCTGGTAGGGAAGCGTGGCCGGATCACAGTTGGCGTCTCCCGGCGTGCAGCCCATCGGGTAACGGCCCGGCGGCACCCACGCATAGTCGAGCTCGTCGATCGGATTCGACCAGGTCTGGCCGGGGTGGCCCTCGTCCGGACGCGGGCCGGCCGGGCCGGGGGTGGATCCGCTGCGGCGCGGGAGGAGGGCCGCGGCCAGGACGCCGGCCACGAGAAGAGCGGCGACGACGATGACCGCGCGCTCACCGCGCCGCCGCACGCGGAAACTCTTCTTCCGCACCACCCAGTCCTGCCGCGGCCGCTCGCTGTAGGCGACCTTCGGCGGATCGGGGACGCGCGTCGTGTGGTCCTCGGGGGTCGCGTCTTCCCCGGAGGACCGGGACGGCCCCTCCGGCGCCGGTCCCGCGACCAGCTCGCGCATCGGCTCCAGGACCTCGCGCACCGAGCGCATGGTGGTGCGGACGTGAGGGTCGGGATCGGTGGCGTGCCAGATCTCCTCGCGCAGCGCCTGCGGGAATCCCGGGCCGACGTCGAGCTTGCCGTGCTGGAGCTTGCGTGCGCCGACCGCCGCCGCCACCGCGGCCGGGGCCAGTCCCGACTCCACCGCGAAGGGCCGTTGCCCCGTGAGCGTCTCGTGCAGGCACTGTCCGAAGGCGTAGACGTCGAGGGCTCTCGGGTCCGTCTTCTCACCGCGGAAGATCTCGGGCGGGAGATACGAGAACGTCCCCACGTGCCCGGCCGCGGTCAGCGCTTCCCACGACTGCGCCATCGCGATGCCGAAGTCGACCAGCTTCACACCGCCGCCCGGGGTGAGGATGATGTTCGCGGGCTTGACGTCCCGGTGGAAGATGCCGGCGGCGTGGGCGTGCTCCAGCGCGGAGGCCAGGGGCGCGAACGCGGAGAGGGCCTCCGCGATGGGCAGCGGTCCGTGCTGCAGGCGCGCCTTCAGGGTCTGGCCCCGCGCGAGCTCCATGGCCATGTACGGCAGCCCGAGGCCCGGATCCTCGCCCACGGCCATGACGCGCACGATCGCGGGATGGCCCAGCGTGCTGAGGGCCTCCGCCTCGCGGATGAACCGCACGCGGGCTTCGCCGTCCGCGGTGGGCTTCAGCACCTTGAGCGCCGCCATCACGCGGTCGCTCATCACGGAGTGCACGCGGTAGACCGCCCCCATCCCGCCTTCGCCCAGGCGGTCCTCGATCACCCAGTCGCCGACGCGATCGCCCGTGCTCAGCACGGACGTGCCATTCCTTACGGCTCCTGGCTGGGTGGGGACGGCGAGGGGGCCTCCACCGGCCTCGTCGTCGTGGTCGTCGGCGGCCGCGTCGTCGTCGTCGTGGTCGTCGCGGGCGGCCGCGTCGTCGTCGCCGCTGGGGCCGGCCGCGGAGACACCGCGGGCGCCGCGGGCGATGCGGGCGCCGCCGACGCGGGTGCCGATCCCGACGGCGGGGCCACGGGCGCGGGCGTGGTCGGGGGCGGAGGCGTGGCGAGCACGGGCGAGACGACGGTGATCGGCGCCTTTCCTCCCGAGGTTCCCGGCGCGGGCGAGCCCGTCGTCCCCGGAACGCCGACCTCGCCGGGCTGACCGGTGGTCGCTTTCGGGGTGATGTAGCCGAGGGACTGGGCCGCGGCCAGGATCTCCATCGCGGCCGGACCGGACACGCGCGCGCCGAGGCCGCCGCGCGGGACCACGACCGCGGTCACGATGCGATGCGGCGTGATCGCCTGATCGGGCTCCGCGTGCTCGTCTTCCGCGATGCCCAGGAACCACGAGTTCGGGGAGCCCCACTCGTTGTAGGGCACCCCGAACACGATCTCGTCCTTCGTCCCGATGGCGTCGGCGGTGCCCGTCTTGCCGTAGATGCGCATTCCCGCCGGCTTGACCAGTCCGCGCGCGGTGCCCGCGAGCACGACCTGCTCCATGGCGGAGAGGATGGGGACGGCGAGGTTGGGCTCGGCCAGGATCTTGCGCTCCTCGCAGGGCGTGCCGAGGTCCATGCCCGCCGTGCACTTCTTGTAGATGCCGCCGCTGGCCACGGTGCCGCCGACCCGCGCGAGCTGCGACACGCTGAGCAGGGCGGCGGCCTGGCCGAAGGCGGTCTCCGCGAGCTCACGGCTGCCCGCCTTTCCTGGAGTGATGGACTTCCCGTTCCAGCCGATCTCGACGCCGTCCTTCACCAGGTTGACGAAGGCATCCGGGCCCAGGGCCAGCCCGAGCTGGCCGAAGTACACGTTGCAGCTCACGGCCAGGCCCTTGATGTAGTCGATGTTCCCGTGGATGGGGTCCTCGGGATGGTCGTGGATGGCCTTGTACCAGCCGGGGCGCACGAAATAGGGACCTTGCGCGTCACGCTGCAGGCAGCCGAAGATCGGTCCCGTCTTGGCCACGCGGCCGGTCGCCGTGCCGAGCAGTCCCGCCCGGGCCGCCGCCAGCGACGTCACCACCTTCGCCACCGATCCCGCCTGGAACACGCCGTACACGCCCGTCTTGTCGCGCCAGGGTCCGTAGACGCCGGTGAACTTCTTGTCCTTCACGGGGAAATCGGGATCGGTCAGGCGGCGCATGAACTTCTCGCTGCCCGGATCGAAGTCCGGCCATTGCGCGCGCGCGAGGACCTGGCCGGTGTCCGCATCGAGCACGACCGCGGCCGCCGCCTTGCCCTTCTTGGCCGACTCCTTGAGGATGCCGGAGACCTGGGTCTGCAGCTTGGCGTCGATGGTGATGCGCGTGGTGCGCGAGGGTATGTCGTCGTAGACCTTCTGCAGCTCTTCCCGGCTGGCGCGCATGAGCGGGAGCAGGGGCCGGAAGTCCGGCGCGGCCAGGGCGAGGAGGCGCACCTCGTCTCCCTCCGCCATCTGGACCGCCTTCTCGCGGTCCTCCGGCCTGGGTTCGCGCGACTTCACCACGAAGAGGAAGCGCTCGCCCCCGTCCGGCTTCGCCGCCATCCACACCGCGGGCCCGTCGTCGAGGTCACCATACCCGCGCAGCTTGCCGTCGAGCTGCCGCTCCAGCATCCATTCCGGCCGCAGCACGATCGCCTCCGCGGGACCGATGAGCGTGCCCATGGCGTCGCCGAGCGGATAGACGCGCTCGCCCGTCTCCGCGTCCGTGCCCGCGACCTTCTCGCCGTTGCGGTCCAGGATCTCGCCGCGCTTCATGCGGTCGGCGATGATCTGCAGGCGTGGATCGTGGAGGTTCACGATGCGGTCGTAGGGATCCCCGGGCTGGGCGGCCAGGAGCGTGACGCAGCCGCGCACCGTCGTGGCCGGCCCCCAGACGATGGCCTCCAGGATGATCACGACCACGCCGCCAGCCAGGAGCAGCAGCTCGCCGGCCAGCGTCGCCATGGTGCCCCGGCGCACCTCGTCGAGCTCGGTGGTCGTCTCGCGGGCGTGCCCGCTCTCGGCCAGGCGGGCGATCATCGCCGCCGTGAGCATGAAGACGATCATTCCCGTCTTGCCCCAGGACAGGAAGGGGACGACCACGCCGGTGAGGGGTAGGAGGCCGGTGGTGCCCGCGAAGATCACGAACCATTGGGCGATGAGGAATATCGAGAGCCCCGCGGCCAGGAGCATGCGCTCCGGTGTGCGGTTCCAGGCCGCGATCCAGAGGCCCTGGCCGGCGATGGCGGCCAGGAGCAGGAGGTACACGATCATCCCCGCCGCCCCCATCTCCTCGGTGAGGTGGGCCTGCACGAGGTCGGTGTGGCCGGCGGGCAGCGCGGTGGCGGGGGCGGCGCCCAGGCCGCGCCCGCCCAAGCCGCCGGCGGCGATGGCCCAGCGCGCGCGCGCCGTCTGGTCGCCGAAGGGGATCGCGTTCAACCAGGGGTCGAGCCACATCTGGAGACGCAGGGTCACCTTCGGCGACTGCGTGATGGCGGGAACGTGGGTGGCCACGGCGACGCCGCCGGCCACGATGGCCAGGGCCAGCAGCACCCAGCCTCCGGCCCGGGTGACGATGTAGAACATCGCGAGGAAGAGGACGGAGAGGATCAGCGTCGCGCCCAGGTCCTTGACCATCACGAACGCGCCGAAGAGCAGGACCAGGATGAGGACGGCGGGGATCAGGATCTTCCGCCGCGGGAAGTCCACGCCCAGGAAGCGATCGCGCTGGAAGCGCAGCTTGGCCGCGCGCTTGCCGAAGTACAGCGCGAGATACAGCACGAACACGAGCTTGAGGATCTCCAGGGGCTGGATGGGCCCCAGGTTGATGAGGGTGTCCGGCGCCGCTTCCGTACCCTTGCCGAACAGGCGCAGGGCGATGAAGGTGGCCAGCATCAGCAGCGGCAGCGCCATCTCGACGGGGGCGGTGATCTCCACCGGATCGCGGGGCAGCACGATGATCAGGGCGCCCAGCGCGGCCGCGATGAGGATCCCCTGGGCGAAGGGGGGGCCCGGCCAGAACTGGTGGGTGAGGGGGTTTCCGTAGCCCATCTGCAGGGCGAGGCCGATGCCGGCGGCCATCATGGCCGCGGGCAGCACGAAGGGCGAGAAGATGTTGCCCCGCCCGCGCTTGAGGCTGATGAAGCGGGCCAGGGCCAGGGCGCCGACTCCGGCCGCGAACATGAGGTAGCCCAGGCGGGCCGCCTCCCGCACCTCCTCGATGCTGCGGATGCCGGTGGTGGCGACTTGCGCCTTGACCGTGGCCGCCTCCACCGCGGCGTGGACGCCGAAGTAGCCGGCGATCGCCGCCAGCAGGAACAGGCTCATTTCGATGATGATCGGCACCGCGATTACCTTTTCTCGATGCGGACGAGCTTGGCCGTCATTCCGCGGGGCCGGGCTCTGCGGGCGTCTCCGGCTTCTCCGTCGGTTCGGGCTTGCGCTTCATCCAGGCCAGGATGTCCTTCTTCCAGATCGATTCCCTCTTGGGGGCGGGGCACACGCAGCGGACGACCACGACCGTCGAGTTGTCGCGGGTTCCGCCGGCCAGGGCCAGGGCGACCAGCTCTTCGGCCAGGACGTCGGGCGGGGTGGCCTGCTTGCGCGCCTCGCGCATGCGGCCGAAGAGGCCGGCCGATTCCAGGACGCCGTGGACGCCGTCGCTGCAGAGCACGAGGAGGTCGTTCTCCTCCAGCTTGACCTCGCAGTTGTCGATCCAGTCGTCTCCCGTTCTCGACTTGCCGCCGAGGTCCCGCGTCACCTGGTTCTGGCCGCCGATCTGCCGGGCGCCGCTGTCGGGGATGCCGAGCTGCTCCTGCGCGTGCGCGGCCACCGTGTGGTCGCGGGTGAGCTGCTCGCAGCCCGCCTCGCCGGCCAGGTAGACGCGCGTGTCGCCCACGTGGGCGACCAGGGCCTTGGACCCGCTGATGCGCACGGCGGAGGCCACGCACCCCATGCCCTTCGTCTGGCTCTTCTTCTTGGAGACGCGGTGGATCTTCTCGTTCGCGCTCAGGAAGGCATGGAGGAGGTCGCGCTCGCCGAGCAGGGCCTCACGGGCCAGGGCCGCCGCTTCCGCTCCCGCCTGCTGGCCGCCCATGCCGTCGATCACCGCGAACAGGCCGAGGTCCGGGCGGCACACGTAGGTGTCCTCGTTGCGCTCGCGAGGGCCGCGGTCGCTGCGGGCCGCTGCTACGAGGCCCGGTCCCTCGAGCGCTCCCGTCCGCTCGGACTCCGCCTCGCGCTGGCCGACCGTCACGAGCCGCCGAGGCGCTCCACCGTGAGCTTCATCTCGCCGTTGGACAGGTTGATCTCGGCCGGAAACGCGTCGATCGAGATCTGGCCGCCGGCCTGGACGAGCCGGCCCTTCACCTCCACGGGGTTCGCGTCCGAGATGCGGCCGATGAGCGCTCCGTCCTCCGAGGCCTCGATCCAGAGCTGCCGCTTGTTGATCTTGCTGTTCGCGCCCTCCAGGGCCACGAACCCGGGGGCGGTCGCGCCGTGGGGACGGCCCAGGACGACGCGGCTGCCCGCGCGGATGGTGGCCTCGCCGCCCGTCCACTGGACCTTGAGGCGCTCCTCGGCCGCGGGATTCACATAGGCGCCGACGAAGCTCTCGGGCACGCGCTGGGTGAGGTCGGTGAGGGACTTGGCCACCGGCCCGCCGATGCGCACCGTCATCTCGGACGGATCGGTGGGCGTGCCGCTGTCCACCTCGGAGAAATCCACCTTGATGACCGCGTTGCCGGGGCGGACGGTGCCGCCCTCGTCGCGCAGCAGGCGCACGGTGAGGCCGCCGACCATCTCCGCCTTGAGCTTCTTGAGGTGCTTCTCGACCACTTCTCCCATGTCGCGCAGGAGCGTGCTCTCGAGCTTCTTGATGCGCTCCCAGTCCTGGAGGTCGAGGAAGACCCTGTATTCGTTCCAGACGAGCGGCTTGCCGTTCGCGGTCTGGTGCGGGCACTGGCCCATCACCGCCTTGACCGCCTTGGCCACGAGGAAGGGATCGACCACCACCTTCTCGGTGCGCTTCCAGGGATTGAGGCCTCCGTGGACGGCCGCCCAGTCGATCCGGTAGGTCTCGGGATCGTTCTCCGCCCGGCTGATGCCCGGCACGGCCTCAGGCCTCCTCGAGCTTCACGGTGAGCACGGTCTTCGCGCCGTCCGTGAACTCGATGGCGTCGCCCGGCTGCACGGGGACGCGGCCGGAGGCGGCGAGGGCGGGACGCAGCCGCTGCCCGTCCGGACGGGCCACCACCAGCGCCTCGCTCTGATCCAGAGCCTCGAGCTCGAAGCTGCCGCTGACCCGATGCAGGCGGGCGGCACGGCGGCTGATGGCCTTCTCCGTCTCCGAAACGATCACGTCGTTCGCGACCTGCTGGTCGTCCCCGTGCCAGGGACCGCGCCCGACCAGGAACACGCGCTTCTCGCCCTGCATGGGCACCGTGTTGCCGGCGCGATCCCCGCCGTCGATCTTGAGCTGGTAGGCCTTGGGCGGGCTCTCCTTGACCGTGACCTGCGTCTTCTTGCCCGCCTTGACGAAGTAGCGGCGGACGGGCATCCGGTCTTCGCGGGCACGGACGAGCTTGTTGCGGAGGGCCGCCTCCACCTCGCGGTCGAAGGCCGGGTCGCTCACGAATCGCTCGATCACCTGCACGCTGCCTTCACCCACGGTGATGTGGACCTCGACCTCCGGAGGCAGGACTTCGACCCCGCGGTCGGCGTGACGCTTGAGCTTCGCGATCCCGTCGACCACCCGGCGCAGGAGGTCGGGATGTCCGAGCTCGCCGTCCATGACGCCGCCAAGCAGAGATTTCAGGCTCACAGATCGCGCTCCGTCGTTTAGTGGTTGGGGCCCCCGGACCAGTCCGAACCCCTGCAAGCAGCGTACCGCGGAATATCGCTCCCTGGGACGCTGGCCTTACTTATCTCAGGGGGGGAACTCACTGCTTCCCAAGGTCGGAGTGAGCTCCCCCCCTGAAACCCCCCACCGCTGCGCCGCCCCTGCGCGGCGCCGCGCTCCTGTTCGGTTCGTTCCCAAAAACAAAAACGCCCACGGCCTCCGGAGGCCGTGGGCGGGAATGAAGGGAACGAATGAGGCCGGTTAGCGGTTCTCGCTCTCCGGGTGCTGGGCGCGCATGTCCTTGCGGAGCGCTTCGCGCTCGCTGGGGCTGAGCTTGCCGTCGCCGTCCGTGTCGTACTTCTTCAGCATCTCGGCGTGGCGCGCCTCGCGCTGCGCCTTCATGGCCTCGCGCTCCTCGGGGTCGATCGTCCCGTTGTGGTTCGTGTCGAACCTCTCGAGCATCCGCGCCCCGCGCTGCTCGCGGCCCTGCTCGCGCCGGCCCTTGAACTCGGCCCGCGCGGCCTGCTTCTCCTCGGGATCGAGGACGCCGTTGTGGTTCGCGTCGAAGCGCTCGAGCATCTTCGCCTCGCGCTGCTTGCGGTGGGCCTCCCATTCGGCCTTGGCCGCCGCCTTCTCCTCGGGGTCGAGGACGCCGTTGTGGTTGGCGTCGAACTTCTCGAGCAGCTGCGCCTGGTTGGGGCCGCGGCGGCCGTGGTGGCCTCCGAAGCCCTTGTCATCGCCCTGATCGGCGCGGGCGACCGTGAACCCGGCCGCCGCCGTCGCGACCACGAGGGCTGCGATCGTCTTCTTCATTGAATGGCCTCCTGAGCGGCCACCCAGGGGCCGCACTCATTGGGGTTGGACCGGGGGGTGGGGGGGAGGTTGAGCCGGCGCCCGCCCAGTGACCAGTTTTTACAAGGCCTTGACGAAATGGGTGTTTCCCGGGACCCAGCGCGGCTCCTCCTCCGGTCCGGGGCGGCCCTGGAGCAGCTCGTGGGGGCGGAAGGTCGCCTTGTAGCGCATGGAGGGGCATCCGAGGACGCGGTAGCCGAGGTACACGTGCGGGATCCCGCGCTCCCGCGCCAGGGCGAGGCAGATCATCACGTTGGCGACGCCGGGCGAGAGCCGGGCGATCCTCGGGTCGTAGAAGAAGTAGATCGCGCTCCAGACGCGCGGGGTGACGTCGCACAGACCGACTCCGACGAGGCTGCCGCCGTCCCAGAAGCTCAGCTCGCGCACCGCCTCGTGCGGATAGGCGAACTGGAGGGCGTAGTCCTCCGCGGAGAGGGGGGACGCGCCCCAGCCGCGCCTCTCCTCGCGGCCGGCGTGCCAGCGGGCGTAGAGATCGAGACGCGTCCGGTCCACCCGGGGGGCCCCGATGCCGACGCGGAAGCGTCGCGCGCGTCGCGCGGCCCGCTCCTGGCTGCGCGAGGGCACGAACGAGGCCACGGGAATGCGCAAGGGGACGCACTCGAAGCAACCCGCGCAGGCGGGACGGAAATAGAAGGGGCCGAGCCGGCGCCAACCCCGCACGAGCAGCGACTCGAGCTCCTCCGGCCCTACTCCGGTCATCACGCGGTACTCGAGGGCGGCGCTCTGCCCGGCCAGGTAGTCGCAGACGCGGGGGTCCTCGACGAAATGGTTGTGCAGCTCTCCCACGCCGCGAGCATACCGCCGCCGCCCGGCA
>Ga0209382_10002157_pt1 | contig 29311 bp, 41 predicted proteins | sample SoiMetdeltSBSDD5_FD_187599 | JGI IMG/M metagenome (GOLD analysis project Ga0209382, IMG submission 187599) | Bulk soil microbial communities from a Populus tree surrounding site in Tennessee, USA - Soil MetaG P. deltoides SBSDD5 (SPAdes) (version 2) | ecosystem: Environmental > Terrestrial >...
GAGGATCCTCGACGGCGCGATCGCGATCTTCGACTCCGTCGCCGGGGTCGAGCCGCAGTCCGAGACCGTCTGGCGCCAGGCCGACAAGTACCGCGTTCCACGCATCGCCTACGTCAACAAGATGGACCGCACGGGCGCCGACTTCGAGGCCGCGGTCCAGACGATGCGCGACCGGCTCGGGGCGAACCCGCTCCCGATCCAGCTTCCGATCGGCTCCGAGGACCAATTCGTGGGCGTGGTGGACCTGATCGAGAACAAGGCCCTCGTCTGGAAGGACGAGCTCGGCACGGAGTTCGAGTACGAGGAGATCCCCGCGGATATGCAGGACGCCGCCCATGAGGCGCGCACCCACCTCATCGAGGCCTGCGCGGACTACGACGACGAGCTCATGGAGGCATACCTGAACGACGAGGACATCGCGCACGAGCGAATCGCGTCCTCGCTTCACCAGGCGACCGTGGACATCAAGGTCACGCCCGTCCTGTGCGGCTCCTCGTTCAAGAACAAGGGCGTGCAGCCACTGCTCGACGCGATCGTCGAGCTCCTCCCGTCCCCGCTTGAGGTCCCGCCGGTCACTGGCATCGAGCCGCCCAAGAAGGGCGAGGACGGCCAGGGGCGCGAGGCGGAGCGCCCGGCCGACGAGGACGCCCCCTTCGCGGCGCTCGCGTTCAAGGTCATGGCGGACCCGTACGTGGGCAAGCTCACCTACTTCCGTGTCTATTCGGGCAAGCTGTCCGCCGGAAGCCGCGTCCTCAACGCCTCGAACGGGCGGACCGAGCGCATCGGCCGCCTGCTGATGCTGCACGCGAACCACAGGCAGGAGATCGAGGAGTGCTATGCGGGCGACATCTGCGCCGGCGTCGGCCTCAAGCAGACCGGGACCGGCGACACGCTCTGCGCTCCCGACGCCCCGATCGTGCTCGAGACCATCGAGTTCCCGGCCCCGGTCATCGCGGTCGCGATCGAGCCGAAGACGAAGGCCGACCAGGAGAAGCTCTCCGCCAGCCTCGCCCGCCTGGCCGAGGAGGATCCCACGTTCCAGGTGCAGAGCGACGAGGAGACCGGCCAGACCCTGATCCACGGGATGGGCGAGCTCCACCTCGAGGTGATCGTCGACCGGCTCCTGCGCGAGTTCAGCGTCGACGCGAACGTCGGCCGGCCGCAGGTCGCCTACCGCGAGACGATCAACCGCCGCGTGGACAAGGTCGAGGGCCGCTTCGTCCGCCAGACGGGCGGTCGTGGCCAGTACGGCCACGTCGTGATCAACGCGGAGCCCGCCCCCGGAGAGGGCTTCGACTTCGTGAACAGGATCAAGGGCGGCGCGATCCCGAGCGAGTTCATTCCCGCCGTCGAGCAGGGCGTGGAGGAGGCACTAGCGTCCGGCGTTCGAGCCGGTTACCCGGTGGTCGACGTGCGCGTCGAGCTCGTCGACGGCTCGTATCACGATGTGGACTCCTCGGAGATGGCCTTCAAGATCGCGGGCTCGATGGCCGTGCAGGAGGCGGCACGGCGCGCCGATCCCAGCCTGCTCGAGCCGGTGATGGGGGTCGAGGTCGTGACGCCCGAGGAGTTCCTCGGCGACGTCATCGGCGACCTCTCACGCCGCCGGGGCAAGGTCCAGGGCCAGGAGCCTCGCGGAAACGCCGTGGCGATCCAGGCGTTCGTCCCCCTCGGCGAGATGTTCGGGTACGCGACGGACCTGCGTTCGTCCACCCAGGGGCGTGCGACCTACACGATGCAGTTCGAGCGCTACGAGGAGGTGCCGACGAACATCGCCGAGCAGATCGTGGAGCACCGCAGCCCGGAGCCCGTGGCTGCGGCATAGTTCTCCTATATTTCCGGGGTTCGCTCGGATTTCGAGGAGCCCCCTGACCAACCGAGACAGAGACTTCAACCCAGATCACTGAAAGACGAAAAGGAGCGAGATGGCCAAGGAGAAGTTCGAGCGCGATAAGCCGCACGTCAACGTCGGCACGATCGGTCACATCGACCACGGCAAGACGACGCTGACCGCGGCTATCACCAAGGTCCTTGCCGAGCGGGGCGGCGCCGAGGAGCGTTCGTTCGAGTCGATCGACAACGCTCCGGAGGAGAAGGAGCGCGGGATCACGATCGCGACGTCCCACGTCGAGTATCAGACCGACAAGCGCCACTACGCCCACGTCGACTGTCCGGGACACGCGGACTACGTGAAGAACATGATCACGGGCGCGGCTCAGATGGACGGCGCGATCCTGGTTGTCTCCGCGGCTGACGGCCCGATGCCGCAGACGCGTGAGCACATCCTGCTCGCCCGCCAGGTGAACGTCCCGTACGTCGTCGTCTACCTGAACAAGGTCGACATGGTCGACGACGACGAGATCCTCGAGCTGGTCGAGGAGGAGGTCCGGGACCTCCTCAAGGAGTACGAGTTCCCCGGAGACGACACGCCCGTGATCAAGGGCTCCGCCCTGAAGGCGCTCGAGGGCGACGAGGAGGCTCAGAAGTCCATCCTCGAGCTCGCCGATGCCCTCGACACCTACATCCCGGAGCCGGAGCGCGACCTGGACAAGCCGTTCCTGATGCCGATCGAGGACATCTTCTCGATCACCGGGCGCGGCACGGTCGCCACCGGCCGTATCGAGCAGGGTGTCGTCAACACCGGCAACGAGGTCGAGATCGTCGGGATCAAGGCGACCACGAAGACCGTGGTCACCGGCGTCGAGATGTTCCGCAAGATCCTCGACCAGGGCCAGGCGGGCGACAACGTGGGCTGCCTGCTTCGCGGTACCAAGCGCGAGGACATCGAGCGCGGACAGGTGCTCGCGAAGCCGGCCTCGATCACGCCACACACGAAGTTCAAGTCCGAGGTCTACTGCCTCAAGAAGGAGGAGGGCGGCCGCCACACCCCGTTCTTCTCCGGCTACCGGCCCCAGTTCTACTTCCGGACCACGGACGTCACGGGGGTGGCCAACCTCCCGGAGGGCACCGAGATGGTGATGCCGGGAGACAACGTCGAGATGACGATCGAGCTCATCGCTCCGATCGCCATGGACTCTGGCCTTCGGTTCGCCATCCGAGAGGGTGGCCGCACCGTTGGCTCGGGGGTCGTCACCGAGATTCTCGAGTAGCGACCAGGGGCCGGCCGCGAGGCCGGCCCTTATTGGGCCCGCGGCGAAAGTCGTGGGCGTGAAAGGACATAAAACCCGGGGCGGCGCCCCACGAGCAGGGGCGACGCCCCATCTGCGCTGATAGGAGCAGTAAGCGGAGAGCGAATTGGCATCGATTGCCGCGAACAAGATCAGGATCCGACTCAAGGCGTACGACCACGACGCCATCGATCGCGCTGCCCGCGAGATCGTCGAGACGGCACAGCGCACCGGGGCCCGCGTCGCCGGCCCAGTGCCCCTGCCGACGGACAAGAACGTCTACTGCGTGATCCGCTCACCGTTCAAGGACAAGGACTCCCGCGAGCACTTCGAGATCCGCACGCACAAGCGGCTGATCGACATCCACCAGCCGACCCCGAAGACGATCGATTCGCTTCAGCGCCTGGACGCGCTCCCGGCGGGCGTCGACATCGAGATCAAGACCTGAGTTGGGTGGTGACGTGGGCGCGCTCATCGGCAGGAAGATCGGGATGACCCAGGTGTTCACCGAGGAGGGCACGCGGGTACCGGTCACCGTGATTCAGGCCGGGCCATGCCCGGTGACTGGTGTCCGCGACCCGGAGCGCGACGGATACGCCGCGATCCAGCTTGGCTTCGGCGAGGCGCCCGAGTACAAGCTCACCAAGGCCCAGCTCGGTCACTTGAAGAAGGCGGACGCCGGCCCGCTGCGGACGCTGGTGGAATTCCGCGACCCCGGCACGGAGCACAAGGTCGGCGAGGTCCTGACCGTCGAGCAGTTCGAGCCCGGACAGCGGGTCAAGGTCTCTGGGGTTGCGATCGGCAAGGGCTTCCAGGGGACGGTCCGGCGCCACAACTTCGCCCGCGGGCCCGTCTCGCACGGCTCGCACAACATCCGCGCTCCCGGGGCGATCGGCGCCAGCGCGGATCCGTCCCGCGTCTTCAAGGGCGTGCGGATGCCGGGCCGCATGGGCGGCAAGCGCGTCACCCAGCGAAAGCTCGAGGTCGTCGAGGTGGATCCCGAGCGCAATCTTCTGCTGCTCAGGGGCGCCGTTCCGGGACCGAAGAACGGCACGGTCGAGGTGAGGTCCGACTGATGGCCGCCGCGACGAAGGCCCCCGTTCTCGGCAAGCAGTCCAAGGCGGATCTGCCGGCGGATGTGTTCGGTGAGGAGTTCCACGAGTCGCTCGTGCACGAGACCGCGCGCGCCGACCGGGCGGCAGGCAGACGCGGGACCGCATCCACGCTCGGGCGAGGCGAGATCGCGATGACAACCGCGAAGGCCTGGCGCCAGAAGGGGACCGGCCGCGCGCGGGCCGGAGCCCTCAGCGTTCCTCACCGCCGCGGCGGCGGCGTCGCCTTCGGCCCCAAGCCGCGGCACTACAACGTCAAGGTCAACCGCAAGGCCCGCCGGCGCGCCCTGCGCGCCGCGCTGTCGGTCCATGCCGCGCGCGGGAGCGTCGCGGTCGTCGACGGGGCCGGCTTCTCCGAGCCGTCCGCCAAGCAGGCGGCGCAGGGGCTCGAGAAGTGGGGGGCCCGGCAGCCCACGCTCGTTGTGCTCGACGCGGAGGAGATCGGGGCGCTGAAGAGCTTCCGGAACCTGGCGGACGTCACGGTCGTCCAGGCGACCGAGGTGTCCGTGGCGGACGTGGTCGGGCACGCTTCGCTGGTGATGTCCCAGGCCGCTCTCGAGCAGGTGGAGGAGAGGGCCAAGGAGGCCAAGCGCTGATGGATGTCCGTGAGGTGATCATCGAGCCGGTCGTCTCCGAGAAGAGCTACGCGCTGATGTCCGATGGCAAGTACACGTTTCGGGTCGACGACCGCGCCCACAAGACGCAGATCGCACGGGCGGTCGAGGAGATCTTCGAGGTGCGCGTCGCCGCGGTGCGGACCGCCAAGGTCCGCTCGAAGCCGAAGCGGCGCGGACTTCACTCCGGACGCACGCGCTCGTGGAAGAAGGCGATCGTCCAGCTGGCGCCCGGCGATCGGATCGAGCTGTTCGAGGGGGCGGCGGTTGCGGAGTAGGAGCGATCACCACACCCCCGCGATTGTCGGATTCATGGCGCTATGCACGACAACTCCGGTTTGTGGGAGCTGAGATGGCGATTCGAAAGTCAAAACCAACTTCACCCGGGCGGCGGTTCGCCACCTTCCAGCTGCGCGAGGAGCTGACCACCGATCAGCCGCACAAGCCGCTCACCGAGGGCAAGTCCAAGTCCGGTGGGCGGAACACGCGCGGGCGCATCACCTCGCGCCACCGCGGCGGCGGGGCCAAGCGGCGCTACCGCAAGATCGACTTTCTGCGGCGTAAGGACGGTGTGCCCGCCGAGGTCGCCACGGTCGAGTACGACCCGAACCGCACCTGCTACATCGCGCTGCTCAACTACGCGGACGGCGACAAGCGCTACATCCTCGCGCCACAGGGCCTCCGTCCCGGCGCGCGGGTGGAGTCCGGCGAGCGGGCCGACATCCGCCCCGGCAACGCGTTGCCGCTGCGGAACATCCCGACGGGTACGGTCGTGCACAACGTCGAGCTCGTGCCGGGGCAGGGCGGCCGCCTTGGCCGCGCGGCGGGCTCGGGCATCCAGGTGGTCGCGAAGGAGGGGCCGATGGTGACCCTGCGCCTGCCCTCGTCCGAGATGCGGATGGTCCGCGCGGACTGCCGGGCCACCGTTGGGACTCTCTCGAACTCGGAGCACCAGAACGTCGAACTCGGCAAGGCGGGCCGCGCGCGGCACAAGGGCGTTCGCCCGCAGACCCGCGGCGTCGCCATGAACCCGGTCGACCACCCGCACGGCGGGGGGGAGGCCCACCACACGCCCGGCGGCCACCCCGAGACGCCGTGGGGCAAGCCGACGCTCGGCTACCGCACCCGCAAGAAGGGCAAGCCCTCGGAGCCGATGATCATCCGCGGCCGCCGTCGCGGCAAGCGCAAGGGAGGCAACAGGTAGCGATGGGACGTTCCACCAAGAAGGGGCCGCACGCCGAGGACCGTCTGCTTCGGCGGATTCAGCAGATGAACGAGAGCGGCAGCAAGCAGATGATCAAGACCTGGTCCCGAACTTCGACGATCTTTCCCGACATGGTCGGGCACACGATCGCCGTCCACGACGGCCGCAAGCACGTGCCGGTCTTCGTCTCGGAGTCGATGGTCGGCCACAAACTGGGTGAGTTCGCGCCGACCCGGACCTTTCGGGCCCACTCGGGCAGCAAGGCGGAGAGGTAGGCGATGGCGAGGACGACCGAGCAGGAGACGCAGGTGCCGGTCGTGCGCGCGAGCGCGAAGTACGTCCGCATGGCGCCCCGGAAGGCGCGGCTGGTGGCCGACCAGGTGCGCGGCATGCCCGTGCCGGAGGCCCGGACGCTGCTGCAATTCTCGACCCGCGGCGCGGCGACCGACATCGAGAAGCTCTTGGCCTCCGCGACCGCCAACGCCGAGGCCAACCACGAGCTGGTGGGCGACGACCTTCGAATCTCGGAGATCACGGTTGAGGAGGGCCCGATCCTCAAACGCTGGCGCGCCCGGGCCCGCGGTCGGGCGACGCGCGTCGACAAGCGGACCTGCCACGTCAAGGTGGCCCTGACCCCGACTGAGGAGGCCGGCTGAGCATGGGACAGAAGATCCACCCCGAGGGCTTCAGGGTTGGCTATATCCACGACTGGAAGTCGAACTGGTTCAACCAGCGCGAGTTCTCGGACTACCTGTTCGAGGACATCGCAATCCGCGACCACATCCTCGGCAAGCTCTCCCACGCCGGGCTCTCCGACATCCGGATCGTCAAGCAGCGGGGCGAGGTGACCGTCGACATCCACACCGCGCGGCCTGGCATCGTGATCGGCAAGTCCGGATCCGAGGTCGATGCCCTCCGCCGCGACCTCCACCGGATCACGGGCAAGCCCGTGAAGGTCAACATCCGCGAGATCAAGCGCCCGGAGCTCGACGCCCAGCTCGTCGCACAGTCGATCGCCGAGCAGCTCCAGAACCGCGTCGCCTTCCGTCGCGCGATGAAGCGGGCGCTCACCTCCGCCATGCGCTCCGGTGCCAAGGGCGTGAAGGTCCAGGTCTCCGGGCGCCTTGGCGGCGCCGAAATGGCCCGCACGGAGGGCTATTCCGATGGTCGGGTGCCGCTGCACACGCTGCGTGCCGACATCGACTACGGCTTCGTCGAGGCGCGGACGACCACCGGACGGATCGGCGTCAAGTGCTGGATCAACAAGGGTGAGGTGATGCCCGAGGGCTACCGCTCGGGCCAGATCGACGAGCAGGAGGAGGGCCTTGCGCCGCGCCGGCGTGGCCGCGGGCGAAGCCGCGACGGTGCCCCCGGCGACGGATCCCGCCAGCGCCCGCCGCGCCGACCGCGCGCCGACGCCCCAGCGCCGCGGGCGAAGGGAGACGTGACGTCGAGGCCCGAGACACGCGGATCAACCCCGCAGCAGCCCGCGGAGACGAAGCCGGGGACGGAGCAACCCGCCGCTGAGCGGCCGCCGGCGGCGTCCGGACCCGCGAAGGCCGAGCCACCGGCGGCCCAGGATGCTCCCTCGGAGCCCCAGGGCGGCGAGGCCTCGAAGCCCCAGGAGGGTTCCTCCTGATGCTGATGCCGAAGCGGGTCAAGCACCGCAAGGTCCAGCGAGGCCGCATGCGCGGGAACACGAAGGGCGGCCATCAGGTGGCGTTCGGCGAGTACGGGCTGAAGGCGCTGGAGCGCGGCTGGATCACGAACCGCCAGATCGAGGCCGCCCGCGTCGCGATGACGCGCAAGATCAAGCGCGGCGGGAAGGTCTGGATCAACATCTTCCCCGACAAGCCATACACCAAGAAGCCGGCTGAGACCCGCATGGGATCGGGCAAGGGAAATCCCGAGGGCTGGGTCGCGGTCGTGAAGCCGGGCCGGGTCATGTTCGAGCTGGCGGGCGTCCCCGAGGACCTCGCCCGCGACGCGATCAGGCTGGCGGGCCACAAGCTGCCGATCAAGACGAAGTTCGTCAAGCGCGAGGGGGTGGCGGAGTGAAGGGGTCGGAGGTCCATGCGCTCGACGACCACGACCTCGTCGAGCGGCTCAAGCAGGCTCGCGAGGAGGCCTTCAACCTGCGCTTCCGCCACGCGACCGGCGAGCTCGAGAACTCAGCGGGGCTCGGGGCGGCCCGGCGCGACGTCGCGCGGATGCTCACTGTCGCACGCCAGCGCGGCATCGATCTGGATAGGGAACTGAGGCGATAGGGACCAGGATGATGGCCGAGGAAGAGAAGCAGGAGACAGAGGAGACACCGGAAGCGTCCGCCGAGGAGGCTCCGGCCGACGAGCAGACCCCGGAGGCCGAGGCCGCCCAGGAGGCCGAGGCCGAGGAGGTCGAGGTCGCCGACGAGGCCGAGCCGGCTGAGCCCGCCGACGCTCCCGAGGAGGCCGCCGAGGCGGCGGAGCCCGAGGAAGAGCTTTCTCCCAAAGAGCGGCGCAAGCGCGAGCGCTCGCGCGCACCGGCTGAGGCGCGTCCCCAGCGGGCGCCCGCGGAGCGCGCGGCCGATCGCCGCGAGCGGCGTCGTATCGCGTCGGATCGGCGGCGGCGCTACCGAACGGGCCGCCGCGGAAAGCGCACCGAGCCCGGGCAGGGCACGGCGCCCGCGGACCGCCAGCCGGGCTCGAAGAAGGTCCGCCAGGGGACGGTTACCTCGGCGGCCGCCGACAAGACCATCACCGTCGAGATTCCGGTCGTCCGGCGCCACCCGGCGTACGAGAAGATCGTGCGCCGCAGCAGCAAGCTGCACGCACACGACGAGTCCAATCAGGCGCAGGAGGGCGATGTCGTGCGCGTGATCGAGACCCGGCCGCTCTCGCGGACGAAGCGCTGGCGGCTGCTCGAGGTAGTTGAGCGTTCGAGGTAACCATGGTCCAGCAGGAGACACGGCTCAGGGTCGCCGACAACTCCGGCGCGCGCGAGATCCTCGTCATCCGCGTGAAGGGAGGGCATCACCGCCGCTACGCGAGCGTCGGCGACGTGATCACCGCTACCGTAAAGCAGGCTACTCCGCGCGGCGGCGTGCGCAAGGGTGAGGTCGTCCAGGCCGTGGTCGTCCGGACGAAGAAGCAGCTTGGGCGGCCGGATGGGACGTACATCGCGTTCGACGAGAACGCGGCTGTATTGATCGACCCGCAGCGCAACCCCCGCGGGACGCGCATCTTCGGGCCCGTCGCCCGCGAGCTGCGCGACCGCAACTTCATGAAGATCGTCTCACTCGCACCCGAGGTTCTCTAGATGGCAAAGGCAATGAAGATCCGCAAGGACGACACCGTGCTCGTCACGGGCGGCAAGGAGCGCGGCAAGCGGGGCCGCGTTCTGCGAACCGAGCCCCGAAGGCAGCGGGTCTACGTCGAGGGACTGAACATGGTCAAGCGCCACCAGCGTCCCCGCTCGATCAAGGACACGCAGAAGGGCGCGGAGGCCGGCGGCATCATCGAGAAGGAGGGGCCGATCCACGTCTCCAACGTGATGCTGCTCGATCCCACCGACAACAAGCCGACCCGCGTGGGCGTGCGCGTCAAGGACCGCAAGCGCGAGCGCTACTCCAAGCGGACCGGCGAAGCAGTGGACGTCTAGGCGACGCCGATGGAAGCCACGGTCACAGAGCCACAGCAAGCCGCCCCACCGCCCCGCCTGCGCGAGCTGTACCAGAGCGAGGTCGCCGCGAGGCTGACCTCGCGGTTCGGCTACTCCAATCCGATGGAGGTGCCGCGGCTGGCCAAGGTGACCCTGAACATGGGGATCGGCGAGGCGAAGACGTCCACAGCGATCCTCGACGCGGCGACCGAGCAGCTGGCGGTGATCTCGGGGCAGCGCCCCAACGTGCGGCGGGCTCGCAAGTCGATCGCGTCCTTCAAGGTCCGGAGCGGCATGCCCGTCGGCGTGTCGGTGACGCTTCGCGGCGCGCGGATGTGGGAGTTCGTCGACCGCCTGGTGACGATCGCGATCCCGCGCATCCGCGACTTCCGCGGTCTGAACCCGCGCTCCTTCGACGGGCGAGGCAACTACTCCCTGGGCATCCGGGAGCAGCTGATCTTTCCGGAGATCGACTACGACTCGATCGACCAGGTGCGAGGGCTCGACGTCACGATCACGACGACGGCCGCCACCGACGTGGAGGCGCTCGAGCTCCTACTCGGCCTCGGCTTCCCCCTCGCCGAGGAGGGTCGGCCGGGACAGGCCGAGCGGGAGGACGAGCAGGAGGAGCGCCGGCGCGAGGAGGCCCGGCGCCGCGCGGAGGCCGAGCAGGCGGCGCTCGAGCAACTCAAGGAGGAGAACCCCGAGGCATATGCCAAGCGAGAGCGCCCCGAGGAGGGCGAGGAAGGCACCGAGGGCGAGGCGGCCGCGGAGGCGGAGTCGCCCGCCGAGGAGGAATCAAGCGAGTAACCCATGGCCAAGACTTCGCAGGTAGTCCGACAACAGCGCACCCCGAAGTACAAGACCCGTGCCTACAATCGGTGCCGGCGCTGCGGTCGTCCGCGCGCCTACTTCCGCAAGTTCGGTCTCTGCCGATTGTGCCTGCGGGACCTCGCGCACAAGGGCTACATCCCCGGTATGACCAAGTCCAGCTGGTAGCCAGGCCAGCCCTCCCATGACCCTGATGCTCACCGATCCAGTCTCCGATTACCTGACGCGCGTGCGTAACGCGATCACCGCGCAGCATGCCGAGGTCGAGGTCCCCGCATCCCGCCTCAAGCGCGAGATGACGCGGATCCTCTCCGAGCAGGGCTACATCGAGGGCTTCTCGGTGGAGCCGACACCGGTCGGCGACGTGATCAGGATCCAGCTGAAGTACACGGACGGCCGGCGCTCCGTCGTCACCGGGCTGCGGCGCATCTCGCGCCCGGGTCGCAGGCGTTATGTCTCGCACGGCGAGATCCCGCGAGTGATGGGCGGGATGGGCACCGCGATCATGTCCACCTCGGTGGGCGTGATGACCGGCCACCAGGCGAAGCAGAGGGGCGTGGGCGGCGAGGTCGTCGCCTACGTGTGGTGACGTGAGCCGAATTGGAAAAAAGCCCATAGCCGTTCCGGAAGACGTCGAGATCGATGTCAAGCCCGGCAAGGTCTCGGTCAAGGGGCCGAAGGGCGAGCTCAGCCAGGCGGTGAGCCCGGACATGAGGGTCAGCCAGGACAACGGGACGCTGACGGTTGAGCGCCCGACGGACCGCGGCGAACACCGCGCGCTCCACGGCCTGACGCGCAGCCTGATCGCGAACATGGTCGAGGGCGTCACCGGCGGGTTCGAGAAGCGCCTCGAGATCCAGGGGGTCGGGTACCGCGCTCGCCTCCAGGGCAAGACGCTCGAGCTCAGCGTCGGCTACTCGCACCCGGTGTCGGTGACGGCGCCCGAAGGGATCGAGTTCGAGGTGCCCACACCGACGCAGGTGATCGTTCGCGGCATCGACAAGCAGCTCGTGGGCGAAATCGCGGCGCGCATCCGCCGCACGCGACCGCCGGAGCCCTACAAGGGCAAGGGGATCCGATACGCCGGCGAGCACGTCCGCCGGAAGGTGGGCAAGCGAGCCTAACGATGACTCCTCCCACGACAGCACACCTCACCCGGCTGCAAACCTTCGCCAGCCGGCGTCCTCGCTCGCTCGCGCACTTTCCAAGTGCGCCACGCTCACTGCGTCCTTGGCTGACTCGGTTTTCGCCGGCTGAGGCGCACTGCCGCGGAAGGAGGCATCGTTAACGATGACCGTCCAGACCAAGCCACAGCGGAGGTTGCGCCGCCGGCAGCGCGTGCGGGCCAAGATCCGCGGGAGTGCCGGACGGCCGCGGCTGTCGGTGTTTCGCTCGAACCGCGGCGTCTTCGCCCAGCTCGTCGACGACGAGGCGGCGCGTACGGTCGCGGCGGTCGGGTGGACCGAGCCGGAGCTTCGCGAGCTCGAGCCGATGGACCAGGCGAAGCGCGCGGGCGAGATCCTGGCCGGACGCGCCAAGGAGGCGGGCGTGGACTCCTGCGTCTTCGACCGTGGCGGGTACCGGTACCACGGCCGCGTGCGCGCGCTCGCCGAGGGTGCGCGCGAGGGCGGCCTGAGCTTCTGACTCGCTAACTTGATCTGAGCCTTGCGACCGAATCCCGACATCGAGACCGTCAGCCCCCAGGGACTCGACCTGCAGGAGCGGGTGATCGAGATCAACCGCGTGGCCAAGGTGGTCAAGGGCGGCCGCCGGTTCTCGTTCACGGCGCTGGTCGCCGTCGGCGACGAGAACTCAGTGGTCGGGGTCGGCTACGGGAAGGCGCGCGAGGTCCCGCTCGCGATCCAGAAGGCGGTCGAGAACGCGCGTAAGAGCCTGATTCGGGTGCCGATGTACGGCCAGACGATCCCGCACCGCATCATCGGACGCTTCGGGGCCGGCCACGTCGTTCTGCGGCCCGCCAGCCCCGGTACCGGGGTGATCGCGGGCGGTGGGGTGCGGGCCGTGCTCGAGCTGGCCGGGATCCGCGACGTCCTCACCAAGAGCATCGGGACGCAGAACCCGATCAATCTGGTGAAGGCGACGATGGAGGGCCTCACGAGCCTTCGCCGTCCCGAGCAGGTCGCCAAGCTCCGCGGCCTCAGCGTCAATGAGGTGCTGGGAATCCAGAAGCGGCCCGCGACCGGGACCACCGAGGACGAGAGCCAGGGGGCCGCGGCGCCCGAGCCGGTGGCGGTCGTCGCCGAGTCCGCCGCCGACGAATCGAGTGGATCATCTGACCAGGCCCCAGGGGACGCCGGCGATGAGTGACCTCGTGATCACGCAGGTTCGCTCGGCGAACGGCACCAGCCCAAAGCAGCGGGCGACGCTTGGGTCGCTGCGCCTGGGGCGGATCGGTCGCAGCGTCACGCGCAGCGACTCCCCCGAGCTCCGCGGGATGCTGACCGTCGTCGGTCACCTCGTGGAGGTGAACGCTGGAGAGGCGGCGAGCGGCGGCAAGTCGTCAGGAGCCGATTCCTGATGGCGCGGCTCGCTCCTGAGGAGATCGGCCTCCATTCGGTGCGGCCCAAGGGGGGCTCGCGCCACCCGCGCAAGCGCTTGGGCCGCGGCGAGGGCTCCGGGCTGGGCAAGACCTCTGGGCGCGGGCAGAAGGGCGCGGGCTCGCGCTCGGGCAACAAGCGCAAGCCGGGCTATGAGGGCGGTCAGAACCCGATCCACATGCGGACGCGCAAGCTTCGCGGCCCGCACCGCAAGATGTCGATGCCGTTCGAGAAGTTCCGCACGCACACGCAGCCGGTCAACGTGGGTGATCTCGAAGACCGGTTCGACGACGGTGCCGAGATCACGCCGGAGACGCTGCGAGAGGCCGGCCTCGCGAAGCGACGCCATCCGGTGAAGGTGCTCGCCCGCGGCGAGCTGACCAAGAAGCTCACGGTCCGCGCCCACGCGTTCAGCGGCGCGGCCAAGGAGAAGATCGAAAAGGCCGGCGGGACCGCCGAGGTCATCGCCGACTAGCCGCACCTCATGATTCAGACACTCGCCAACTCCTTCCGCGTCCCCGAGATCCGGATGAAGCTGGCCTTCACGGCCGCCATGCTCGCGCTCTACCGGCTCGGCGCCTACATTCCCGCGCCGGGGATCGACACGCAGGCGGTCAAGGAACTGGAGTCGAACTTCGCGGGCAACGGGATCCTGCCGTTCCTGAATCTGTTCTCGGGCGGCAGCCTCTCGCGGCTCTCGCTCTTCGCGCTGGGGATCATGCCCTACATCACGGCCTCGATCATCCTGCAGCTGATGACCGTCGTGGTGCCGTCGCTGGAGCGGCTCCAGAAGGAGGGCGAGGTCGGTCAGCAGAAGATCACGCAGTACACGCGCTACCTGACGGTCGGGCTGGCATTCCTCCAATCGCTGGGCTACGTGTACCTGTTCAAGTCGTTCTCGGCGGGTGGCACCAGCGTGGTGGGGAACCTGACGTTCCCGAAGCTGATGATGATCGTCATCGCGCTGACGGCCGGATGCACCCTGCTGATGTGGCTGGGCGAGCTGATCACGCAGCGTGGGATCGGTAACGGGATCTCGCTGATGATCTTCGCCTCGATCGCGTCGAGCATCCCGGCCGGCATCCAGGCCTGGTGGACGAATCCCGATCAGGTCTTCGTCGTGATGATGCCCTTCATCGCCCTTGCCGTGATCGTCGGGATCGTCTACGTCCAGGAGGGCCAGCGTCGGATTCCCGTGCAATACGCGAAGCGCGTCGTGGGTCGGCGGATGACGACCGGCGGCCAGACCTACCTACCGCTGCGCGTGAACATGGCCGGCGTCATCCCGGTCATCTTCGCCGCATCGATCATGGCGTTCCCGCCGACGGTCGGCCAGCTGCTGAATACGCCCGCGGCGGTCTCCTTCGCCGACTTCTTCAGCCCGAACAGCTGGCCCTACGTGGTCGGCGAGGTGTTCTTCATCGTGATCTTCACCTACTTCTACACGGCGGTCACCTTCAATCCGGTGGACCAGGCCGAGAACCTGAAGAAGTACGGAGGCTTCATCCCGGGGGTGAGACCAGGACGACCTACCGCCGAATACCTGGACAGGATCCTGTCCAGGCTCACCTTCCCCGGGGCCCTCTATCTGGGCGCGGTCGCGGCGCTGCCGACGATCCTCATCAACCAGACTTCGGCGAACTTCTACTTCGGCGGCACCTCGATCCTGATCGTCATCGGCGTCGCCCTCGACACGGTGAAACAGCTGGAAGCGCAGCTGATGATGCGCAACTACGAGGGCTTCTTGAAGTAGCCGCCCGGGGCCGTCGGGCGGGCGACGCCCTGCGCCACGGTTCCTCGCCCCGCGCCACGGTTCCCTGTCGACGCCCCGGCGGGCCACGCCGTGCGCCACGGTTCTTCCCTCTCGACGCCCCGGCGGGCCACGCCGTGCGCCACGGTTCCCTCTCGACGCCCCGGCGCGCTGATGACGCCGGCGGAAACGGGCAAGTAGGGAAACGTCCACGGTCGCGCGAGCCTTTCGTTCCATTCCGAGCGCCACCTCCGCGCCTTCTTCGACCACCCTGAGGGGGTGGTCGACTTTTTGCCCGCTATGCGGGCCAAAGCCCGAGTACCCCTTTTTCGGTCGGCGGGATGAGCGTCATCGACACCCTCATCGCCCGGCTCGCAGCGCGCCAGCATGGGGTTGTCGCCCTCTGGCAGCTCACCGCCCTGGGAATCAGTACTTCGGGAGTCAGTCGACGCGTCGCGGATGGCCGCCTCCGTCGCATTCATCGAGGCGTGTACGCGGTCGGTCCGCTCGACCGCAGGGGCTACTGGATGGCCGCCGTGCTCGCCTGCGGAGAGGGCGCGCTGCTCAGCCATCGCGACGCGGCGATGCTCTGGAACCTCAGGCCGGCCAACCGCACGACGATCGACGTGACCGCCCCCGGCGCTCGTGGCCGTCGTCGCTCTCGGATCACGGTGCATGGCGCGGCCCGGCTCCATCCTGACGACCGCGCCGAGGTCGAGGGCATCCCCGTCACCTCCTTGCCCCGGACGCTCCTCGACCTGGCCGAGGTCACCTCGGCTCAGCAGTTGCGCCGCGCGTACGAGGCGGCGGAACGCCACGGCTTCCTGGACATACGGGCCTTAAACGAGTTGGTGGCCCGCTCGAACGGCCGCCGCGGCCTGCCTGACCTACGTGCCCTGCTCGACTACGACCCGGCACACGCCGTGGGGTCCAAATCGGACCTGGAGTCCCAGTTCCTCGACCTGGTCCGCGAAGCCGGCCTTCCGCTGCCGCAGCTGAACGTCCTCGTCGCGGGGTTCATGGTCGACGCATACTGGCCACGGGGACGGCTGGTCGTCGAGCTGCAGAGCTGGGAGCACCATGGTCACCGTCAGGCCTTTGAGCGTGACAACGAGAGGCTCGGTCGGCTGCAGGTGGCGGGCTACTCGGTGCTGCCGTTGACGTACCGGCAGCTGCGGGACCAGCCGGATTGGGTGGTTCGCACCATCGCGGGGCTGCTCCGTGCCGAACATGCCGGCGTGCTCCCGAGTGTCTAGGCTCCCCGGCCTATGTCGGAGCTCAATCTCGTGTTGCTCGGGCCGCCCGGGTCGGGGAAGGGAACCCAGGGCGAGCGGCTGCAGGAGGATTTCCGCCTGCCGTATTACGCCACGGGCGACATCCTGCGCGCGGCCGTCCGAGACGGGACGGACCTCGGAAAACGGGCCAGGGAGTACATGGACCGCGGCGATCTCGTCCCCGACGAGGTGATTGTGGGGTTGATCGCCGATCGCGTCACGAATGCGGAGGCCGCTGACGGGTTCATCCTCGACGGATTTCCCCGGACCATGGCCCAGGCGGAGGCTCTCGGCGGCAAGCTCTCGGAGCTCGGCCGTGGGTTGACGGCCGTCCTCCTCATCGAGGTTCCTGACGAGGAGGTCGTGCGGCGCCTGAGCGGCCGCCGGGTGTGCGTGAAGGAGGGACACGTATTCCACATGGACTTCGACCCGCCGAAGGAGGAGGGCGTGTGCGACATCTGCGGAGGGCACCTCGAGATCCGCGACGACGACAAGCCCGAGGTCGTCCGCCGCCGGCTCGGCACCTACCACGAGAAGACGGAGCCGCTCGTCGCGTACTACGAGGAGCGCGGGCTTCTGTATCGGATGGACGGGCTACCGCCGCCGGATGAGGTCGCAGCCCGGATCAGAGCCCTTCTCGCGACGGTCCGAAAAGAGGAAGAGCTTTAGGGCTCTAGTCTCGACGTCAGTGATCATCCGGAAGACTCCCGAGCAGATCGACCGCATGGCGGCCGCCGGCGAGATCCAGGCCCGCTGCCTGAAGATGCTGCGCTCGAAGTGCCACCCCGGCGTCAGCACTGCCGACCTCGACGCCGCCGCGGACCGGTTCATCGCCACGCAGGGCGCGGAGGCGTCGTTCAAGGGCTACCGTGGCTTCCCGGGCTCGATCTGCGCCTCGCCCAACTCGATGGTCGTCCACGGGATCCCCGGCCCCTATGAGCTGAAGCGCGGCGACGTCGTCGCCCTCGACGTCGGCGTCACCAAGGACGGCTGGGTCGCGGACGCGGCCGCCACGGTTCCCGTCGGATCGGTGAAGCCGGAGGCGCGCAGGCTGCTCGAAGCGACGAAGGGCGCGCTGTTCGCCGGCGCCGATCAGGCACGGCCGGGCAATCATCTCGGCGACGTCTCCGCGGCGATCCAGGGTCACATCGAGTCCGCCGGCTTCTCGATCATCCGGTCCCTGGTCGGCCACGGCATCGGCCGCGACATGCACGAGGACCCCCAGATCCCGAACTACGGCGAGCCCGGCCGCGGTCCGAGGCTGGAGCCGGGCATGGTCCTGGCGATCGAGCCGATGGTCAACGCGGGCGGGCCGAACATCCGCGTGGGCGACGACAACTGGGCGGTCTACTCGGCCGACGGATCGCTCGCCGCGCACTTCGAGTTCACCGTCGCCGTCACCGAGAACGGCCCGCGCATCCTCACCCCCTGGCACGAGGAGTAGCCGGACCCCATGAAGCCGCTCGCGGTCCACGGGGGTGCGGCGGCAACGGTGTTCTCGGTATGCGTGGCCGCCTGGGCCGCATTCGAGCTCGCGATCGCGATTCGCGTTCGCGGCGGACTCGGCCGGCATCCAAGCCTTCTGCCGCTCGTCCTGTCAGTGGTCGGGGGCGTGGCGCTGGCGCAGTTCGTCGCGAGGCGTGTCGAGGGATTGGCGCTACCGGGGCCCGGCTGGTGGCCCGTCGCGGTCGGGGCCGCCGTGCTCGCCCTCGGGCTGGCGTTCCGGGCTTGGGCGGTCCATGAGCTCGGACGGTTCTTCAAGTTCACCGTCGTGGTGCAGGCCGATCATCGCGTCGTCGACACCGGCCCGTACCGCCTGATCCGCCACCCCAGCTACACGGGGCTGCTGATGGCCGAGCTCGGGCTGGGGATCATGCTGGGCACCTGGCTCTCGATCCCCGCGGCGGTGCTGCCGCCGCTGATCGGCTTCGGCGCGCGCATCCGCAGGGAGGAGCGCGTCCTCGCGCGCGAGCTGGGAGAGCCCTATCGGGAGTACATGACGCGGACCCATCGGCTGGTCCCGGGCATCTGGTGAGCTGGAGGCTCAGCCCGCACGGCAACTTGCGCACAGGCCGCGGACCACGACCTCCGCGCCGTCCGGCGCGAACCCATTCTCGCGCGCCGAGGCGAGCGCTCCCGAGAGGGACACCCGCGCATCCAGGTCCTCGACCGCCCCGCATCGGCGGCAGACGAGATGATGGTGGTCGGCGGGCCGGGCGTCATAGAGCGCCCGTCCCTGGCCCGCCGAGACGCGTCGCACGAGCCCCGCGTCCTCCAACGCGTCGAGCGCCGAGTAGACGGTGGGCAGTGAGACGTTGGGAAGCCGCCGTTCGACCTCGCCCAGGAGCTCCTCGGCGCCGACGTGGCGCCCGAGCTCCACGAGCGTGCGATGAACCACCAGGCGCTGGGGCGTCACGCGATAGCCGGCGGCGCGCAGGGCCACCGGAGCATCCGCCGAGGCGGTGGTGTCGAGGGGGTTCGCTTCCATCGCTCTGAAGAAGGGCCAAAGCTTTTAGGCAGTCCTAAGTTTAAATCATTTGCTATAAGTGAGGCATGGTCGACTCGGTGGTCGAGCACTGGCGCGAGGCGAGCGACAAGGACCGGCTGCTGAAGATCGTCCAGCCGGGACTGATCGGATTGATCGACGGGACCGTCTCGACCCTCGCCCCGATCTTCGCGGCCGCCTACCTGGCGGGCCCTGATTCGGCCCTGCTCATTGGCCTCGCGGCGGCGCTCGGGGCCGCCATCAGCATGGGCATCTCGGAGGGGCTCTCCGACGACGGCTCGCTCACCGGCCGCGGCGACTCGCTCACGCGCGGGACGATCACCGGCATCGCGACCTTCGTCGGCGGCAGCGTCCATGCGCTTCCGTTCCTCATCAACGACCTCGGGACCGCGCTCGCCGTGGCGTACCCGGTCGTGGCAGCCGAGCTCGTCGCCATCGCGTGGGTCCGCAGACGGTTCCTCCGCGTGCCGCTCGCGCACTCCCTGCTGCAGGTGACCCTCGCCGGCACGATGGTCGCCGCGGTCGGGGTGGCCGTCGGCCAGGCGTAGGCCTTCGGGTCGACGCGCTGGCTGCCGGTAGCCCCCTCCAACCGGCTCTCGCCGCCGGTCAGGCCTCGTCCGGGCCCGACCAGTCGAACGGGAAGTGCTTGCTGGAACGTCCCGGCCAGCTCCACTTGAAGCCGAAGGCCTCGACCTCATCCTCCTTTGCCGTGGCCCACGTCGCGACCTGTCCGGGTCCGACCTCGGCGCCGGGCGCGTTATGGACCTCGACCCGGGTGCCCTCCGGCGACGTGGGCCCGACGAGCGCCTCGGCGCTTCCCCGCGCCTTGCCGGGAACCTCTACGCGCCAGCTGGCGAGGTCCTCATCGATCTCGAACTCGATCGGCGCGTACTCGATGCCGCGAACCTCGTCGATCATCGCCGCAAAGCCGGCCGGCCACCCGCCCACGTCGCCGCCGAAGATGGCCTGGATCGCCTCTCGCTGCGCGTCGTCGGCGCGCTCGTCGATGAAGAACCCCATGGCCGGCTTCGCCTCGCCGGCCCAGATGTTGCCCTGGAACGAACCGACCGCGACCACGTTGAGCCCGTCCAGGGAGACGTCACCGAAGTTCCCGTCCCGTATGTGCCACGCGAGGATCCCGTCGCACTGCCCGTCGTCGGGTGCCTGCGCGAATGTGCAGGCGCACGGCACCCTGCACCTGCAGACGTCGAACCAGTCGCCGGTTATCCGCCAGGATGGAATGTCGGCCATGCCTCTCCCTTCGTCGTCAGTGCGCCCGCGATCCTTTCACCCAGCGGTGTGAAGTCAACCCTGTGTCGAACTCTGGCTTTTCAGCGGATCAGTTCGATGGTGAGGTGCGTTCGGCGATGCCCTCCTGGCGACATCGCGATTGTCACGCAGCTTACGTTCGCCAGCGAATCCCGGCACTCCCGTCGGTGCGGCTTAGAGTCTTCAGGACGAGTGCCTTTGGGACGCCTCTTCAGATCCCGTGCCGCGAGCGAGCGAGTCGTCTCGATCGGCGATCCGCGCCTCGAGGACTGGGAGTTGGTCGCGACCCTGGAGGAGGAGAGGACCGCGATCGCCTGGCGCGACCACCTGCGGAGCATGAGCGTGGACGCGGTGTGCGCGGCTGATCATCCGCTCGACCGGTTCGGCCGCGGCGATATCTACCTGGTCGTCCCCCCCGACCAGTGGTCGCGCGCGAACGAGATCGTGGAGAACCTCGAGTAGGCTGCTCGACGCCGCCACACATCCGCACGGCGCCGTGTCTCGAGGGGGGTGTGCCGGTTTGACCCTGACATACGAGGTCAACTCGCCCCACGTCTAGGACAATGGCGGGGATTCAGGCCCCTGCTACCATTCTTCGTTGGCCGAAGGGCCGTTTTTTCGTGCCCGCGGGTCCGATTCATGGGGCCCATGGGCCTTCTCCGAATTGATTGGATACGACCCAGCGAGTAGAGGGTGAAGGTACGAGCGTCCGTAAAGCCGATGTGTGAGCGCTGCCGAATCATTCGGCGGCGCGGTGTCGTGCTCGTGATCTGCTCGAACCCTCGGCACAAGCAGAGGCAGGGGTAAGCGCCGTGGCACGGATTGCGGGCGTCAACGTCCCCGTCAACAAGCGAGTCGAGGTCGGGCTCACCTACGTCCACGGGATCGGTGAGTCCACGTCGCGGAGGATCCTCGACGAGTCGGGCGTCGATCCGGACACGTACGTCAAGGACCTGACCGACGACGAGGTCGTGAAGCTCCGCGAGGCGGTCGAGTCACGCGAGGTGGAGGGCGATCTCCGCCGGGAGCGCTCGCAGAACATCAAGCGGCTTTCGGAGATCGGCTCCTACCGGGGCCTTCGCCACCGTCGCGGACTTCCGGGCCACGGTCAACGGACGAAGACCAACGCCCGGACCCGCAAGGGCCCCAAGCGAATGAGCGTCAGCGGCAAGCGCAAGCCGCCGCAGCCGAAGTAGGGGTGGATGTTGGCGCCTGAGACTTTCCGAATGAACTACGACTGCACACACGACGGCGCCGCGAGCAGCGTGTGCAGTTGATGGTGATTTAGATGCCGCAGCCCAAGAGAGGACGTGCGAAGGGGCGCACCCGCCGGCGCGTCAGGAAGAACATCGCGTACGGGGTGGCCCACATCAAGACGAGCTTCAACAACACGATCGTGACCATCACCGACACCGACGGCAACGTGATCTGCTGGGAGTCCGCGGGCTCGGCGGGCTTCAAGGGCTCTCGCAAGTCGACGCCCTTCGCCGCGCAGGTGACCGCCGATTCCGCTGCTCGCAAGGGCATGGAGCACGGGCTCGAGCGCGTGGAGGTATATGCAAAGGGAGCCGGGTCGGGGCGCGACACCGCAATCCGCTCGCTCCAGGCGGCGGGGCTGCAGGTGACCACCGTCAAGGACGTGACCCCACAGGCCCACAACGGGGTTCGTCCCCGCAAGCGGAGGCGGGTCTGATGGCCAGGGACACCGGACCGCAGTGCAAGCAGTGCCGCCGGGAGGGGCAGAAGCTCTTCCTGAAGGGCGAGCGCTGCATGACGGAGAAGTGCGGCGTGGAGCGACGGTCCTACCCTCCGGGCGAGCACGGCCGTGGCCGGATGCGCCAGTCCGAGTACCGCCAGCAGCTTCGCGAGAAGCAGAAGGCCCGCCGGTACTACCAGGTGCTGGAGAAGCAGTTCCGCAGCTACTACGACAAGGCTTCGCGCCAGCAGGGCGTGACGGGCGAGAACCTCCTGCGCCTCCTGGAGCGCAGGTTCGACAACGTCCTCGTCCGGCTTGGCTTCGCCGCCTCGCGGCGCCAGGCGCGCCAGCTGATCAGTCACGGCCACTGGCTGATCAACGGACGGCGGGTCGACATCCCCTCGTACCAGGTGCGGCCCGACGACGTGATCTCGATCCGGCCCAACTCCGGCGCCGGCGACGTCGTGCGCTCCGCGACCGAGCTGACCGCGGTGGTCCCGCCGTGGCTCCAGGCGGACCACGACGCGCTGACCGCGAAGGTGCTTCGCCTGCCCGAGCGCGGCGAGATCACCACGCCGGTCTCCGAACAGCTGATCGTCGAGCTCTACTCGAAGTAGTGCTCGCAACCCAAAACGCGACAACGAAGGAAGCAATGACCACCCTGCCCGAATTCCAGATTCCGAGGATCTCCTCCGAGAAGGTCAACGAGAACCGGGGGACCTTCACCATCGAGCCGCTCGACAAGGGCTTCGGCTACACGTTCGGTAACAGCCTGCGTCGCGTGCTCCTGTCCTCTCTGGGCGGAGCCGCGATCAAGAGCGTGCGGATCGAGGGTGTCGCCCACGAGTTCTCCACGGTCTCCGGCGTGAAGGAGGACGTCACCGACATCGTCCTCAACCTCAAGGACATCGTCGTGCGCATGCACACCGATGCCGACGAGGTCGAGGCGCCCCTCGTCGCGAGCGGCCCCGGCGAGGTGAAGGCCAAGGACATCGACCTGCCGGCCGGCGTCGAGATCCTGAACCCCGAGGCGCCGATCGCGACGCTCGAGAAGCGGACCAAGCTCGAGATCTACCTCTCGATCGGCCGTGGCCGCGGCTACTCGCCGGCGGAGGAGAACAAGACCGAGGACCAGCCGCTCGGCGTGATCCCGATCGACTCGATCTTCTCGCCGATCCGGCGCGCCGCGTACGCCGTCGACACCTCCCGCGTTGGCCAGCGGACCGACTTCGACAAGCTGTCGCTCGAGATCGAGACCGACGGCTCGATCGAACCCGCCGGTGCGCTTCGCGAGGCGGCGGAGATCCTCATCAAGAGCCTGGCGATCTTCACCGATGCCGATCGCGTGGAGGAGCTCACCAGCCGCGACGGCGCAGGCGCAGCCGAGGCCGCGTTTGCACCGCACGCCGCCGCGGAGGGCGACGACCGACTGATCGAGGAGCTCGAGATCGGTGTCCGCGCGTACAACTGCCTGAAGCGTGCCGGCATCCAGACCGTCGGCGACCTGGTGCAGCGCTCCGAATCGGAGCTCAACGCGATCCCGAACTTCGGCAAGCGCTCGACCGACGAGGTCAAGGACGCGCTGAACGCCCTCGGGCTCTCGCTGCGAGACGAGTGACCGATGCGCCACGGCAAGCAGCGAGGGAAGCTCAGCCGTGACTCCGCGCACCGGAAGGCGCTGCTGCGCAACCTCTCGCGCGAGCTGTTCGAGCACGAGCGCATCAAGACGAGCCAGGCGAAGGCCAAGGCGGTCAAGCCAGAGGTGGAGAAGCTGATCACCCTGGCGAAGGGCGGTGACCTGCACGCTCGGCGCCAGGCGCTGTCGGCGCTCGGCCAGGACCGTTTCGTCGTGCACAAGCTGTTCGAGGAGATCGCCCCGCGATACGTCGAGCGTCCCGGGGGCTACACGCGGATCGTGAAGCTCGGCCCGCGCCGCTCTGACTCCACCGAGATGGTCTTTCTCGAGCTGGTCTAGCTCGTCTCGGCCAACGCCGGCTTGATCTCGAGCGAGCTTCACGGGCGATGCGAGCGGTTGCGCTCGCTTCATGTCCGCGGTGAGCCGTTGGTACTTCCGAACGCCTGGGACGTCGCGTCGGCTATCGCGGTGGTCGACGCAGGATTCCCGGTTGTGGCGACGACCAGCGCCGGCGTGGCGGCGGCGATTGGATACGAGGACCACGAGGAGGCGCCGGCCCAGCAAATGCTCGCCGTGGCCGCGCGCATCGCGAAATCGGTGGACGTGCCGGTGACGGTGGATGCCGAGTCCGGGTACGGCCTCGGCGCACGGGACCTCGTCGCCGCCCTGAGCGAGGCCGGGGCGGCCGGTTGCAACATCGAGGACACCGATCACGAGCGGAGCGAACTGCGCGACGTGCACGACCAGGCGGAAAGGCTGCGCGCGATCAGGGAGGCGGCGTCCGCGGATGGTTATCCGCTCGTCATCAACGCCCGAATCGACGTCTTCCTCCCGGGTGTGCGCGCCGGATCCGACGAGAGCCAGGAGGCGTTGGTGGGCGGGGCGCTGGAACGAGCGCGCGCGTACCTCGACGCCGGCGCCGACTGCGTCTACCCGATCGCCCTCTGGGAGAGGGGCGCGCTCGAGCGGCTCGTCGCCGATACCCGGGGGCCGGTGAACGCCCTTCGGATCCCGCCGGCCCCATCATTCGTCGAGATGGCGGCATTGGGCGTGGCGCGCGTCAGCTACGGCGGCCTCCTCCACCACGACGTGATGGAAAAGTTCGCCCGAGAGCTCGAGGCGATCTCATCCGACGTCGAGGGTCTCTCGGAGCACCGACGCCAGCGGGGCGCGCAATAGCCTGCCGGTGGTGGGCGTCCTCCGCCTCACCATCGCGTACGACGGATCGCCCTTCGCCGGCTGGGCCGCGCAGCCCGGCCTCCGCACCGTTCAGAGCGAGCTCGAGGCTGCGCTCGAGACGCTGTTTCAGCGCCCGGTCCCGCTGACGGTCGCCGGCCGGACCGACGCCGGCGTCCATGCGTGGGGGCAGGTGGCGAGTTTCGAGGCGCGGGCGGACCCGCCGGATGGGCTCGTTCGACGCGTGAACTCGATGTTGCCCACGGAGATCGCGGTGCTGACAGCCGAGGCGGCGCCGGATGGATTCGACGCCCGGCGCGATGCCCGCTCACGGACCTATTGCTACTGGGTGATCGCCGGACCGGTTAGAAACCCGCTGCAGGCGGGGCGGGCGCTGTGGTGGCCGTATCGGGTCGACGCCGAAGCGCTGGACCGCTGCGCCGGCATGCTCCTCGGGAGCCACGACTTCACCGCCTTCACCCCGACTCAGACCGAGCACGTGCGCTTCGAGCGAAACGTGGTGCGTGCCGAATGGCGGGCCCACCCGCTCGGAGCGCCGTTCCCGGGCCGGTTGCTGGAGTTCTGGATCGAGGCGGATGCCTTCATGCGCCACATGGTGCGCATCCTCGTCGGGACGATGCTCGGCGTGGCCGATGGCCGGCGCTCGCGAGAGGACTTCGAGGGGCTTCTCGCGGGCGCTCCGCGAGACCGCGCGGGCGACACCGCTCCCGCGCAGGGGCTGTACCTGGCGGCGGTTCGCTACTGACGCGACCGAATCGGGGGGTCAGGCGAGGGCGGCCTGATGCTCCTCCGTTCGCCCGTTGGGCCGGATGTGGACGATGCGCCAGCCGCGGCCGCTGAGAGCGTCGGCGATCAGGCGCCGGTGGCACCGTCTCCAATCCCCCTCTGCGCACATGATCGCGGTGGGCTGGCTGCGCGCAAGCTCCTCGAGCCGCTCGAGGCCGGTGGCGAACTCGTCGGTCTCGATGTACTCGGCGTAGCCGCGGAACGCGTCGTTGCGCCACACTGCCGCGGGCCCTTGGGGGGTCCTGCTCGCCCTACGGCGTCCGCCGAGCTCCTCGCCGAACGGCTCGTAGTCGACTCCGGCGACGGCGAGCGAGTCGCGAAGCGCGCCGGCATTGAACTGCGGATGGCGCCGCGAGCCCGGAAACCGCCTGACGTCGCACAGGACCTCGACGCGATGACGGCCGAGGAGGGCGACGAAACGGTCGACCGCGTGCGTGGAATGCCCGATCGTAAACAGCTGGTCACCGGCGGCCATACCGAGATTGTGGCCGCATTGACCGTCCCTAGAATCGAACCGGAGGGCTGACGCCCTCACCAAGCCACATGATGCGCGTTCTGCTGACCAACGACGACGGGATCGGGGCGGAGGGGCTCCATGCGCTGCGGCGGGCGCTTGGCGACGTCGACGGGATCGAGGTCCACGTCATCGTCCCCGACTCCAACCGCAGCGCTACAGCGCGCAGCATCACGACCCGGTCGCCCCTGTCGGTCGAAGAGGTGGAGATGGACGACGGGTTCATCGCCTACGCGACGGACGGCACGCCGGTGGACTGCGTGCGTTTCGCCGATCTGGGGCTGGTCGGGGACCGGCCTGATCTGATCATCTCCGGGATCAACCACGGCTCCAACCTGGGCGACGACATCACCTACTCGGGGACCGTCGCCGCCGCGCTCGAGGGGATCGTGCTCGGGATCCCGGCGATCGCGATCTCACAGCAGGGGAGCGCCCAGGAGATGGGGTTCGTCCCGGGGCCGCAGTTCGAGTTCGGCGTGGCCGCCGCGTTCGGCGCGGAGCTCGTGCGGATGCTCGGCGAGACGCCGCTTCCCGCGGAGACGCTGCTGAACGTCAACTGTCCGGCCGGCGATCCCGACGGAATCGAGGTGACGGGGCTCGGCAAGCGGCTCTACAACGACGAGCTGCGGCTCGTCGGCGAGGACGGGGACGGCCGGCGCCGCTATCAGATCTACGGCTTCGAGCCGTCGTTCGAGGACGAGCCCGGCACGGACCTCGCGGCCGTTGCGAGGGGGCGGATCTCGATCACCCCGGTGCATTTCGACCTGACCGACCGGGACGGACTCACTCGGATGCGAGGGTGGGACCTCGACCGAATGTTCAGAGAGGTGCTCGCCGGTGCGGGCAGCGCTTAGTCCATCGATGCCCCGGGCGTGAGCGCGACGGCCTCGGCAAAGCGCGCGGAGGAGCTCCGGCGCGAGATCTCGCACCACGATCATCGCTACTACGTCCTCGACGACCCGGAGATCGGGGACGACGCCTACGACGCGCTTCTCGATGAGCTCCGCCGCCTCGAGGAGGAGCACCCGAAGCTGCGGACGCCCGATTCACCGACCCAGCGCGTGGCGGGAGGGATGCGCCCGCTCGACAAGTTCGGGGAGCTCCGCCACGCGGAGCCGATGCTCTCGCTCGCCAATGCACGGGGCGCCGACGAGTTCCGCGCCTGGGAGAGCAGGCTGCACAACCGACTTCGCCAGCTCGACATCGAGCCCGGTGACCTGCGGTTCGTCTCCGAGCCGAAGATCGACGGGCTGGCGATCTCGCTCACCTACGTCGACGGCGTCTTCGAGCGCGGCGCCACCCGCGGTGACGGCGTCGTCGGCGAGAACGTCACCCAGAACCTGCGCACGATCAGGGCGATCCCGATGCGGATCGATGACGCACCGGGCCTGATCGAGGTCCGCGGCGAGGTGTACCTGCCGCGCTCGGCCTTCGAGCACCTGAACGAGACGCGCAGCGCCGCGGGGGAGGCGGCCTTCGCCAATCCGCGGAACGCGGCAGCGGGGTCGCTGCGCCAGCTCGACCCCAACGTGACCGCCTCGAGGCCGCTCTCCATCTGGTGCTACGGCATGAGCGCGCAGCGGGACGGCGAGCTGCCCACGCACGCCAAGGAGCTCGATTGGCTCCGCGACCGCGGGTTCAAGGTGAACGGAGAGACGCAGGTTCACGACTCAGCCGACGAGGTGGTCGCTCGCTGCCGCTGGTGGGAGGATCGGCGGGAGGCCCTGGACTTCGAGATCGACGGCGTCGTGATCAAGGTCGACCAGCGCACCCTTTGGCGCGAGCTCGGGGTGGTCGGCCGGGAGCCGCGATGGGCGGTGGCGTGGAAGTTCCCGCCGATCACAGCGACGACGAAGCTCAATCACATCTTCTGGAATGTCGGACGTACCGGCGCCCTGTTTCCGTTCGCTGCGTTGGAGCCGGTTCGCGTCGGCGGCGTGACGGTTTCCACCGCGACGCTCCACAACGAGGAGGATCTGACGCGCAAGGACGTGCGAGAGGGCGATGAGGTGGTGGTGACCCGCGCCGGCGACGTCATCCCTCAGGTGATCTCGCCACTGATCCAGCGCCGCAAGGGCAGGCGCCTGCGCAAGCCGAAGCCGCCGGCGAGATGCCCGCGCTGCGATACCCCAACCGTCAAGCCTCCGGGCGCGGTGTTCACGATCTGCCCGAACCGGCGCGGATGCCCGGGGCAGGTCTTCCAGCACATCAAGCACTTCGCGGGAGTGATGGACATCGAGGGATTCGGCGAGAAGCTCTCGGCGCGGTTCCTGGAGGAGGAGTTGATTCGCGACCAGGCGGACATCTACGACCTCACGACCGATCAGCTGGTGGCCCTGGAGGGGTTCGGCGAGACCTCGGCGCGCAACCTCATCGATGCGATCGAGGCGTCCAAGCGCCAGCCGTTCGGCATCGTTCTCTTTGCGCTCGGGCTGCCGGAGGTCGGTTACGTCACCGCGGGAGCGCTGGCCGACCACTTCGGCACCATCGATCGCCTGATCGAGGCATCGGTCGCTCAGCTCGGGGACGTCGAGGGAATCGGGCCGATCGTGGCTGAGCGACTCGCGGAGGAGCTCTCCGAGGAGCCAACGCTCGAGCTAATCAACCGCCTGCGCGAGCGTGGCTTGCGCTTCGAGCTCTCGGAGGCGGAGCGACGCGCGGAGGGAGGGCCACTCGAGGGGAAGACCTTCGTGCTGACCGGAACGCTCCCGAGCCTCACGCGGGAGGAGGCGACGGCGATGATCCGGACAGCCGGCGGCAAGGTGACGGGCTCCGTGTCGAAGAGCACGGATTTCGTCGTGGCGGGGGACAGCCCGGGGTCGAAGCTCGCCAAGGCGGAGGAGCTGGGCAGGCCCGTGATCGACGAGGCGGGCCTCCGCGAGCTGGTGCCGGCGTAGTTGCGGCGGATGTAGTGCCGAGGGCCTTGCGGCTAACGCCCGTACCGCGCGATCAGCGCGGCCATTCGATCCTGCGCGTCCTCCGCGACGGAGACGTTGACGGAATTCATCAGGATCGAGAAGGCCACGGTGTGGCCGGCGGCGTGGCAATAGCCGGACAGCGCGCTCACATCGACCAGCGTCCCCGTCTTGGCCCGGCAGTCGCCGTCCGCAGCGGTGCCGTGCATACGGCTGCCGAGCGTTCCTTGATGCCCCGCCAGGGGGAGGGACCTGCGAAATGCCAAATGCTCCGGGCGCCGGTCCAGCGCCCGCAGGAGGCCACCAACTGATTTTGGCGAGGCCTGGTTGTCTCTGGACAGGCCCGACCCGTTCTGCAGCTTGACGGAGGCGCCGAGCTGGGCCGCGAAATGCTCCGCCTGATGGGCTCCGCGGCTGGTGGTGCCCTTCGTCGTGGCGCTCGCGCCGAGGCGCTTCAGCATCATCTCGGCAAAGAAGTTGTTCGACGGGCGATTCGTCGCCATGACCAGCGTGGACATGCGGGGCGAGCTGACCGCCGCCAGCGGGGAGTGCTCGAGGGCGCCCTCGGACAGGTTGGCGCGGCCGACGCCGCCCTTGACGCGGATGTGGTGCTGGCGCAGCTTCGCCCGCAGGGCACGTGCGGCCTCGAGCTCGGGACGGCGCGCGTAGTGACTCCCGTCGA
>Ga0209382_10002158_pt1 | contig 29308 bp, 25 predicted proteins | sample SoiMetdeltSBSDD5_FD_187599 | JGI IMG/M metagenome (GOLD analysis project Ga0209382, IMG submission 187599) | Bulk soil microbial communities from a Populus tree surrounding site in Tennessee, USA - Soil MetaG P. deltoides SBSDD5 (SPAdes) (version 2) | ecosystem: Environmental > Terrestrial >...
ATCTCGGGCATGTCCTCGCCGTGCGCGCGGATGTACTCGTGGTGCTCGATGCGCCGGTCGTGCATCGCCTGCTTGACGTAGGCCGCCGCGGAGCCGAGGTGGGGCAGCCGGTCGACCACGTCGCGGACCAGGTGGAACCGGTCGAGGTCGTTCAGGACCACCATGTCGAACGGGGTCGTGGTGGTTCCCTCCTCCTTGTACCCGCGCACGTGAAGGTTGGCGTGATTGGTGCGCCGGTAGGTGAACCGGTGGACCAGCCAGGGATAACCGTGGAACGCGAACACGATCGGCTTGTCGGTGGTGAACAGCACGTCGAAGTCCCGGTCGGACAGCCCGTGCGGGTGCTCGCCCGGCGGCTGCAGCTTCATGAGATCGACCACGTTGATGACACGGATCTTCAGGGCGGGCAGGTGACGGCGGAGCAGCGACACCGCGGCCAGCGTCTCCAGCGTGGGCACGTCGCCGCAGCACGCCATCACCACGTCGGGGTCGCCGCCCCGGTCGTTGCTGGCCCAGTCCCAGATGCCGATGCCGCGCGCGCAGTGCTTCACCGCCTTATCCATGGGCAGGTACTGCAGGGCCGGCTGCTTGCCCGCCACGATCACGTTGACGTAGTGACGGCTGCGCAGGCAGTGGTCGGTCACCGACAGGAGCGTGTTGGCGTCGGGCGGCAGGTAGATGCGGATCACCTCGGACTTCTTGTTCGCCACGTGGTCGATGAAGCCGGGGTCCTGGTGGCTGAAGCCGTTGTGGTCCTGGCGCCAGACGTGCGAGCTGAGCAGGTAGTTCAGCGAGGCGATCGGGCGCCGCCACGGGATGTGGCGCGTGGTCTTCAGCCACTTGGCGTGCTGGTTGAACATCGAGTCGACGATGTGGATGAACGCCTCGTAGCAGTTGAAGAAGCCGTGCCGCCCGGTCAGCAGGTAGCCCTCGAGCCACCCCTGCATCTGGTGCTCGCTGAGCATCTCCATCACGCGGCCGTCCGGCGAGACGCGCTCGTCGGTGGGCCGGACCTCGGCCACCGACGTCCGGTCGGTGGCCTCGAAGACGGCGTTCCAGCGGTTGGAGGCCGTCTCGTCGGGACCGAAGATCCGGAAGTTCCGGACGTCGCGATTCAGCTTCATCACGTCCCGCAGGAAGAGGCCTTGCACCCGGGTGGCCTCGGCGACGACGACCCCCGGCGCCGGCACCGGGACCGCGTAGGTGCGAAAGTTCGGCATCCGAAGATCGCGGAGCAGGGTGCCGCCGTTGGTGTGAGGGTTCGCGCTCATTCGCCGGTCGCCCCGCGGCGCCAGTTCGGCCAGCTGCGGCCGCAGGCGACCGGTGTCGTCGAACAGCTCCCGGGGACGATAGCTCAGCATCCACTGCTCGAGCAGCCGCACGTGGTCGGGCTTGTCGAAGAGCTCGGCCAGCGGCACCTGGTGAGACCGCCAGCTGCCCTCGACGGGCTTGCCGTCCACTTCCCTGGGGCCGGTCCAGCCCTTGGGCGTGCGCAGCACGATCATCGGCCAGCGCGGGCGGCGGGTCCAGTCGAAGCCGTGCGAGCGCGCGTCGGCCTGGATCCGCGCGATCTCGTCGAGCACGGTGTCGAGCGTGGCGGCCAGCTGCTGGTGCACGCGCTCCGGATCGTCGCCGGCGACGAGGTACGGCGTGTGGCCGTAGCCGCGGAGGAGCTGGTCAAGCTCGTCGTCGCTGATGCGCGCGAGTACCGTGGGCCCGGCGATCTTGTACCCGTTGAGGTGCAGGATCGGCAGCACGGCGCCGTCGTGGACCGGGTTCAGGAACTTGTTGGAGTGCCAGCTCGTGGCCAGCGGCCCCGTCTCGGCCTCGCCGTCGCCGATCACGCAGGCGACCAGCAGGTCGGGTTGTCGAGGGCCGCCCCGTACGCGTGCGACAGCGCGTAGCCGAGCTCGCCTCCCTCGTGCATCGAGCCCGGCGTCTCCGGCGCGACGTGGCTGGGAATGCCGCCGGGGAACGAGAACTGCGTGAAGAGCCGCCGCAGGCCCTCCTCGTCCTGCGACACGTCGGGGTAGACCTCGCTGTAGGTCCCCTCGAGATATGCGTTGGCGACGAGCCCGGGCCCGCCGTGCCCGGGACCGGCGATGTAGATCACGCCGAGGTCCCGCGCCGTGATGACGCGATTGAGGTCGCGTAGATCAGGTTGAGGCCGACCGTGGTCCCGAAGTGCCCGAGGAGCCGCGGCTTGATGTGCTTGGTGGACAGCGGCTCGCGGAGGAGGGGGTTGTCGTAGAGGTAGATCTGTCCGACCGAGAGGAAGTTCGCCGCGCGCCAGTACGCGTCGATCCTGGTCAGCAGCGTCGGGCTCAGCGGCGTGGTGTCGGCGGTGAGCATGGTGACCACCTCCCCCGACGCTGGTCGCGCACCCGTCCGCAGGGCGCGCCGGCGTCGCGTTGCCCTCATTGTAGTGGGGCCCGGCCGGCGCGTCGGCGGCGGCCGGGCGCGCGGGACGGCCCTCCCTCGGGAGGCCCCTCCTGAGCCTCTCCGGGCCGTTCATACGCGGAATGGACCGGGCCCTCGCCGGGCGCTGAAGGGCGCGGTCCTTGACGGCGGGCCGCCATGCGGTGCTTCATGGGTCGTGCCTGCCACCCGGGTGACCCGCAACGACGAGGACGAGCTCGATGGCCGGCGCCGTGGCTCGAGCGGCGCCCCGGCGACGGCGCCCATCCTGTCCCGCTCCGGCCTCGTGGCCGCCGCCGTCTTCGTCGCGGCCCTGGCCGCCGTCCTGCCGTGGATCGGACGGCAGGAGATCTGGTCCAAGGACGAGGCGCGGACCGCGCTGGTGGTTCGCGAGATGCTCGAGAGCCGGGACTGGTCGCTGCCGCGAGTGCCCGGCGGCATTCACAGCCGGAAGCCCCCGCTCTACCACTGGCTGGCCGCGCTCGTCGCCCGCCGGGCCGTCGACGAGGTCGCGCTGCGCCTGCCGGCCGCGGCGGCCGCCGCCGGCACAGCGTCGCTCACCTTCCTGATCGGCGGCCACCTCGCGACACCGGCGGTCGGCCTCGCGGCCGCCGCGATGCTGACGGCCAGCCCTATCTTCTTCGAGTGGGCCCGCATCGCCCGCATGGAGACGCTGCTGGTGTTCTGCATCACGCTCAGCCTGCTGGGTCTCACCCGCTGGGCCCTGGCCGGCGGTCGCGGCAACGGCCTCGTCTTCGGGCTCGGCATCGGCATGGGCGTGCTGGCGAAGGGCCCGGCGGGATTCCTGCCCCTGCCCATCGCCGCGCTGACCCTGCTGGTGCTTCGCTCGTGGCCCGCGCGGCTGCGCGAGCTCTGGCCCGGCCTGGCGCTGGCCGCCGCAGTGCCGGTAGCCTGGCTCGCCCCGGCGGCCCTGGCGGCACCGGACTTCGGCCAGTACATCCGGTCGGTGGGGCCCACGCTGGCCAACGAGCTGGCGCGCCCGTCGAGCCCGGTGGCGACCGCGCTCGCCGTGATGGTGGTCGGATGCTTTCCCTGGACGGTGCTGTTGCCCGGCTCCTTCGCGCTGCTGGCCCGCCGGCGGCCGCTGCCGCCGCTGGCGGCGTTGTCACTGGCGTGGCTGGTCGTGGTGCTCGTCGTCTTCCTCGGCGTCATCTCGCCGCGCGCCGTCTACTTCCTGCCCGCGTCCCCCGCTCTCGCGCTGCTGGCGGCGTGGGGTTGGCTCGCCGACGGCAGCCCGCGAAGGTGGATGGCCTGGCCGCTCGGCCTGGCGGTGGCCGCCGCCGTCGCGACCGGGCTGGCCGCCGCCGTGTGGCCGCTGAGGCTCACGTCGCACGGCGATCCGTTCGAGCTGCCGCGGTTCGTCGGGCTCGTCTCGGGCAGCGCCCTGCTGGCGCTCGGCCTCGTGGCACTCGTGCTCGGGCGTCGCGGCAGACTCCTGACCGCGGTGGTCCTGCTGGCGGCGGCGGTCGTCGTCACGCTGGTCGCGCTCGACGCGGGCGCGCGCACGCCCTTCTACAACCGGCTCTACCCGATCCGCGCCAGCGTGGAACGGCTCGAGCGGCGCATCCCGCCCGGCGCCGAGGTCGGTTACACGGAGGGCCAGCGGGACACCGCGCTGGCGGTCAATCTCTCCCGGCCCCTGCGGCAGTTGCCGGCCCTCGAGATCCGCGAGCCTCCGAGGCCGGCGCCACCGTACGTCCTGCTCCCCGAGCGGGAGTTCCTGGCCGTCCACGAGTCGTGGGGGCTCCGGCGCGTGGACGATGTCTACTTCAGGAAGGTCCGCTACATCCTAGCCGCCACCGGCCGCTGAGACGTCAGCGGTCTTGCGTCGACGGCATCGGCTCCGCCTCGCGCTCCCGGGTCAGGAGGCGACGGAGCGACGCGCCGACCTTCGACGCGTCGACCTTCGGAATCGAATCGACCATCCGCTTCAGCGTCTCGATGGGCTCGGGGAATGGCTTGACGGGAACGTCGGGCGGCGGCACGGGCCTGGATGTCGGCCGCGTGGCGGGGACCGCCGACTGCGGCGGAGCGCTCGGCAGAACCACGGTCTGCGGCGGACCGCTCGAGCCGACCGCGGTCTGCGGCGGAGCACTCGGGGAGACCGCAGCCTGCGGCGGGGTGGCCGGGGGGGCCACGGTCTGCGGCGGAGTGCTAGGCGGAACCACGGTCTGCGGGGGAGCACCCGGGGAAACCGCGGCCGGCGGTCGGGTGGCCGGGGGAGCCACGGTCTGCGGCGGGGTGCTCGGCGGAACCGCGGTCTGTGGGGGAGCGTTCGAGGGGAGCGCGGGCGGCGGAGCGCTCGGCAGTGCCGCCGCAACCTCGGAACGGGACGGCCCGGCCAACGGCTCGCGCGGCTCGGTCGTCACCGGGGCCGGAGCCGGCGACGGGGAGGCGGGCGAGGGCGCGCCGGCGGTGGCCGGCGTGGAGGACACGATCGGCTCGGCGCCCGCCGGCGAGGACGCCGGCCCAGGCCCTTGCGGTGTCTGCGGCACGTTCGGCAGCACCGGAGCCTCGGCGTCCATCGGCTCGCGCCGGTACTCGAGGGCGGGCAGGCGCGACGAGCGCGACCGCCGCTCCCTCAGCACGGGCGAGCCGAGCAGCGTGACCGACTCACCGACACCGGATGCCCGCCGTTCACGTGATGGCCGATCCGGAAGCGACGGGACCGAGGCGGGGGAATCGGGGACGACCTCGTCGACGGTCGAGACCCTGGATGGCGCCGAGGATGGTTCGGACGTCGATGGCGTCGACGTGCTGTCGGAGGCAGGTGGCGCCTGCGCACTCTCGCTCGACTCGTATGTGGTCGTCGGGAGGGCGCTCGGCGCCTCCGGCGCCACGGGTGACGCCAGCAGGACGGGGCCGGGCGCAGCGGGCGCGCCGGGGAACCCTCCCTGTCGCAGGTCGCCGTTCAGGAGCGAGGCCAGGGCGACGAAGACGACGCCGAGGACGCCGGCGCCTGCCCCGTAGGCGAACCAGCGGACGCCTGTGGCGCCGACGCCGGGCCGGCGCCGGCGACGAGTCGCCTGCCGCCAGGCGAGAAATTGCTCGAGACGCTCCTCATCCTCGATCGACGGGTCTCGCTCGTTGCTCATGGCCGCTGTGCTTGCTTGCCGCGGGCCAGCGACTTTCGATTGTCAAAAGGGCAACATCAGTCCTTACCGCATGTTGCCCGTGTGACCGAGCGAATACCGGCCGGGCTGCGGCCAGACCGTGAGCCCGTGGGGCTCCCGGCCCACGGCAATGGTCTTCACCTCTCCGCTCGTCGTGTCGATCACGTACACGACGTTGTCGTAGCGGCCGGAGAGCCAGAGGTGCTTGCCGTCGACGCTGATGTTGCCCATGTCGGGGCTGCCGGCGCCGGGGATCGGCCACGTGGCGACGACCTTGCGGGTGGCGAAGTCGATCACCGACACGCTACCCTTGCCGAGCTTCGGCTTGCCGCCGATGCGGGCGAACCCCCGGTTGGCGACGTAGAGCTTGGTCGTGTCGCGGCTGGGATAGAGGCCGTGCGCCCCCGTCCCGGTCGGAATGAAGCCGATGCGCTTGAACGCGTCGCCGTCGATCAGGTGGACCCCGCCGGCGCGCAGGTCGGCGACGTAGAACACCTTGCCGTCGGGACTCACCCGGACGTCCTGTGGAATGCCCCGGTCGGGCAGCGTGAGATAACCGAGGACCTTGCGCCCCACCCAGTCGATCTTGGCGAGGCGGCCGACGTACTCGCAGGTCATGATGAGGTAACGGCCGTCCATCGAGTAGTCGCCGTGGTTGATCCCCGAGCACTTCGGCACCGCCAGCGACCCCTGCAGCGCCATGGTCTTGGGATCCCGGAAATCCAGGCGCTTCATCGCTTCGGCCACGACGACCGCGGAGCGCCCGTCGGGGGTGAAGTACATGTTGTACGGGTCGTCGACGGCGAGCTCCTTGCCGGGCCTGGCGGTGACCGGATCGATCGGTGTCAGCGTGCCGTCGGGCCGTCCCTCGGCGTTGTTGGTCACCCACAGGGTGGTGAGGTCCCACGAGGGCACCACGTGCTGCGGGTTGGTCCCCACCTTGAAGCGGTCGACGATCGCGAGCGTCGCCGGGTCGATCACGTACACGTCGTTGGATTGCAGGTGCGGCACGTAGACGCGCGGCGGATGGCTCGCGACGGCCGGACTCAGCTTGCCCGCGGTGGTCTCGCTGTACAGGTTGGTGGGGTCGGTCACCGGCGGCATGCCCGGCGGGGCCGTGACGTCGGTCCCGGCCGCGGACGCCGGCCGGGGAGCGCCGGCGCAGGAGACCAGGAAGGCGAGTCCGACCACCACGAGGCGCGCTCGAGTCATCGCTTGCATGCGTCCTTTCTAGCGTCGGTTGGTGGAGTGCCTGATCGCGGCCACGGTCCGCGCGACGATGAGGTCCACGCCCAGCCGGCCCAGCTCCGCAGTGGCCCGTCGCGGATCGCCGTCGACCCCGCTGCCGGCGCCAGGCATCCGCGCGTCACGCGGCGGACCGGTCCGCACCAGGCGCGGGTCGATCGCCAGGGTCAGCGCGGTATCGGGCAGCGCCGCGTGCTCGCCCAGCTCCTCGGACCGGTAGCCGCGCTCGCGCAGCAGGTCGCGGAACCCGGCGGTGGCCGCCTGGTAGTACGCCTCGATGGCGTGCGCCCGGGCCGGCGTCGCCGCCCACTCGCGGTTGAGGCGCGCCGCCACCGCTTTCTCGCCGGCCTGCGTGGAGCCGTGATCGCCCAGGAACACGACGTCGCGGAAGCCGTGCAGCCGCACGCTGCGCGCCGCCGACTCCAGCCCGCGCCGGAACACGTCGTCCGGCACCGTGATCGTGCCCGGGAAGCGCATGTGGCCGGTGGGCGGGCTGAGATCCCCTTCCGGCACATAGGCGATGACGGGCCCCACCACGGCATTGCCGAGCACGCGCGCGATCCGCTCAGCCAGCGCGCGCACGCGGACGTTGTGCTTGCCCAGGGCCAGGTGCGGGCCGCTCTGCTCGGTGCCGCCGATGGGCAGGATGATCGTCGTCCTGCCCCCCTGCACCAGCGCCCGCAGCTCGGGCCACGTGAGCTCCTCGAGGAAGACGGTGTCGGGCGGCGTATCGCCCCGGGCCGGCACGGCCAGCAGCGCCAGGATCGAGACGATCACCGTCCAGCTCTTCACGTTGCCCCAGCGTCTTTATATAACGTCACGGGGCTCCCGACCCAGCTAGAAGCGACGAGCGGCGGCGGCCGGGCCGTCGGTTGACCATCCGACGCCGGCGCGACAGAATCGCCGTGCGGTGGAGAACGACCTTCGACCCGGCGCGCCGTGAGAGGCCTCACGCCCCGCCGTCTCGCCCTCCGCTTCGCCCTGGCGCTGCTGGTGGCCGGCGCCACCTACAACCCCACGCGCTACTGCTACTACGCCTGGGCCAGCCGGACCGGCTGGCAGTGGCAACCGCTGCTCGTCTTCGCCGGCGTCGTCCTGCTGATCGGCTGGGTCGTCTGCCTCCGCGCCGCCCTGCGATCGTTCGGCGGTCTCGGCCTGCTCCTGGCCAACGCGCTCCTCGCGTCCTTCTTCTGGGTGCTGGCCGATCGCGGGTGGCTGCCGATCGACAGCGTGACGGCCATCTCGTGGCTGGGCCTGGTGATGGTGGCGGGCATCCTGGCGGTGGGGATGTCGTGGTCACCGCGGCCACGACCGCGGTAGGGGGCCGCGGCCCTCGTCAGACGACCTCGAGCCACTCGAACCAGACGGGGTGATGGCTCTTGTACCACTCGAGCACCGCGCGGATCTTCTCCTGCTTGTCGCGCGACAGGACCTTGTCGTTGATCCGGTCGAAGTGCACGCGGATGTGCTCGCCGTCGTGCTCGAGCGCCTGCGAGACCATCGTCTGCAGCTCGTTGCGGATGCGTCCGGAGTCGGAGATCTTCACCGGCCGCGTGACGTGATCGACGCCGGACAGGAACCGCACCAGGAGGGGGCTGAACACCTGTCGGGTGGTCTCCAGCGACTCCATGAGCCGCAGGGTGAACGTGATCCGGCTCGAGGCCTTCCGCGTGGCCAGTCGCGTCGTGACCCGGTACACGCCGTCGCCGACCTGCGTGACGCCCGGGGCGCCCGTGTAGGGGTCGTCGCACATGTAGCCCACGCTGGCCAGGACCTTCCAGTCCTTCTGCGGCAGGAAGTCGTCGGCCTGTAGCCCGCGCTTGCCCACCGGCATGTTGGAGTCGGCCGCCTCGCGGATGGCCGCCCCGTACGCGCGAACGCGCCCCGTCTCCATCTCGCGCGCGCCGACGACCTCCGCCAGCCGCTGCGCGAAATCCGAGGCCGACGGATCGAGGTGCATGAGCCGCGCCTCGACGTCGCAGGGCTGCTCGAACGAGGGAGAGAACATGGCCATCGTGGCGTGGACGTCGAGGACGTCGGACAGGCTGGCGGCCTGCATGGCCTCGGCCGTTGCCGCGTAGCCGTCGCAGAGGAACACGTGCGTGGCCTGGGCGGCGTCGCGCCAGCTGCCGACGAGGAACGTCGGCGCGTACGTCCCGGAGTCGGTGAACAGCTCCAGGCCCGACGGCGCCTTCCACCCGTCCTCGATCAGGTGCACCCCGAGGCGTTCCCACTCCTCCCACAGCCGGCCCAGGCGGTGCACGCGGCTCTTGCCGCGCAGGGTCCACACGTGGATGTGCTCGCGACGGACGCCGGGATAGGCGGCCTCGATGGCCTCCGTCACCTGCTTGCGGGGTGTCCGGTAGTCCAGCAGCACCGAGGCGTTCTCGGCCGCCTCGGCCACGCGGGCCGGCACCGTGAGGCATCCCATGTACGACTCGTACGGGCGTGACAGCCGGAGCGGCGAGTCGAACATGTGGAACACCGCCATCGGGCCGGTCGGCCTCCCCTCGGCGAACCGCGAGGTGTTCTCCAGCGTGTCGACGGCGGCGCCCCACAGCGTGATGCCGCGGTTCTGCAGCCATCCGTAGAACTGGTCGAAGGTGTGCCCCGGCTCGTTGAGCAGCCGGCGGACGCGCCGGTCGACGGTGCGGGCCAGCTCGGGCCGCGCGTAGACCCGCCCGAAGCCCAGCATCGGGTTGGCGCCCATCTCGGGCGTCTCGCCGGCCTTGGGCATCAGGCCCTCACCCAGGCACACCATCAGCGCGTGGTTCTCGGGCAGCGTGCGAGTCAGGTGCCACAGCCCCTCGCTCATCACGTAGGCGCTGACCGCGTCGGCAGACTTCTTGACCTGGTTGTAGACCGTCTTGTCCTGGCCGGCGCCGGCGCCGAACTCGCCGAACAGGCGCGTGCCCAGCGCGGTCGCGGCCGAGGTCATGGCCAGGCAGCGGGCGATGCCGCGCGGCGTGAAGGTGTACGCCGACACGGGCTCGGCCTGGGCGCGGTCGACCTCCACGTCCTCCAGCCACAGGTGAAAGCGAAGCAGCACGGGGCGGGTATCGAACGCCCACTGCGCGATGAGATTGCGCTTGCCGATGTCGGTCATCGTGCCCCCGCGGCGCCCGGTGATGTGGACCTCGTGGCGTCCATTCTAGTGTGATTGGCTCTGCCCGTCGCGCAGCCGCGCCGGTCGAGCGCCGGCCGATTTGCCAGCCTCTCCCTTCGGCGCTAGGGTACCGGCATCACGGCGTGGCTCCTCGCGACCCTGATCCTCGTGGTCTCCGGCGCGGCCGAGGCGGCGCCGATCGTCGTGCCGCCCGGGTTCCGGATCGAGCGGGTCGCGAGCGACCTAGGGGGCCCGCGCGGTCTGGCGGTCGATCCGGCCGGCGTCCTGCTCGCCTCCGTCCCGGCTCGAGGCCGGGTCGTGGCCCTGCCCGGGCGCGCGGGCGCCAGCCGCGGCGCGACCGCCGTCGTCACGGTCCTCGACAACCTGGATCTGCCGCACGGCCTGGCGTTCCGGCGCGGGTACCTCTACGTCGCCGAGACCGGTCGCGTCGTGCGCTACCGCTACGATCCGCGGACGCACACGGCGACGGACCCGCGCGTGGTGGTCAGCCGCCTGCCCGACCGGACCCACCACTGGACCCGCTCGATCGCGTTCGGCCCCGACGACAAGCTCTACGTCGCGATCGGCTCCTCCTGCGGCGCCTGCCAGGAGCGGGACCCGCGCCGGGCGTCGATCCTCCGGTACGATCCCGACGGTGGTGACGAGCAGCATGTCGCGGCAGGTCTGCGCAACCCGGTGGGGCTGGCCTTCCATCCCTCGACCGGAGCGCTGTGGACGAGCGTCAACGAGCGCGACTGGCCGGGCGGCGGAGCGCCGCCTGACTACGTGACCGACGTGCGGCCCGGCGCCGCCTACGGCTGGCCGCGCTGCTACGCGCAGGGCGGCGCGTTCTTCCCGGACCCGGGCTTCGCGAAGGGAGGCGGCTGCGGGGCCCTGACCCTGCCCGCGCTCGAGTTACCGCTGCACGCCGCTCCGCTCGGGCTGGCCTTCTACACGGGCGCCCAGTTCCCACGCGAGTACGCCGGCGACCTGTTCGTCGCGCTGCACGGCTCGCGGGCCGGCCTGCCGGCGGCGGGCTACGAGATCGTCCGCGTCAGGTTCAGGGCCGGGCGACCCGTGCGTCTTCAGCCGTTCTCGACCGGATGGCGGCGCGGCGACCTCGTGATCGGCCGGCCCGTCGACCTCGTGGTCGGCCGCGACGGCAGCCTGTTCGTCTCCGACGACCACGGCGACGCCGTCCACCGAGTGCGCTACGTCCCGCGATGAGCAGGCGGGTCCGGATCGCCCTGGGGCTCGCCGCCCTCGTGCTCCTCGCCGGCCCGGCCGCGGCGAGCGCCGAGGTGCGGCGCCTGGTCGTCACGACGCGCCAGGACATGCTGGGCGGCGCGTACGAGAAGCTCGCCGGGCGGGTCGAGCTGGAGCTCGACCCGTCGCTGCCGGCCAACGCGGCCGTCGTGGACCTCGACCGCGCGCCGCGCAACGAGCGCGGACGGGTGGAGGCCTCGGCCGACTTCATGGTCTTGCGGCCCCGCCGGCCGCCGGCGGGCGGATCGACGGCGCTGCTCGAGATCAGCAACCGTGGCGGCAAGGCGTTGCTGCCCTACTTCGACCGGGCCCCCTGGCGGCTCGATCCCACGACCGACGCCGATCTCGGTGATCGGCTCCTGACCCGCCTGGGCCTGACGCTGATCTGGGTCGGCTGGCAATTCGACGTGCCGGCACAGCCTGGCCTGCTGCGCCTGCGCGCGCCGGTCGCCCGCGGCGAGGACGGGCACCTGGAGGGCCTCGTGCGGAGCGACTGGACGGTCGAACGGCTCGCACCGGCGCTGCCGCTCGCCCATCGCGACCACGTCGCCTACCCGGTGGTCGATCCCCGTCACCCCGACAACGTGCTGACCGTGCGAGCGGCCCGACTGGGGCCCCGGGAGATGGTGCCACGCGACCGCTGGCGCTTCGCCCGCGTCGACAACGGCGGCGCGCTCGTGGACGACCCGACCTGGGTCCACCTGAGTGGCGGCTTCGAGCCCGGCAAGATCTACGAGCTCGTCTACCGCGCGCGCGACCCCGTCGTGGTGGGCATCGGCCTGGCGGCCGTCCGCGACCTCGTCGCCTGGGCCCGCCACGACGCGCGCTCGGAGTTCCCGGTCACCACGGCCGTCGCGTTCGGGGTGTCGCAGAGCGGCCGGTTCCTGCGGCACTTCCTCTACCAGGGCTTCAACACCGATGAAACCGGACGCAGGGTCTTCGACGGCATGCTGGTCCACACGGCGGGCGCCGGCCGCGGCAGCTTCAACCATCGGTTCGCCCAGCCCTCGCGCGACGCCCATCGCTTCTCGGCATTCTTCTACCCGACCGACCTGTTCCCGTTCACGAGCCGCGCCCAGACCGATCCGGAGACGGGGATCTCCGACGGGCTTCTGGCTCGTCCGGCCGTCCGGGAGCAGCACCGGCCGCGGACGTTCGTCACCAACACCGGCTACGAGTACTGGGGGCGGGCGGCGTCGCTGATCCACACCTCCGTCGACGGCCGCGCCGACGTGGCGCCGCTGCCGAGCGAGCGCATCTACCATCTCGCCGGCGGTCAGCACTTCATCGGCGCGTTTCCGCCGCCGGAGAGCGAGCGCGCCGGACAGGCCTACCGGGGTAACCCGCTGGATTTCCTGGTGACGCTCCGCGCGCTGCTCGTCCGGCTGATCGAATGGGTGCGGGACGACCGACCGCCGCCGCCGAGCGCCTACCCGACGCTGGCCGCGGGCAGCCTGGTGCGGATCGGGGCGCTCGCCTTCCCGCGCGTTCCCGACGTGACCGCCCCGCGCGTGATCCACCAGGCCCATCGGGTCGATTACGGCGCGCGGTGGACGGCCGGCGTCATCACGCGGGAGCCGCCGGGGATCGGCGCGCCGTTTCCCTCGCTGGTGTCACAGGTCGATGGCGACGGCAACGAGGCCGCCGGGCTGCGCGGGGTCGAGCTGCTGGCGCCGCTGGCGACCTACACGCCCTGGCAGCTGCGAGGCGGCGCCGGTCCCGACGCCGGCGAGCTGCGGGATTTCCTGGGCACCTATACCCCCTTCGCGCGCACCGAGACGGAGCGACAGCGCTCCGCCGACAGCCGGCCCAGCATCGAGCGTCGATACCCTGACCGGCGGGCCTACCTCGACGTCGCAACCCGCGGGGCCGAGTCGCTGGTCGGCGCCGGCCTGTTGCTGCGCGAGGACGTGCCGCGCGTGCTGGAGCGCGCCGCGCAGCACTGGGACTGGATCATGCGCCGCTGAGGCGTCCGGCCCTGCGTCCGATCGCCGCCACCCCTACCGACGCGTGGCGCCCCGGTCGAAGGCGGGTCGCTCAGGGCACGTCCGCGATGGCGACGCCCCACGGCAGGGCTCCCGCGGGGATGCGACGCACGACGGCGTTCGACTGGGTGTCGATCACGGCCACCTCGCCGGCGCGCCCCACTGTCACGTAGAGGAAGCGGGCGTCCGGCGTGAGCGCGGACCACCAGGTCCGTGGCCCGGTGGGGATGACCGCGACGACGCGCAGCGTGTCCGTCTCCAGGACGCAGACGTCGCCGGACTGGCCGTGGGTGACGTACGCGCGGGCGCCGTCCGGCATGAGGGTCACGTCGACGGGGCGCTGCCCGCCCGTCGGCCCCGAGCGAGCCACGCGGAGGGTGGCGACATCGATCACCGAGACCTCGTGGGCCTGCTCGCTGGCGACCCAGAGCTGGCGCGAGTCCCTGGTGAAGCGCATGCCGCGCGGGTTCTTGGGCACGGTCACGCGGCCGGCCACCGTCCGGCCGGCGGTGTCGATCAGGTGGACGTCGTTGGACGTCTCGTTGGAGACCGCGATCCACTTCCCGTCCGGGGAGGCCACGGCCGTCTCCGGCTCCTTGCCGACCTCGATCTTCTTGAGGATCGCCAGCGTGGAGGCGTCCAGCAGCGTCACCGACAGCTCGTTCTCGTTGACCACGTAGAGGGTCGTCCCGGCCGGATCGAACGTGAGGCCCTCGGGGTCCACCCCGGCCGGCACGCTGCGCACGACGGTGAGGGCGCGCGCGTCGATCACGCTGACCGTGTCCGAGTTGCTGTTGGACACGTACACCCGCCGGCCGTCGGGGCTCGCCGCGACGCCGCGCGGCCGCTTGCCGACCGGGATCGTGGCGAGCACCCGGCCGCTGGCCGCCTCGATGACGGTGACGTCGTCCGACTTCTCGTTGGTGACGAAGACGCGTACCTCGGCGGCCGCCGGCGAGCGCGACGCCAGCGATCCGACGGCGAAGAGGGCGACGGCCCAGAGCCGCAGGCGCATGGCGGGCCTCACCGGCCCAGCGCCTTCAGCACGTACCGGTTGTCGAAGACGCTCTCGGGCTCGATCTTCATGCCGGCCGGCACGGCGTCGAACGTCCGCATCGTCTCGATGACACGGGCGACACCGTCCCGGCTGACCAGGGAGTCGGGGGGGAACGCCTCGCGCGCGTGCTCGAAGGACTCCGCGTAGAGGGCCGGGTCCCCGGCCAGCTCCCTGGGCAGGGTCCGGGCCATCTCCTCGCCCGAGGACGCCACGATCAGCTTGTTGGCCTTCACCAGCGCGTTGACCATCTTCTGCACCGTGGACGGCCGCCGCGCGATCACGTCCGGGCGGGTGAGCAGGGTGGTGCCCTGCACCTCGCCGCCCATCGCGTCGAGGGTGCCCTTGCTGGTGAACATGTCGACCAGAGCGTAGCCCTTGCCCTGCTTCAGGAAGGCCGTGAAGAAGGGGTCGACCATCATGCCGGCGTGGACCGAGTCCTTCTCGAGGGCGATCGGCATGGTGCTGCCGCCGGCGCCGATGATCTTCACGTCGTCGGGCTTGACGCCGGCCTTGGTCAGCAGGTAGCCGAGCACCATGTGCGTCTGCGAGCCGGGCGAGGTGACGCCCACGGGGCGACCCTTCAGGTCGGCGATCGAGGTGATCTCGCCTTTGTGCTTGTTGGCCACGACCAGGCCCATGACCGGCAACCGCACGTGGGAGTGGACGGCGACCAGGTCCTTCTTCTGCACCTTGGCCTTGATGGCGTGGTCGATGGCGTTGGCGCTGAAGTCCACCGAGCCGCCGATGAGCGCGGACGCGGCCTGCGAGCCCCCGCCCTTGATGTCCAGGATCTCGACGTCCAGGCCCTCCTCGGCGAAGAACCCCTTGTTCTTGGCGAGCATGGTCGGCAGGTACACCATGAGGGCGGTCCCCCCCACCCCGACCGTGACCTTCTCGGCCGCCCAGGCGGCCGGCGTGCCTCCGGAGAGTAGAACCGCGACGACGGCCAACGCGACGGTGCGACGTCGGAGCACTGACATGCAGGCCTCCCAGGTGTGCAGGCTCACTTCGCGATCGGCTTCCAGTACGAGAACCGCGCGTCCAGCCGCTTGAGGCCCAGGTCGATGGCGATGACGGCCGCCATCAGCACCAGCAGCCCGGCCAGGACGCCGGTCGCGTTGAACATCGACTCCGCGTAGGAGATCACGTAGCCCATGCCCTCGTGGGCGCCGAGGTACTCGCCGACCACCGCGCCGATGAGGGCGAAGCCGACGCTGGTGCGCAGGCTCGCGAAGATCCACGTGAGGGCGGAGGGCAGGAGCACGTGCCGGATCATGTGGCGCGGGCTCGCCCCCAGGATACGGGCGTTGTTGACGAGGTCGCGGTCGACCTCGCGGATGCCGGTGTAGGTGCTGAAGAAGACCACGAAGAACACCAGCGAGATGACCATGACGACCTTGGAGAGCAGGCCGAGGCCGAACCAGAGGATGAACAGGGGAGCCAGGACGACCCGCGGCATCGCGTTGAGGGCGACCATGAGGGGGTCGAAGACGTGGGCCAGGGTCTGCCAGCGGGCGAACGCGAAGCCGACGGCGACGCCCAGCAGCGTGCCGAGCACGAAGCCGATGATCGTCTCCTGCATGGTCACCAGCAGGTGCCGGACGATGAACCCGCTCCGCACCCAGTCGAAGATCTGCGCGGCCAGCACGGTGGGCTGGCTCACGAAGAACGGGTCGACCCACGCCCGGCGCGTCGCCACCTCCCACAGCGCGAGGAAGGCGCCGAGGAGGCCGGCCCGCCAGAGGCGGATCTCAGCCCGGGAGACCGTGGCGGCTGCGCTCGTAGCCAAGGCGTACCTCGTCCTTGAGGTCCTTCCAGATCGTCTCGTACAGCCGGCCGAAGTCCGGGTGGAAGCGGATCTCGGTCACGGACCGGGGCCGCGGCAGGCCGATTTCGTAGACCGACTTGACGCGGCCGGGCGAGGCGGTCATGACGACGATCCGGTCGGAGAGCGCGATGGCCTCCTCCAGGTCGTGGGTGACGAAGACCACCGTGCGGCGGAACTGGGCCCACAGGTCGAGCAGGTCGTTCTCCATCAGGTTGCGCGTCTGCACGTCCAGGGCGCCGAACGGCTCGTCCATCAGGACGATCTGGGGCTCGTAGACCATCGTCATGGCCAGCGCCACCCGCTTGCGCATCCCCCCCGACAGCTGGTGCGGGTGATAGTGCTCGAAACCGCCGAGGCCGATCCGGGCGATCCACTCGGCCACCCGTGGGCGGGCGGCGGCGGCGGCGACGCCGCGGAACAGCAGCGGCAGCCCGACGTTCTCGGCCACGGTCTTCCAGGGAAAGAGCGCGTCGCGCTGGAAGACGAAGCCGAGCCTGGGCGTCACGCCGTCGACCGGCCGTCCGTCGAGGCTGATGCGGCCGGCCGTGACCGGCACCAGGCCGGCCACGAGCGCCAGCAGGGTGGACTTGCCGCAACCCGAGGGACCCACGATCGACACGAACTCGCCGCCGCCGACATCGAACGAGACGTCCTGGACGGCGGTGAATTCCCGGCCCTCGCGCGGCAGGGCAAAGCGCTGGGTCACCTGCTCGAGGACGATGTGGCCGGGGCGATCGACGGTCACCGCTCCTCCCGCGCGCCGCACGAACGGGGTGTGCGCCGGAGCGCGCGCGATTATAGGGACCGGCCGGAACCGGAGTCAACGCGGCGCGCCGCCGCGCCAATCCGGCGAGGCCGAGGCTCTCGGAGGACGCGGCGACGTGAATCGTCGTTGACAGCGTGCGGCGCGCAACCTAGTATCGTGCTCCGTGCGGTCTGGCGTCGCGATGACGAATGGTAGACACCATCCTCGTCGTCGTGGCGTTTCCCCTCCTGGCGGTGCCGGTCTCGCCGCGGACCCATCCACACGCTTTCCGAGGGCGACATGAGAACCAGCACGCGACTCCTCCCCGCCGACGCAGCCCGCGCGTTTCAGCCCACGGCCGACCGCGCGTCGCTCTGGCTGACCGGACAGTACGACGATGCGCTGCGCGTGCTCCGTGGTGCGGCGCTCGGCCGGCAAGGCCTCCTGGCCCTGGTCGGTGAAGGCGGTACGGGGAAGTCCGTCCTGGCCCACGCGCTCGCCGTCCGCGTGCGCGAGGACCCGGTCGTCGTCGGCCGCCTGCTCTACCCGATCCTGGAGGGAATGGACCTGCTCGCCGCCGTGGCCGAGGCCTTCGGCCTGCCGTCCGACTTCAAGGACCGGCAGGGGTTCCTCGACCAGCTGCGGCGCTTCGTGGCCGAGACCGCGGAAGGCGGACGGCGGGTGCTCCTGGTCGTCGACGAGGCCCAGCGCCTCAACAACGACCTGCTGGTCGAGCTCGGTCGCCTGCCTTACGAGGACGGCGCTGCCCCGACGTCGGCCACGCTGAGCGTACTCCTCGTGGGCCAGCGCGGAGTGCTGGACGCGCTGCGCGCGGCCGGGGTCGAGCCCGACGCGCTCTGCCACCTCCGTCCGCTCACCCGGGAGCAGACGGCCGAGTACGTGGCGCACCGTCTGCGCGTCGCCGGCGGCCGCGGTCGCCTCTTCACCCCCTCGGCGCTGCGCAAGATCTGGGTCGTGTCCGAGGGCATTCCGCGCGCGGTCAACGCGCTGTGCATCGACGCCCTCGATTACCTGCGCCTGGCCGGCGGCCGGGTGGTGACGGCCGCCATGGTGGATCGCCCCCTCCGGGCCGTCGACGAGCCCGCCGAGGCGCCGGCGTCACGCCCGGCGGCGCAGCCCGTGCCCGCCATCGTCCCGCCGACGGCGAGCAGCATCCCGCCGCGCGCCCCCGGCCGACCGAGGCGTCGCGCGGTCTGGCTGACGGCCGCCGCGGTCGCGGGGGTGATCCTCGGCGCCGCCTGGGGCGTGACGCGAAGCGAGCGAGTGCCCTGGTCCTCGGCATTGCCCCAGCCGATGAGCCCGCCGACGCCGGCGCAGGCCACACCGAGGCCAGTCGACGAGGCCGCCGCAGCGGCGGCCGAGCCGGCGGGCTCCGGAGCGGCCACCATCCCGGCCGAGCACGTGGCGCGCCCCGACCTCGCCACCGCGCCGGCTCCGCAGGGTGTCGCGCCGGAGCCGGAACGGACGGTCCCGCCGCAGCCGGAGAGGACGGAAACCATCCTCTCCCAGGGCTCGGCGACGCCGGCCGCCCTTCTCGGCCCGCCCAGGCCACGGCCGCAGGCTCAGCGTCGGCCGGAGACCGTCGCAAGCCCTCGATCCGCCGAGGACGACGGCGATGCCGGCGCCCTCATCGACTGGTTGCTCAGGAGCCGCCGGGCTGCCGGAGGCAATCCCTGAGGTAGCCACGCCCCCGGCGCTGGCCCGTCAGTGGGCCGCGCTCGGCGCCGGCAGCGCGACCGGCAGCACGCGCGGGGGCCGGAACGTGAGCGCGATGGCCACCGCGCCGAGACCGATCCCGGCCGACGCGATGAAGAGCCAGGCGTAGCTGCCGAGCGCGTCGTACACCCAGCCCCCGGCCACGGGCCCGAGCGCCATGCCCATCGTGGACGCGAACCCGACCGCGCCGAAGGTCGTGCCCATGATCTTCGCCCCGAAGTACTCGCGGACGACGATGGCGTACAGCGGCATGATGCCGCCGTAGGCGAAGCCGAACATCATGGCGACGCCGTAGAAGTGCGAGAGCTGCCGGGTGGCGAGGTAGAGGCTGATCGCCACCGCCTGCAGGACGAGGCCGGCCACCAGCACGCGCTTGGCGCCGACCCGATCGGCCACGAGCCCGCAGACGATCTTGCCGCTGAGCGAGGCGATGCCGGCCGCGCTGAGGACCGTGGCGGCCGCCATCGCCGAGACCCCGTGGTCGATGGCATTGGCGACCATGTGGAAGATCGGTCCGGAGTGCGCCGCGCAGCACGCGAAGTAGGTGAAGGCGATGGCGGCGAACTGCGGCGTGCGCAGGGCCTGGGCGACCGTGAGATCGGGACCGTCGGCGCCGGCGGCGCCGTCCGACGCGCCGGCCACCACGAGCGCGGGCGGCTCCCGCACGAGCAGCGCGGCCGGGATGATGACCAGCCACGCCAGGTCGCCGATCACCAGCATCGCCGTCCGCCAGTCGTAGTTGGTGATGATCCAGCGGGCCAGCGGCGCCGTCGTCGTCGAGCCGAGGCCGAGGCCAGCCGAGACGAGGGCGACCGCCAGACTGCGGTTGCGCGTGAACCACCGGCTGGTCGTCGCGGTGAGGGGCGCGTACAGGCTGCCCGCAGCGAACCCCACGACCACGCCGAAGTAGACCTGGAAGTGGCCGAGGGTCGGGGCCTGGCTCGCCATGACCGTGCCGAACCCGAGCAGGACCCCGCCGACGAGGACGACCGTGCGGGTGCCGAGCCGGTCGGAGAGCGCGCCCCAGACGAACGAGCCGACGCCCATGCTCAGGAAGTTGAGGAGCGCCGCCGTCGAGATGCCCGTGCGGGACCACCCCATCGAGGCGGCCATCGGCTGCAGGAAGACGCCCAGCGAGAACATCGCCCCGAAGCCGACGCAGGTCACCACCATCGCCACCCCGACGATGACCCAGCCGTAGAAGATCCGCGTCGACGGCCGACGCGGATCAGCCCTGTCGCTCATCGCAATGCCTCCGTGAGTGGATCGACCGGCCGGCGTCCCGGGGGGGAGAGGGGGGCGTCGGGCCCACCTAACCCCCGGCCATGGCGCCGATGACGAGGAAAGGCTCGGCGCCCTGGGCCACGGCCGCCGGCAGCAGGCTGTCCGGCGGCTCGTGGGAGAGATCCTCCTCGCAGGCGAAGAATCGCACGAACGGTCGGCGCTGCCGCGAAGCCTGGTCGCGGATCGTCCCCCGCAGCATCGGGTAGCTGGCCTCGAGCGCGTCGAGGACGGCCCGCTGGGTGATCGGTCCCTCCACGTCGACCTTCACCTCGCCGTCCACGTGCGCCAGCGTCCGGAGGTGGGCCGGGAGCACGACGCGGATCATGGCAGCGTCTGGACCTCGACCGACACGACGGCCGGGAGGTGCTCGACGATCGGCGCCCAGCGGTCGCCGGCGTCGGCCGAGGCGTAGACCTGGCCGCCGGTCGTCCCGACGTACACCCCGCACGGCTCGAGGGCGTCGACGGCCATCGCGTCGCGCAGCACGTTGACGTAGCAGTGGCGCTGCGGCAGTCCGTTCGTGAGCGCCTCCCACTCGTTGCCGCCGGTCCGGCTGCGGTACACGCGCAGCCGGCCGTCGGGTGGATAGTGCTCGGAGTCGCTCTTGATCGGCACGACGTAGACCGTGTCGGGCTCGTGGGCGTGCACGTCGATCGGAAACCCGAAGTCGGTGGGCAGGTTGCCACTGACCTCCCGCCACGTCTCGCCGGCGTCGTCGCTGCGCATCACGTCCCAGTGCTTCTGCATGAACAGCACGGCCGGACGGGAGCGGTGCATCGCGATGCGGTGCACGCAGTGGCCGACCTCGGCCGTCGGATTGGGGATCTGCTCGGACCGCAGGCCGCGATTGATCGGGCGCCACGAGGCGCCGGCGTCGTCGCTGCGGAACGCCCCGGCGGCGGAGATCGCCACGAAGATGCGGCCGGGCCGCACGGGATCCAGCAGGATCGTGTGCAGGCACATCCCGCCGGCACCCGGCTGCCAGGACGGCGCCGAGGCGTGGGTCCGCAGCCCGGGTAGCTCCTGCCAGGTCTGACCGCCATCGGTCGAGCGAAAGAGGGCGGCGTCCTCGACGCCCGCGTAGACGGTGTCGGGATCGGTCGACGACGGCTCGAGATGCCAGACGCGGGCGAACTCCCAGGGATGCGGCGTGCCGTCGTACCACTGGTGAGTGCCGGTGGGGCCGTCGTACGAGAACTTGTTGCCCTGGGGCTCCCAGGTCCTGCCGCCGTCGCTGGAGCGCTGGATCACCTGCCCGAACCAGCCGCTCGACTGCGAAGCGTACAGCCGGTCGGGATCAGCCGACGAGCCCTTGAGGTGATAGATTTCCCACCCCCCGAAGTGCGGCCCGCTGACGTCCCAGCGCTGACGGGTGCCGTCCGCCGTCGCCACGAAGGCGCCCTTGCGCGTGCCGATCAGAACGCGGACTCCGCTCATACCTCAGACTCCTTCCTGCTCTTGGTCGCCGCCTGCCTCGGGCCCGTGGGCCTCACACCGGCGGTCCTTCCCGGAGCGGTCTGACCTCCACGGTTCCCACGCTCGCCACCGGGCTCCGGGCGGCGATGGCGATCGCCTCGTCCAGGTGCGCGACGTCGACGATCATGTAGCCGCCGAGCTGCTCGCGCGTCTCCGCGAACGGCCCGTCGGTCACCAGCCGCTTGCCGTCGCGGACGCGGACGCTGGTCGCCGTCGACGCGGGCTGCAGGGGCGACCCGCCCAGATAGCGGCCGCTCGCGGTGACCTGCTCGGCGATCTCCATCTGCCGATCGTAGATCCGCTGTCGCTCCGCCCGGTCGAGCTTGTCCCATGCCTCGCCGAGATAGATCAGCAGCATGTACTTCACTCGCGGACCTCCATGCAGTAAGTCGAACGGCGGGCGCCCGTATCGACGCCCGCGCCGATTATCCCCCTGCGCGCACGGCGCGCCGCACCGCCAGTCCTTCCGATGACCGTCACACCGGCTCGAAGGCGTCCATTGGTCTGACCTCGATTCCCCACCCGACGTCCTCGCCCAGGTGTGCCGCCGGGTGCTTGGAAGCGACCCGGATCGCCTCGTTGAGGTCCCGCGCCTCGATGACGAAGAATCCGCCGATCTGCTCCTTCGTCTCGGCGAACGGGCCGTCGGTGATGGAGACCTTTCCCTCTCGCGGGCGGACGGTCGCGGACGACCGCGGCGACTGGAGTGATCCCTGGATGACCAGGTGGCCGCTGGCGCGCAGGTCCGCGTCGTAGGCCGGGCAGCGGCTGACGATCGCCTCCAGCTCCGCCGGGGAGAGCGCCTCGAAGCGCCTCTCGTCGTAGTAGGCCAGGCACAGGTACTTCATGCCGGTCTCCGGGACACCGGCGCCGCCCGCCAGCGGCCGTACGCCACGAAGGCGGCGAGGAGCCCGACGATCGTCGGGATGAGCGCCGTCGCCACCTCCCCGCCCGCGAGCGTGACCACCGTCGCGCCGATCATGATGATCACCAGCCCGGCGGCGGCCAGAGGCGTCAGCGCCGGTCGCACCCGCAGCAACCCAGGCAGGATCAGGCCGACGGCGCCGAGGACCTCGGCCGCGCCGATGAACCGCAGGAAGAGGCCGGGCAGCGGCACGGACCCCGTCAGCTTGTCGAGCGGCAGGACCAGCTTCGTGCCGCCGGCGAACAGGAAGAGCAGCGCCAGCAGCCCCTGAACGATCCACAGCGCGACGCTCATGCTCGATCTCCCCCGTGACTGACCATGAATCGCACCGTGGTGACTCCTCTCGTCGTCTCTCTCCGATTGTCGTCCCGGCGTCCAGAGGCCCCGGGCCCGTGTCTCGTCACGTAGTCGACCGGGGCGGGCCGGAATCGACAGACGGGGGGCGGCGTGAGCGTGCCGCGATGCAGGACAGCCGCGGCCTGGGAGTGGCGCCGTCCGCGGAAATATCGCTCGGCCCCGATACCGGGTCCCGCTTAGTCTGGGTGTGCGCTTCCCGCCGCACATCTGTCTCGAAGCGCGAGGTGGACATGGGCGCCAGCACTGCCACGCTCGGGACCGTCCTGGTCGTCGTCGCCGTCCTGCTCTGGGTGATCGGCGTCTACAACAAGCTCGTGCGCGGGCGGAACCGGGTGCGCGAGGCGTGGTCGGGGATCGACGTCCAGCTGCGCCGGCGGGCGAGCCTGGTCCCCAACCTCGTCGAGACCGTCAAGGGCTACGCCGGTCACGAGCGCACGGTGTTCGAGGAGGTGACCCGAGCCCGGGGCGCGCTGCAGCAGGCCAGCGGCGCCGCGTCCGCGGCCGGCGCCAACTCCGCCCTGAGTCAGGCACTCGGACACCTGTTCGCCGTCGCCGAAGCCTATCCCCAGCTGAAGGCGTCGGAGGGCTTCACGGCACTGCAGCGCGACCTGGGCGACGCCGAGGACAAGGTGGCCTACGCCCGCCAGTTCTACAACCGCACCGTGCTGGACTTCAACACGCGCGTGGAGTCGTTTCCCGGCACCCTCGTCGCCAGCGCCCTCGGGTTTCTCCCGGCCGAGTACTTCGAGACCGCCGGGGAGGGCCGGGCCGAGGTCGCGGTGAGCTTCTCGGCGCCGGCGCGCGAGCGGGCACCCGAGACGCCGCCGCCGTCACCAACCTAGCCGAGTGCCCGACGCGACGACGGCCGGGCCGGTCCTCGTCTACGACCGCGTGACGGCGAACCGCCGCGCGACCCGGCGGCTCCTGATCCTCTTCACGCTGCTGACCGTGCCGTTCGTCGCGGGGCTGATCCCGCTGCTCGCGCCCGCGATCTACTTCGGTCTGCTCCGGTCCGCCGGCGGCGCTTCCGTCGTCGACCGGCTCGGCTCGTCCGGCGAAGACACCATCCTGACCCTCGTGGTGACGGCGGCGTTCGCCGCGCTCGTCGTCCTCCTCACCGCCGGCGCCGCGGCCTGGCTCGAGCTGCGGCAGGCGACCCGGCTGGTCCTGCGCCTCACCCGGGCCAGGCCCACGAGCCGTCAGGACGAGCCCGAGCTGTGCCGGGTCGTCGAGAACCTGAGCCTCGCGGCAGGGTTGCCGACGCCGAAGGCCTACCTGATCGAGTCCGCGGCCCCGAACGCCTTCGCCGTCGGCCTCGACCCGACGCGTTCCGCCGTCGTGGTCACGCGTGGCCTCCTCGGCCTCCTGGACCGCCGCGGGCTCGAGGGTGTCGTCGCCCACGAGCTGTCCCACATCGGCAACCAGGACACGCGGCTCAACACGCTGCTGGCCGGAGTCCTGGCCGTCCTGCGATTGCCGCTGACGTTGCTGACGGCGCTCGGTCTCTTCCGGAACCCCGCCGTGGTGAAGGCCGGGCTGGTCCTGAGCGGGCTCATGGCCGTGGTGGCCGTCCTGGCGGTGCTCGCCATCGTCAGCCAGGTCGCGCTGGCTTTGTGGCTGTTCCCCGGCGAGGTTCGCGACTTCCTCGCCGCCGCGGCCCGGGGTCACGTGCTGCTGGCCGTCTTCGTCGCCGCGATGATCTTCTACGGCCCGCTGCTGATGGGATCGCCCTTCTACGTCCTCTTCGGAGCCTACCTGTGCGGCAGGCGGGTCGGCGGCGCGGTATCGCGGCGCCGCGAGTTCCTCGCCGACGCCGACGCGGTGCTGCTGACCCGGGATCCCGAAGGGCTCGCCCTCGCCCTGGTCACGGTGGGGGCGGCTCGACGCGACCCCGCGGGGCTCGCGAAGGCCACGGCGCACCTCTTCTTCGTGGAGCCGGAGGCTCCGGAAACCGGCTGGTGGGACCGCGGAGTGGGGTCTCATCCTTCGATCGAGGCACGAGTGGCGGCGCTGGCCCAGATGGGCAGCGGGATCCCGCCGGGGGCGCTGGAGCGGGCCCGGGCGGCCGGCGAGCGCCTCCGCGCGGAGGGGCCACGCGCCGGGTCGGTCGCGTCGGGTCGCTGATCGTGCAGCTCGGCAGGACAGCACGACCGGGAGGCGTCATGCTCAAGAGAACCCTGATGCTCGGAGTCGCGCTCGCCGTGGTCGCGGCGGCGCTCGTCGTCAACCTCGCGATCCTCGACGTGATCTCGCTCGACGCGGTCAAGGCGACGCTCGGAAGGGCGCTGTCGGTGATCGCCGTGACCACGCTCGCGATCGCGCTGGTCGTCGCGCTCGTCAAGACGACCAGCAAGCCCTGACGGGCTACTCGGCCGAATCTTCGTGCATCATGTCGGCCACCCTCTTGACCTGGTTCTTGACTGCTTCCCGTAGCCCGTCGTTGTCGTCGATTTGCTTTGCCAGCTCCTGCAGCAGAGCCGCCTTCAGCAGCGCCAGCTGGCCCACGCTCAGATCGGCAATGTGGAGCTGGATCAGTTCACGCATGGAGAAGAAACGATTGAAGAGCTCGACGGTGTTGAGATCGAGCTCCTGGGCGACGCCCTGCACCAGCGGTAAGAATCCCATGTGACCGGTTCCTCCGTGGCGTGATAGTAGCAGCCCGGCCGAGCTTCCTGTTGCGCGACCTTCCGAGCCCGGGCGCCTCACGTGACGCCGGCGCCGTCCGCGGTTCGGGCCAGCAGTCCGCGAACGGCTCGCAACCGCTGGCCCGGTGCGGTGGCGACGGTATGCAGTACGGTCTGGAGATCCGCGAGGAGCCGGCGAACGGCCGACGCGTCGAGCACGCGCGTGTTGTAGACGCACGAGCCCAACAGTCCTGAGCGCTGTTCCCGTACCTCGAAGATCAGGTCGAACGTCGTCGGGATTCCCTCCGGGGCGAGCCAGTCCTGGTCCATCTCCAGGAAGCCGAGGGCGCCGCCCGCGTCCTCCCCGGACAGGCGAAATGCGTTCTGCCAGATCACCAGCACCTGGCTGAGGGACGCGCGCGGCAGCCCACGCTCGCGCTCCAGAGTCCGAGCGACCACCTCGAAGGGAATCTCGCAGTGGGCGAGCGCCTCGAGCGTTGTCGCCCGCACCCGCCGCACGATCTCGCCGCACGACGGATTCCCAGCGAGACTCGTTCGCAGGATCACCGCGTCGGAGAAGAGCCCCATCACCCCTTCGAGCTCACGGCGCTGGCGTCGGGCGAGAAAGGCCGCGACACGGAGATCGTCCATCTCCGTGTAGGCATGCAGGAGGACCTTCAGGCCGGCAACGACCATCATGAACGGCGTGCTTCCCTCCCGACGGCTCGACGCCGCCAAGGCAGCGGCGAGCGGGACGGAGACGAAAAAGGGCTCGCGGCCCGTGGGGGCCGGGTGCGACTGCCGTGGGCGGCGCGCGGCGGGAAAGCGCAGGGGCCGGAGCGGGCCACGGAGCTGACGCCTCCAGTAGGCGAGCTGCGCGCGCCAGCCGCCCGAGTGAGCCGTGCGGCGCTCCCATGCGGCGAAGTCGGCGTACTGGATCGCGGGCGACGGAAGATCGGCAGGTCGGCCCTCGGATCCGGCACGGTACCCGGCGCCCAGCTCGCGGATGAAGATCCCCATCGACCAGCCGTCGCTGACGATGTGGTGCATCGTCACGACGAGGACGTGCTGCTCCTCGGCCAGGCGCCACAGGTGCAGGCGAACCAGCGGGCCCCGGGCCAGATCGAAGGGCCGGTGCGCCTCCAGCCGCGCGAGGCGCCGGATCTCCGCTTCGCGTGCGGCCCCGGGAAGAGACCGGAGGTCGACGACCGGAATCGACGCTCGCGCGGACGACGCGATCACCTGCACCAGATGCCGGTTCACGACCCTGAACGTGGTCCTGAGAATTTCGTGACGCGCGCGAAGCTCGGCGAGGCTCCGCTCGAGGACGCCGTGGTCGAGGGGGCCATCCAGCCGGATCGCGTAGGCGATGTTCGAGGCGGGGCTGCGCGGGGCAAGCCGGTCGAAGGACCACAGCCGTTCCTGAGCGTACGAGGCCGGCAACGCCCGGCGTCGGGACACACGGGGAATCGGCGCGGGGACGAGTTCCGTGGCGTGAGCGCCGTCGATGAAGTCCGCGATCTCGGCGACCGTCGGCGTCTCGAAGAAGCGGGTCAGCGGCACCTCGACGCCGGTGGCGGCCTGGATCCGGGCGAGCACCTGCAGCGCGAGCAGCGAATGCCCTCCCAGATCGAAGAAGCCATCGTGGCGACCGATCCTGTCCAAGCCGAGCACCTGCGCCCAGATGCCAGCCACCGTCGCCTCGGTGGCCCGGCGTGGATCGACGAAGCCCGTCGGCAGGTCCGGCCGATCGCGATCGGGCGGAGGCAGGGCGCGCCGGTCGACCTTGCCGCTTGGCGTCAAGGGAAGCTGATCGAGCTGCACGAGGGCCGACGGCACCATGTGGGCGGGGACGTGCGCCTGCAGGAAGCGCCGCAGCGCCGTCCACGGCGGTACGGCTTGGCGTGCGCCGACCACGTAGGCCACGAGGCACGGCTCGCCGGCGACGTCTTCCCGCACGGTCACGACCGCCTGGCCGACGGCCGGATGCCGCTCGAGAGCCAGCTCCACCTCGCGCGGCTCGATGCGATACCCCCGCAGCTTCACCTGGTCGTCCGCGCGTCCCAGGAAGTCGATCGTGCCGTCGGCGAGATACCGGGCCAGGTCGCCGGTCCGGTAGAGGCGGGCGCCCGGCTCCCGGCTGAAGGGATCGGGGATGAACCGCTCCGCCGTCAGAGCCGGGCGGTTCAGGTAACCACGGCTCACCGCGTCGCCGCCGACGTGGATCTGGCCCGGGACGCCGACCGGCGTCGGCTGCACGTGCTCGTCCAGCAGGTACACTCGCACGTTGGCGATCGGGCGACCGACGGGCACCCGCAGCACCGGGCCGGGGCGGAGCGGCGGCGCCTGCCAGGTGACGTCCCACACCTCGGAAATGCCGTAGAGGTTGTAGAGGACGCTCGAGGGCAAGCACGCCTCGAAGCGCCGATAGAGGTCCAGCGGCAGCGCCTCTCCGCTCGTGACCCAGAACTTCAGCGTGGGCAGGCGGCGCTCCAGGTCGGGGAACCGATCGAGCAAGACTCGCAGCAGCGAGGGCACGAGCCAGAGACGGGTGACCCGGGCCTCGGCCAGGACGCGCACGAGCGCCGTTGGATCGTGCACGATCGCGTCGGGGACGATGACGGTCGGGACGCCCTGCAGCAGGGCGCCCAGACACTCCCAGATGGAGTCCACGAAGCTCAGAGCCGTCTTCTGGCAGGCGACCTCGCCGGGGACGAAGGGGTAGGCCCGCCACATCCAGGCCAGGCGATTGACGACCTGGCGGTGGGGGGCTGCGACGCCCTTGGGCCGGCCTGTGGAGCCGGACGTGTAGATCACGTAGGCGAGGTCCTCGGCCCCCACGCGCACGTCCGGGTCGTCGCCGCGCCCGCCCGCGAGCTCCTCGCGCAGCCCGTCGAGACAGACGAGATGCGGCCCCGGGCCTGAGAACAGCGCGGTCGCCGCCCGACAGGTCACCACGACGGCGAGCCGCCCGTCGGCGACGATGAAGGCCAGCCGCTCGGCTGGATAGCTCGGGTCCAGGGGCACGTAGACTCCGCCCGCCTTGAGGATGCCGAGCATGGCGACCACGGCGTCGAGCGAGCGCGGCAGACAGACCCCGACCAGCACGCCCGGCGCGACACCCAGCGTGCCCAGATGCTGGGCGAGCTGGTTCGCGGCCCGGTCGAGCTGCTCGTACGTGAGACTTTGTCCGGATTCGATGAAGGCCATCCGGTGGGGTGTCCGCCCCACCTGGCGCCGGAACAGCTCCGGGATCGAGGCGTTCCGCGGATAGTCGGCCGCGGTGTCGTTCCAGCCCTCCACGAGCCGGGTCCGCTCCTCGGCGGTCAGCAGGGGCAGGCGCGATACCCGTCGCGCCGGGTCGCTCACGATCGCCTCCACGAGCGCGTGAAGATGGCCGGCCATCCGGGCGATGGTCGGCGGGTCGAACAGGTCGGTGCTGTACTCGATCCAGCCACGCAGCCCGTCGGCGGCCTCGGTCAGCTCCAGCGTCAGGTCGAGCTTCGCGGTGCCGGGGTCGATCTCGAGCGGGGACACGGTGAGCCCCGTCAGCTCGAGCCGCGCGCGCGGCGTGTTCTGGTAGATGAAGAGGACGTCGACGAGGGGGTGACGACCCAGGTCGCGCCGGGGGTGCAGCTCCTCCACCAGCTTCTCGAAGGGGAGGTCCTGGTGGTCGTAGGCGTCCAGGGCCGTGTCCCGCACGCGCGCGAGCAGATCCAGGAACGTGGGATCCCCGGTGAAGTCCGTGCGCAGCACCAGGATGTTGACGAAGAGCCCGACGAGTCCCTCCAGCTCGGCGCGCGTGCGGTGGGCGACCAGCGTGCCCACGGCGACGTCGTCCTGCCCGGAGTAGCGGTGCAGCACGCACTGGAGGGCCGCGAGGAGGACCATGAACGGCGTCGCCCCTCGGGACCCGCTCAGCGTCTTCAGGGCGCGGGTCAGCTGCGGGGAGAAGGCGAGCGGCTGACGAGCCCCGCGAAAGCCCGGCACACGCGGACGGGGCGCATCCGTGGGCAGGTCGAGCCGCGCGAGGCCGTCGAGCCGGCGCTTCCAGTAATCCAGGTGCGCCGCGAGGGCGTCTCCGGCCACCACCTGTCGCTCCCAGCGGACGTAATCGGCGT
>Ga0209382_10002159_pt1 | contig 29302 bp, 20 predicted proteins | sample SoiMetdeltSBSDD5_FD_187599 | JGI IMG/M metagenome (GOLD analysis project Ga0209382, IMG submission 187599) | Bulk soil microbial communities from a Populus tree surrounding site in Tennessee, USA - Soil MetaG P. deltoides SBSDD5 (SPAdes) (version 2) | ecosystem: Environmental > Terrestrial >...
GCCGCGACTCGGAAGCCGCCTTCCAGCGCGCCTTCAAGGCGGCCGGCGGCGAGATCATCGGTTCCGTTCGCTTCCCCGTCGCCAACCCGGACTTCTCGGCCTTCGTGCAGCGCGCCAAGGACCTGAACCCCGAATCGATCTTCATCTGGGTGCCCGGCGGCACTCAGCCCGCGGCAATTGCCAAGGCGCTGGCGGAGCGCGGCATCGATCCGAAGAAGACCAGGATCCTGGGCCAGGGCGAGCTGACGGAGGACGAGGCGCGCAAGAGCATGGGCGATGCTGGCCTCGGCATCATCACCGCCTATCACTACGACTGGAGCCACGACTCGGCCGTGAACAAGGCGTTCGTCGACGCCTTCAGGGCCGAGTACGGCGGGCGCAACCCCAACATCTACTCGATCGGCGGCTGGGACGGCATCCACCTCGTCTACGAGGCCCTGAAGAAGACCGACGGCAAGGCCGACGGCGAGAGCCTGATCGCAGCCGCCAAGGGCATGAGCTGGGAGAGCCCGCGCGGGCCCATATCGATCGACGCCACCACGCGCGACATCGTGCAGACCATCTACATCCGGCGCGTGGAGAAGGCCGGCAACGAAACCCGCAACGTCGAATTCGACAAGATCGAGAATGCCAAGGACCCCACGGCCGCGAAGTAGCGCCCGTTGAGCTACCGGCAGCGCGAGAAGGGGCCGCGGTCGAGGTGAAAGTGGTCGCGGTGGGCCGCATTGAAGTCGGGCCCCAGCGCGGCGCGGAAGTAGGGACAGGCGCGCCCGTGCACCGCGCGCAGGAAGCGGCCCTCGGCGCCCTCGCTCTGCCAGTGGCTGCGCACGGCGATGTGGCGGCCGTCGGCGAGCGTGAAGCCGCCGATGTCGACGGCGTTGGCAATGGCGTGCTGGCTGCGTCGCCAGCTCCACGACCGGGTGCCGACGACGTTGCGGCACGCATAGCTGCCCCAGCTCGCCAGCGACGCCACCTTCTGCCCCAGGATCTCCATAGCGGCCGGCTGCACCTCGTGCTCCAGCCACAGGGCCAGCGCCACGGCGGTCTCGCAGGTGACCTGGCCGAACGAGGCGCGCACGCCACCCGCCGTGTAGAGGCGCACGCCGTTCGACCAGCCGCAGCCGCCCTTGATCGGGCGGTCGGCGATGGGCTCGGCTTCGATATGCGGGGCCTTGAGCGTGTGCGCGCACACGCTCGGGTAGTATCTGATGCCGGCGAGACGCCAGTCGACGAGCCACGGTCGCGCCACTGTCAGGTCGAGGAGGGGCAGCGGGTTGACGAACGGGGCCACCAGACCCTGGCGGAAGGCGAGGGCCGTGCCCGCCGCGATCAGCACGAACAGCAGCAGGCGCGGCCAGACCCAGCGCCGCCGCAACGGGTCGCTACGCGGCATCGACAACCCCCCGGGCAGTGAGGCAGTAAGTCAATAAGGCAGTAGTCGGCGAATTTGTCTACCTACCGCCCTTCTGCCCTATGCCCGCAAAAAGAGATGGGCGGAGCCCCGCACCCGCAGTGCGCCCCGCCCACCTGACGCCTCCCCAGAAAACGAGGGGCGCCCCGCACTCCCCGCTAGCGGAAGTTCTAGCGCACTCCGAACGTCCGGGATGTCGCGCATGCGACAGACGTTGCCGAATCCGGCTGCGGCTGGCGCGCCATGCAACTCGTGCTAACGTACCCACTAATTCCGACAATGACCGGAGGACGCCAATGGACTTTGCGGGCAAGGTCGCCGTTATCACGGGCGCGGGCAACGGTATCGGGCGGCAGGCGGCCCTCAGCTTCGCCGGACGCGGCGCCAAAGTGGTGGCGGTCGACCGCGACGGCGCCGCCGCCGAGGCCACGGCAGGCAGCATCCGCCAGCAGGGCGGAGAGGCGCGGGCGGTGATCGCGGACGTGACGAGGCCCGCCGACGTGGAGGGCTACGTCAAGGCGGCGCTCGACGCCTACGGGCGCATCGATTGCTTCTTCAACAACGCCGGCATCGTCGGCAAGGTGGCACCCATCGCGGCGCAGGACGTGGCCGCCTTCGACGAGGTGATCGCCGTCAACGTGCGCGGCGCGTTCCTCGGGTTGCGCTCCGTGCTGCCCGTGATGGTGGCGCAGGGGTCGGGGGCCGTGGTCAACACCGCGTCGGTGGCCGGGCTCGTCGGCACGCCCGGCATGTCGGCCTATGTCGCCTCCAAGCACGCGGTGATCGGGCTCACCAAGGCCGCGGCGGGCGAGGTGGCGCGCCAGGGCGTGCGCGTCAACGCGGTGTGCCCCGGTCCCATCGACACCGACATGATCCACAGCATCGAGGCCCAGATCGACCCGTCGGACCCCGGCGCGGTCTCGCGCCGCTACCAGGCGGGGCTGCCCAGCGGGCGCTACGGCACCGCCGAGGAGGTCGCCAACGTCGTCTTGTTCCTGTGCTCGGACCTTGCCGCCAACGTCAGCGGCGCGCAGTACGTCATCGACGGCGGACGCACCGCCGTGGGCGGCTCGCTGACGACCACACCGCAGAAATAGCCCGTTGATCGGCTGGGCGGAGCCCGGGACACCCCGCCCGCCCCGCCTCCTGTGCAGGAGGCGGCCGCACCGGGTTGCACGCACAGCGTGCCTGGCCGGAACACTACAGCTTCTGCAGAGCATTGGGCTGATGCGCCGACGACAGAGCGGCCCATTTGCGCCCGGAGGCACTGGCCGAAGCGTGGACTCATCACCATATAGTGAGCGGAGCTGTCACACCTCAGGGCCTGACAGCGTCCCACATCCGGCGTTGGGGCCATGGTGTCAGACCCGGAGGGTCTGACACCGCGAGAGCAACAGGGATCCCGAGGGAACCGACATCGATGCCTATGAACTTCGCCAAGACCGGCCTCCTGCTGGCCTTGCTGACGGGTGTTTTCGTCGCCGTGGGCTGGCTGGTAGGGGGGCCCACAGGGATGGTGATCGCCTTCCTGATCGCGCTGGCGATGAACATGTTCAGCCTTTGGCAGTCCGACAAGATGGTGCTCGGCATGTACGGCGCCGAGGAGGTCGATGCACACTCGGGCGGCCAGTTCTACGAGATCGTGCGCGATCTCGCGGCCAGGGCCGAGCTGCCGATGCCGCGCGTCTACATCATGAACAATCCCCAGCCGAACGCGTTCGCCACCGGGCGCAACCCGCAGAACGCGGCCGTGTGCGCCTCCACCGGCCTGCTCGAGATGATGTCGCCGGAGGAGGTGGCGGGTGTCATGGCGCACGAGCTGGCGCACGTTAAGAACTACGACACCCTGACCATGGCGGTGGCCGCGTCGATCGGCGGCGCCGTGTCGATGCTCGCCCAGTTCCTGCAGTTCAGCACGCTGTTCGGCGGCAATCGCGAGAACTCGAACCCGCTGGGCTGGGTTGGCGTCATCGTCACCATCATCCTCGCTCCCCTGGTCGCCATGCTGGTGCAGATGGCCATCAGCCGCTCGCGCGAGTATCAGGCCGACCGGCTCGGAGGCCTCATCTGCGGCAATCCTCTGTGGCTCGCCTCCTCGCTGCGCAAGATCGAGGGCTACGCCCACCAGATTCCCAACGAGCAGGCCGAGGCGGCGCCCGGCACGGCCCACCTCTTCATTATCAACCCGCTGACCGGCCAGGGCATGGACAACCTGTTCTCCACCCACCCCAACACGGACAACCGCATCGCCGAGCTGGAGAAGCTTGCCGCGGAGCTCGGGCCGGGCACCGCGCGGGTGCACCCCTCGCTCCGGTCCGACGCCGGCTCGCCCGGCGCCTCCGGCCCATGGGGCAGCCCGTCCGATCGTGGACCGTGGGGCTGAGCCGCACGGGGGCACCCGGAGGGCCTGCGCAGGAGGTCATGGAGGGTCGCGCGCCGGCGCGGCCCTTTTTGCTTCTATCGCGACCAATGCGGTCGCCCGGCCCCGTCGGCCGGTGCAGCGAAAAAAGGGCCCGAACCGGTGTGATGCTCCGTGGAGGAAAGCGAGGCGAGGCGTTCCATGACTACGAGCTCCTCTGGTAACGGCCCGAGCCGGCGCGATGTCGGCCTCATGGGCGTCGCTGTCGGCTTGGCCGCACTCGGCGCGGGCCGGGCGGGCCTCGGTGCCGCCTGGGCGCAAGGCCCGGCCGTACCGGACCTGCCGCCCCTGATCCCGCGCTCGGTGCTCTTCGGCAATCCGGAGCGCGTCGGCGTGCAGCTGAGCCCCGACGGGCGCTGGCTCGGCTGGCTTGCCCCTCACGACGGTGTCCTCAACGTCTTCGTCGCCCCGGTCGACGACCCGGCCGCGGCGCGGGCCGTCACGAGGGCTGCACAGCGCCCCATCGACTACTTCCTGTGGGCCTACGACAGCCGCACGGTCGTGTTCGCCGACGATGTGGGCGGCGACGAGAATACGCGCGTGTTCGCGGTCGACGCCGCCACGCTCGCCACGCGCGACCTGACCCCGATGACCGGCGTGAAGGCCAACATCCTCGGCATGAGGCCGGAGCGCCCGGGCCTCGTCGCCGTCGGTCTCAACGATCGCGATCGGGCCTGGCACGACGTCTGGCACATCGACCTGACCTCGGGCGAGCGCCGCCTCGTACGCGAGAACCGCGACAGGATCAGCTCCCACCTCCTCGACCAGGACCTCGTGCCGCGCCTCGCCGTGCGCAGCGAGCCCGATGGCGGCGCCGTCCTCTATGCGGTCAAAGGCGAGCGCCTGGAGGCGCTCGAGCCCCTGCTCTCCATTCCCTTTGCCGATGTCCTGACGACGGGGCCGTCGCATCTGACCGCCGACGGCAAGGCCTATTATCTCAGAAGCTCGATCGGGCGCGATCGCGCCGCCCTGTTCCGGGTCGATCGCGAGACCGGCGCCCGCGCTCTCGTCGCCGAGCACGACAAGGCCGACATCGGTTACGGCGCTCTGTCGGACCCGCGCACCCGCGAGGTGGTGGCGGTCCCGGTCGAGCACGCGCGCCGGGCGTGGATCGCCGTCGACCCGGCAGTCGGCGCAGACCTCGCCTGGATCCAACGCGAGATCGATGCCGATTTCGCCGTCGCGAGCCAGACCCAGGACGGCACGCGCTGGATCGTCGCCAGCAACAGCCCGGAGCACGGGACCGTCTACTATCTCTTCGATCGGGGCCAGCGCCGGCTCGCGCGGCTGTTCGCAGCCCGCCCGCAGCTCGCCCGCTATACGCTGGCGCCGATGCACGGTCACGTCGTGCGCTCGCGCGACGGTCTCGATCTCGTCTCGTACGTGACGCTGCCTGCGGGCGAGCGCGGCGCCCGTCCGGCGCGCCCGCTGCCGACGGTCCTGGTGGTTCACGGCGGGCCATGGGGTCGCGACGGCCATGGCTACAATGCCAGGCACCAGTGGCTCGCCAATCGGGGCTACGCGGTGCTGTCGGTGAACTTCCGCGGCTCGACCGGGTTCGGCAAGACGTTCGTGAATGCCGGCGATCTGGAATGGGGCCGCGGGATGCACGACGACCTCATCGACGCCGTCGCCTGGGCCACGCGGGAGGGTATCGCCGAGCCGGGCCGGGTCGCCATCATGGGCGGCTCCTACGGCGGCTACGCGGCGCTGGTCGGTGCAACCTTCACGCCCGAGGCCTTCCGCTGTGCCGTGAGCATCGTCGGGCCCAGCAACCTCGAGACGCTGCTGGCGACCATTCCCCCCTACTGGGCGGCGTTCTACGAGAACCTCGCGCGCCGGGTCGGCGATCCGCGAACCGAGGCCGGCCGTGCGCTCCTCAGGGCGCGCTCGCCGCTGACTCGTGCGGCGTCGATCTCGCGGCCGCTGCTCGTGCTGCAGGGCGCCAACGACCCGCGCGTGAAGCAGGCGGAATCCGACCAGATCGTGGCGGCCGTACGCGCCCGCGGGTTGCCCGTGACCTACGTCCTCTATCCCGACGAAGGCCACGGCTTCCATCGGCCGGCGAACCAGCTTTCGTCGGCGGCCATCATCGAGGCGTTCCTCGCGCGCCACCTCGGCGGCCCCCGTTTCGAGCCGATCGCCGCCGGCGATCTCGCCGGCTCCACGCTGCAGGTGCAAGGTGCGGAGTACGTCCCCGGCCTGGAGGCGGCCCTTGCGGCGCGGCGCTGACCGGCGCGGCTGCAACCTCGCGCGCCGCAATTGGTAGCGACAGTCGGTTCAGCGCCCGGCTCCGTGGCTTCGAAGTCGAGCCCCTGGATTTGCCTTACTCCTGCGTCATCCGTTTCGCTCTGGCTGGGTGAAAAGAAGTCCCAGAGCGCGCGTAATGAAAGATTGCGGGCAAAGGCCAGGGGACTCGCATGACCACCGGTTCATCCATCATTCGCAAGGCAATCGCTCGCAAAGGTCTCACCCGGCGTGAGTTCGGCGTCATGGGGGCTGCCCTGGCGCTGGGCGCGGGTGGCGTGGCCATCTACCGGGGATTGGCGCCACGGTCGCTGATCCCGCGCTCGGTGCTCTTTGCCAACGCAGCGGAACGGCACACTGTGCAGATCAGTCCCGACGGGCGGTGGCTCTCCTGTCGGACGCCCGGGGGATGGCCGTCGCACCGGTCGGCGACGTCACGGACTGGCGGCGGCTGTTACCCTCGTACCCAGAACCGCATCTCAATTTCTGGGCTCACGACAGCCGCACTATCGTCTTCCTCCGCGATACCGGCGGCGACGAGAATTGGCGTGTGATCGCTGCGGACGCGGTGGACATCCTGAGGCGGGACGGGCGCTATGAATACCTGACACCGGCCGGCGTGCAGGCGATCTTTCTCGGCAGGACGCCGAAGCACTCCAACCTCATTGCGGTCGGGCTCAACGATCGCGATGCCAGATGGCACGATCTCTGGCACATCGACCTCGCAACGGGCGAGCGGCGTCTCGTGCGCGAGAACCGCGATGAGATCGACGGCTACTTCCTCGACCGCGACCTTGCTCCGCGCCTCGTGACGCCTGCCCAACCAGACGGCAGCCGGATCGTCTATAAGGTCACAGGCGAGAAGCACGACACGCTCGAGCCACTGCTCACGATCCCCTTCGCCGACAGCTGGACTACCAAGCCCATTCGGCTGACGGCCGATGGTAAGGCCTGTTCCCTGGCGAGTTCGATCGGGCGCGACCGCTCGGCCGTTTTACGGGTTGACCTGGAGACTGGGGCTCAGACGCTGGTGGCAGAGCATGCCAGGGCCGACATCGGCGGTGTACTCCTCGACCCGCGCAGCGGAGAGGTGGTCGCGGCCTACGCCGAGCACGTGCGCCGCGAGTGGATCGCGGTCGATCAGCGGGTAGGCGCCGACCTCGCCTGGTTGAAGGAGGAGACCGGGACCGACGTAGACGTCACCAGCCAGACCGAGGACGACACGCGCTGGGTCGTCGTCGGCGACAGCGGGGACGGGCCGGCCGTCTACTGGCTCTTCGACCGGTCGGGGCGGCGGCTGACGAGGCTTTTCACGTCGCACCCGCAGCTAGGGCGCTACGCGCTCGCGCCGATGCACGGCCACATCGTGCGCTCGCGGGACGGCCTCGACCTCGTCTCGTATCTGACGCTGCCGGCGGGCGAGCGCGGGCCGCGTCCTGCACGGCCGCTGCCGATGGTACTGTACGTGCACGGCGGGCCCTGGCTCCGCGACAGCTATGGCTTCAACCCCCACCATCAGTGGCTTGCCGATCGCGGCTACGCCGTGCTGTCCGTCAACTTCCGCGGCTCGACGGGCTTCGGCAAGGCGTTCCTCAACGCCGGCGACCTGGAATGGGGCCGCAAGATGCACGACGACCTCATCGATGCGGTCGCCTGGGCAACCGGGGAGGCCATCGCGGACCCGGCCCGGGTAGCCATCGCGGGCGCTTCCTACGGCGGCTATGCGGCCCTCGTCGGCGCGGCGTTCACGCCCGAGGTCTTCCAGTGCGCCGTCAGCATCGTCGGGCCCAGCAACCTCGAGACCATGCTGGCGACGGCCCCTCCCTACTGGCAGGCTTACTACGAGAACGAGGTGCGGCGCGTCGGCGACCCGCGCACCGAGGCCGGGCGAGCCCTGCTCAGGGAGCGCTCACCGCTGCACCGGGCAGCGGCGATTTCCAAGCCCCTCCTGGTGTTGCACGGTGCCAACGATCCCCGCGTCAAGCAGGCCGAGTCCGACCAGATCGTGGCGGCGGTCAAGGCGCGCGGGCTGCCGGTCACCTACGCCGTCTATCCCCACGAGGGCCACAGTTTCGGCGCGTGGCGCTCGGCCGCCGCCATCATCGAGGCGTTCCTGGGCCGGCACATCGGCGGGCGCTTCGAGCCGATCGGGGACGATTTCGGGCACTCGAACCTGCGCGTGGAGGGCGCCGAGCACGTCCCCGGCCTGGAGGCGGCCCTGGCGGCGCGCCCCCCGGCGCGACGCCAAAGCCTCAGGCGCCACAATGGCAACGACATTGCAGTCTAGCGCCGAGCGCCACTGCGACCCGGCCGGCTCTGTGCACGGCACCAGCTCCATTCGCATTCGTCTCCCCTAGGTGGTGTGAAAGGCGGCAAGAGCTGGCGCGGTGTCGATCGAGGGACTTGGGACCGAAAAGTTCATCAGCAATTTATCGGGGGTTCACATGACCAACAGCTCCTCTTTCGCCCGCAAGGGCCCCAGCCGGCGCGACGTCGGCCTCATGGGGCTCGCTCTGGCGCTCGGCGCGGGCCGGTCGGCCTTCGACGCCGCCCGGGCGCAGCAGCCCGGCGCCTCCGCGCTGCCGTCGCTCGTGCCCCGTTCGGTGCTGTTCGGCAATCCGGAGCGCGTGACGGTGCGGCTGAGCCCCGACGGCCGCTGGCTCGGCTGGCTCGCTCCCGCCGACGGCGTCCTCAACGTGTTCGTCGCCCCGGTGGGTGACCCGGCGGCGGCGCGCGCCGTCACCAGCTCCCCCGATCGGCCCGTCCAGCGCTACTCCTGGAGCTACGACAGCCGCACCATCGTCTTCCTCGACGACGTCGGGGGCAACGAGAACTACCGCGCCTTCGCCGTGGACATCGAGACGCGGGCCAAGCGCGACCTCACTCCGCTCGACGGCGTCAACGCCCGCCTCTACGGCGGCTCGCCGAAGCACCCCAACCTGATCGCCGTCGGCCTCAACGATCGCGACGCCAGGTGGCACGACCTGTGGCACATCGACCTCGCCAACGGTGACCGGCGCCTCGTGCGCGAGAACCGCGACGAGCTCAGCGGCTGGCTCCTCGACCGCGACCTCCTCCCGCGCCTCGCGACCCGCAGCCAGCCCGACGGCGGCGACATCGTCTATGCGGTGAAGGGCGAGAAGCTCGATGCCCTCGAGCCTCTGCTGACCATCTCCTTCGCCGACAGCTTCACGACCGGCCCGCAGCACCTGACGGCTGACGGCAAGGCCTACTACCTCGCAAGCTCGGTCGGACGCGACCGCTCGGCGCTGTTCCGCGTCGATCTCGCGACCGGGGCGCAGACGCTGGTGGCCGAGCACGCCAAGGCCGACATCTCCGATGTGCTCGTCGACCCGAGAAGCCTCGAGGTGACGGCGGTCTCGGCCGAGTACGTGCGCGACGAGTGGATCCCGGTCGAGCCTCAGACGGGGGCCGACCTGCGCTGGCTCGAGACCGAGCTCAAGGCCGACTTCGACATCGTCAGCCAGACCGAGGACGGCACGCGCTGGACCCTCGCCGCCGGCAACCCCGAGCAGCCCGCCGTCTACTGGCTGTTCGACCGGCCCGCGCGCCGCCTCACGCGGCTGTTCACGGCGCGACCGCAGCTGGAGCGCTACACGCTGGCCCCCATGCACGGCCACGTCGTGCGCTCCCGCGACGGCCTCGACCTCGTCTCGTACGTGACGCTGCCGGCCAACGAGACGGGCCCACGCCCGGCCCGGCCGCTGCCGATGGTCCTCAGCGTGCACGGAGGGCCCTGGGCGCGCGACAGCTACGGCTACGATGCCGAGCACCAGTGGCTCGCGAACCGGGGCTATGCCGTGCTCTCCGCCAACTTCCGCGGCTCGACCGGCTTCGGCAAAGCGTTCCTCAACGCCGGCGACCTGGAATGGGGCCGCAAGATGCACGACGACCTCATCGACGCGGTCGCCTGGGCCGTGCGCGAGCGCATCGCGGAGCCGAGCCGGGTCGCCATCATGGGCGGCTCCTACGGCGGCTATGCCGCCCTCGTGGGCGCGGCCTTCACGCCGGAGGTGTTCTGCTGCGCCGTCAGCGTCGTGGGGCCCAGCAACCTGGAGACCATGCTGGCGACCGCCCCTCCCTACTGGCAGGCCTTCTACGAGAACGAGGTGCGGCGCGTCGGCGACCCGCGCACCGAGGCCGGGCGGGCACTCCTGCGGGAGCGCTCCCCGCTGACCCGCGCGGGAGCCATCTCCAAGCCGCTCCTGGTGCTGCAGGGGGCCAACGACCCGCGCGTCGTCAAGGCGGAGTCCGACCAGATCGTGGCGGCGGTACGGGCGCGCGGGCTGCCGGTGACCTACGTCCTCTACCCCGACGAGGGCCACGGCTTCCGCATCCCCGCGAACCGCATCTCGTCCTACGCCATCATCGAGGCGTTCCTCGCCCGGCACTGCGGCGGTCCCCGCTTCGAGACGCTCGGCGGCGACCTCGCGGGCGCGAGCCTGCAGGTCGAGGGCGCCGAGCACGTCCCCGGCCTCGCCGGCGCGCTGGAGGCACGGCGCTGAAGGCGCAACCGCCGCTTGTCATCCCGGAATTCCGCGAAACGGAATATCCGGGACCCAGGGTCAGAGGCTCCAACCTTTCCACTCGTGGCTCTGGGTACCGGGTCTCGCGCTATCGCGCTCGCCCGGCATGACATCGGTTCGTCGTCGAGGGTCGGCGCAGCCGGTAGGCGGCCTATTGCTGATAGTTCAGCCGGAGGCCCGGCCGCTCCCAGTCGAAGGCGACGAGGCGGCCGGAGCCGGACAGGGTGACATAGGCGGTGGTGAGGCCGGGGCCGCCGAAACAGAGGTTGGTGGTCATGGGGTCGGGCATGGAGAGGCGGCGCACCCGCGCGCCGTCCGGGCCGAACACGGTGATGCCGCCGTTCATCAGCGTCGCCACCAGGATGTTGCCGGCGCTGTCGACCGCGAGCGAGTCGAAGCGCTGGTAGCCGTCGGCGCAGCCGAGGAAGCGCCCGCCGTGCACCGAGGGCCAGGGCGCACGCTTCACCTCTCCGGGGGCCAGGATGTCCAGTGCCCACAGGCGGGCCGACTCGGTCTCGACGAAGTAGAGCGTGCGGCCGTCGGGCGACAGGCCGCAGCCGTTGGGGTGCACCGAGGGAAAGGCTATGGGCTTGATCAGGCTGCCGTCGGCCTTGGCGTAGTAGACCGCGCCGCGGTCCATGTCGCGCGGTCGGCTCTTGCCGGGGTCGGTGAAGTAGAACCCGCCGTGGGCGTCGAAGACGAGGTCGTTGGGGCCTTTGAGCGGGTGGCCCTCGCAGTGCGTGTAGAGGGTCTCGACCTTGCCGGTGGCGAGGTCGACGCGCTCGATGCAGCCGCCCGAGTAGTCGTCCCGCTGCCCGGCGGGGACGAGGCCGACGCCCGCAATGTCGTGCCAGCGGAAGCCGCCGTTGTTGGTGACGTAGACCTTGCCGTCGGGGCCGACGGCCGCCCCGTTGGGCCCGCCTCCCGGCTCGGCGACGGTGGTCCTGGCGCCGTCGGGAGCAACCCGCGAGAGCCGGCCCGCGGCGATCTCCACGAGCAGGATCGAGCCGTCGGCGAGCGCAACAGGCCCTTCCGGAAAGCGCAGACCGCTTGTGATCTCCCGCAACTTCGGCTCCGTCATGTCATGGCTCCCCTTCGCAGCGCTCTCCCGGCGCAGCCTGTGCCTTCCCCCGCTGGGCGTCGCTGCCCGGCAACTCGGCCGTCGGCTCGGGTCCGGCGACAAGCCGGCCACGCCCCTTCAGGAACTGCCAGCCGGGCGATTTTGCGGCGGCCCACGGGACGGCCGAATGATAGACTGCCGGCAGACCGCATTGCGACGGTCGTCATCGGCTCTGTTGCTCGTCTCGGGGCTTGCTCCTCTCGGGCCTCAGCGCGCGGCGATACGGGTCCGAGGTGGGAATCGAGGGAGAACCAACGTGCGCTTCGTCAGGTTTCTGAAGTCGTCCGGAAGGTTTCTGGGCTCGTACGGACTGCTTGTCCTTTACCTCGCACTCGGCGTCGTCGCCATGGCCTCCTTCTGGTGGTTTTTTCCCGGCGAGTTCGTGCAGCTGCAGCGATCCGCATCGACGGTCCGCGACTGGATCGTCGTTGCGTACGCGTGGCCGGCACGCGCCGAGAGCGTGATCCGCCTGGTGTTGGACGAACGTCAGCTCCTCCTGATGGGATTCGTCCTGGCAACGCGACTGGCTCTCGAGATCCTCGTCCTGCCGTTCAGGGCGCTGCGCGGCCCCAGGTAGCCACCCGCGGGGTGCCTCGGGGTGCGCATGGCGGCCGGGGTGTCGCAGGGTCCCTCAGGCATCGCCGGAAGCGCTGTCATGCCTGCCGAGCGCGAAGCGCGAGAGCCGGTACCCAGGGTCAGGGGTAAAGCTCGGTATCCGTGGCACGTGGGTCCGGGATATTGCGCGGACCTGCCCTGACTCGATCCGGGGCGCAATTCCGAGATGAAGCTCGTGCGCTACTTGAGCAGCACGAGCTTCATCTCGGGGGCGGCGTCGGGCTTCACCCGTACCGGCTCCTGCACGAGGCCCTTCTCCCTGGTCAAGGCGATCACGCGGCGGCGCACGTAGAGGGAAAGCTCCTCGCTGTCGACGTAGCCGAGCTTGCCGCTGTCGGCCGCTCCGCCCAGCCCCTCGATCATCGCCTTGGTGAACGCGCCGTTGCCCCACTCAGGGTACTCCAGCGAGACTTGGCGTCCCTGCGCCGAGGCGTAGAGAAGCACGCCCAGCGACTTGTCGCCGATCTGGTTGGGGGTCTTGTTCATGTCGACAGAGCTGGGGGCCGCCAGCGCGACGGTGTCGGTGCTCGCACCGGCCCGGCAGGTGTCCAGCATGACGATGCGGGCGCCTTTGAGAGCCCGGATCGTGCGCAGGATGTCCTCGGTGGAGACGGCTGTCGCGCGCAGCTTGTCCGGATCGCTGTCGGCAGCCATGAAGTAGAAGAGCTGCCTGCCGTCGGTGGTACCGTGGCCGGCGAGAAACAGCAGGTTCACGTCGCCGCCGTCCGTCCCCTGCTCGAGCCACTCCAGCCCTTCGATCACGTCGGCGCGCTTGGCGTCGGTCAGCACCTTCGCCTCGATCCTGCTGTAGCTTCTCCCCTCGTGCGACTTGAACAGCGCAGCGAGGTCGGTGGCATCCTTGTTGGCGAGCTGGAGCTCTCTCAGGTTGGCATACTTGTTCACGCCGACGAACAGCGCGCGCAGGCGCTTGAGGCCTTCCTGCCCCGGCTTGGCGCCGTCCCAGCGCAGGAGACGGCAGGCGGGCTCGCTGGCCCGGTCGCTCTCGTAAGCGACGAGGCAGACGGTCACGTCCCTGGGCGGCAGCGACAGCGTCACACTTTGGGAGCTGACCTTGCCCGTCACGGCTTCGGCCACGAGCCGGGCGCCCAGGGCTGCGCCGTTGATGGAGTGCTCGACCTTGGAGATGGGCTGGCCGGTCTCGGAGTCGATGTTGTACTCGATGGTCACCTCGGGGGTGCGGAAGGTCGAGCCGTCTCCCGGGCTCTGGATGACGACGATGGGCGGCGCGAGCTTGCGCACGTCCTCCTCGGCGCGCTTGAGGCCGTTGCCCTTGTTGGCCTGCTCGATGGCCTTGGCCTCGTCGAGCGCTGCGAGCGCCAGCTTGACGATATCGGGCCGGTTGAACTGCGCGCGGAAGCGGTCCGCGGAGAAGAACCGCGACGCCTTGCTCCAGCCACGGTTGACGTGCCAGCCGATCAGTGACTCGGCTCCCGGCGAGGCCATGTAGTAGCCCTTGGGCGTCCACGCCACCCAGCGCCGGTCGGCTTTGTGCACGAACAGGGCGAGCAGCTCCTCCCCGTCGGTCAGGCGATGCCAGCGGATGGTGCCGTCGCCATAGGCCGCGAGCGCGAGCCGGCCATCCCGGGTGATGTTCACGCCCAGGGTCGTGTCGGGCACCTCCTTCCGCCACAGCAGCTTGCCGGTGCTGTCGTAGCTGCGCAGCGACCACTCGGTGCCGAGGACGAACCGCTGCCGGTCCGGCGCGATCGCGAGCGCACGCGAGCGCTCGAGCTTCTCGAGCGCTATCGGCGTGCCGCCCAGCTTGGGGCTCCGATTGTTGATCCAATCGGTGACGGGGAGGCTCGCCGTATCCGGTGTGTCCAGGTTGCCCGGCCGGTCCGGCGCATCCGCGAGCGCCTCCGCAGCAAGGTCGAACAGCACCGGGCGAGCGCCCCCTTGCTCCAGACCGAAACGCACGCGGCGGCCGTCGCTGGCAACGGCGAGGCCACGCTCGCCACGCTGGCCGCGGAAGTCGGCCTGCAGGCCCTCCTTCCAGGCCAGGCGCCGCCCATCGGGCGCGATGAGGCCGAAGGCCGGATCGCCGGCACCCATGGCGACACCGCTGCCGCAGGGCAGCAGGTGCATGATGGTATCTCCGGGGCCGCGGAGCTCGCGAGCACGGCCCTTGCCCGCGCGGTCCCAGGCGACGATCGGATTGAGCCCCCCGGCGCCGAACCTGCCGCCGGCGTAGAGCCGCGTGCCGTCGGCCGACCAGGCGACGCGGCCGAGATTGCCGTTGGTCGCTGTCTTCGTATCGGCGGCGAAACGCCAGCCGAGCGTGGTGGCGTCGTAGACGTCGACGGCCGTGACATCGGTGTACCCGACGGCAACGCCCTCGCCGGAGGGATGCACAGCGACTGAGTTGGGCCGCTTGCCTCCTCGGGTCGCCATAGAGCGGGGCCTTCCCTGAAGGCCGTGCGCATAGCGGCGCAGCCTGCCGTCGTCGGCCACCGTGTAGAGCGCGCCCGCGCGATCGAAGGCGGCGCCGCTGGCGCCTTGGCCGCCGTATTCGCTGTCGCTCGCCGCCAGACGCCAGCTTGCCGCGCCAGCGCCGGTCTTCTCCCACACACGCAGGCCCTGGCCGCCGCTGAGGGTCGCTGCGAGAAAGCGGCCATCTGGCGATACCGCGAGGTGCACGATCGCATCGCTCAGCGGACCGAGGCGGGCAATCAGGGCGCCTGTGGCAGCGGCGAAGATGTAAACATGGTGAGACTTTTCGGTCGACCAGGCGGTGTCCCAGCCTCCGGCGGCAACCCAGGTGCCGTCGGGCGCCAGGGCGACCGCATTGATCTTGCCGTCGTTGCCAGGACCGATCGGAGGGCGCAGCGTGCGTACGAGCTTGCCCTCGGGCAGCCGCCACAGCCGTACCGTCTTGTCATGGGAGCCCGTTGCCAGCAGCGTGCAGGCGTCGTTGACGCCGATGCTGTCGATCCGTGCGGTATGCATGCCGGGTTCGATGCGCAGCATCGGCACCTGTGGCGGCGGCGCCGCAACCGGCTGGGCCAGCGCCGGCAGCGCGGCGACTGTCAGGACGGCGACGAAAATCAACGGCAACGTCCGTAACGCCATTTGCCGCCCCCGGAATATGCATAATGGATCATTCTGGCACAGCCGCAACACGGCGTGCAACCGGCTTTCCCCGGCTTCGCCGGACAGCAGTCAGGCGTCAGAATGGGTGCGACCTGCGGCCTTTCCGAGCTTCCGCGCAGTCGTCGCCGACCCGGCCTTCCGCACGCCACGCCCGGTGTGAGAGCCACGCCGTGGAGGCGGAGAGGTTAACCACCTCTTAGGGCCTCTGCCCCTAACGTCCGCGGGCGGGCCGGCCATACCGCTGCACGCGCGGGGGATTTGCGCATCGGTCGAGGGAGGGGCGCGGGCCAATGGGGATCTTCGGTGCATCTCGGACCCGAGCCACGCCCCGTCCTCCCGCTCTGCCGCCCGTGCCACGCCGCCGCCGCGGATTGGGCCTCGTGGGCTGGCTCGCGTTTCATGCGGCCTTCATCACTGCGGCCACAGTTTTCGCCGCGTTCGTCTATTTCACTGCGACCATCCCCGATCCGCTGCTGATGCTGCGCCAGAGGGAGGCCGCGCCCGTCGTGCGCATCCTCGCCGCCGACGGCTCCGTGCTCGCGGAGCGCGGCGGGAGCGACCCTTACGTGCCCATCGACCTGCTGCCGCGCCACGTCGTGCATGCGGTGCTCGCCATCGAGGATCGCCGCTTCTATTCGCACTGGGGGGTCGACTTCGTCGGCCTGGGCCGCGCCGCGCTCACCAACCTGCGCGCGGGCCGGGTGGTGCAGGGCGGCTCCACCATCACCCAGCAGCTCGCCAAGAACATCATCCTCAACTCGGAGCGCACGCTGTGGCGCAAGATGAGCGAGCTGGTGCTCGCCTTGTGGCTGGAGACGCGCCTCAGCAAGCCCGACATCCTCGAATTGTACCTCAACCGTGTCTATTTCGGCTTCGGCGCCTACGGCGTTGAGGCTGCCTCGCGCCGGTTCTTCGACAAGAGCGCGCGCGACCTCACGATGGCGGAGGCCGCGGTGCTGGCGGGCCTGCTCAAGGCGCCCTCGCGCTACTCGCCGGCGTGGAACCCGGGCCTCGCCCGCCAGCGCGGCGAGAGCGTGCTCGCCAAGATGGTGGAGGCCGGCTTCGTGACGCCGGCCGAGGCCCAGCTCAACCAGGTGGCCGAGGTGCGCTTCGCCGAGCTGCAGGTGATGCGCGGGGAGACCGGGGTGGAGTACGCCGTCGACGCCGCGCTCGAGCGCCTGCCTGTGCTGATTGCCGGCAACGACAAGGAGGTCGTGGTCGAGACCACCATCGACGCCAAGCTGCAGCAGCGCGCGCAGCAGCTCGTGCACGACCTTCTGAAGGCCGAGGGCCACAAGGTGGATGCAACCCAGGCTGCTCTCGTGCTCATGAACCTGCAGGGCGGCGTCGCCGCGATCGTCGGCGGCGTCTCGTACGGCGACAGCCAGTTCAACCGCGCGCTCAAGTCGAAGCGGCAGCCGGGCTCGGCCTTCAAGCCGTTCGTCTATCTCGCCGCCTTGGAGAGCGGCCTTACGCCCGAGAGCATCGTCAAGGACGCACCGGTCCACATCAGGGGCTGGCACCCGCGCAACTTCGAGGGCCGCTACAAGGGCGACGTGACGCTGCGCGAGGCGCTGGCGACCTCGATCAACACGGTGGCGGTGCGCCTTGCGCTCACCGTCGGCGTGCGCAAGACCGCGGAAGCGGCGCACCGCCTCGGCATCGTCTCGGAGCTGCGTCCCGACGCTACGCTCGCGCTCGGCACCTCGGAGGTGACGCTCCTCGAGCTCACCAGCGCCTACGGCGCTTTCGCCAGCGGCGGGCGCCAGGTCGAGCCGCACATCGTCAAGCAGGTGCGCACGGGCTCCGGCCGCATCCTCTACCGGCGGCCGGAGGCGCCCCCCAAGGTGGTGGCGTCGACCCAGCACGTCGGCGCGCTCAACGACATGCTCAACGCCGCGCTCGTCTTCGGCACCGGCAAGCGCGCCGCATTGCCCCTGCATCCCGCCTGCGGCAAGACCGGCACGGCGCAGGAGTTCCGCGACGCCTGGTTCATCGGCTACACCGCGCATTTCGTGGCCGGCGTGTGGGTGGGCAACGACGACCGCCGCCCCATGAAACGCGTGATGGGAGGCACCCTGCCCGCCAGGATCTGGCGCGACGTGATGGCGCTGGCGCACGAGGGGCGCACGCCGCTGGCGTTGCCCGGCACTGTTTCGCTCGACCTGCTGCCGCCACCCACAGGCCCGCCCGACCGCAGCGGCCCCGAGGTGGCCGGGCATGGGCCCGAGCTCGAGAGCCCCGGCCCCCGCCGCATCCCGGGGCGTTGATGGCGGGGCTCCCCAACGGCTAGCGCCCCTTGTAGTTCGGCTTGCGCTTCTCGTTGTAGGCCAGGATGCCCTCCTGGCGGTCCTCGGTCACCACGCAGCGGTTGTAGGCCTCGATCTCGAAAGCATAGCCCGACATGCGGTCGAGCTCAGTCGCCTTGTCGACGGCCTTCTTGGCCTGGCGCACCGAGATCGGCGCGTTGGCGGCAATCTTGAGCGCCGTCGCGCGCGCCTCGGCCAGCAGCTTGTCGTCGGCGCACACCTTGTTCACCATGCCGAAGGCCGCCGCCTCCTCGGCCGTGATCGGCGCTCCCGTCAGGATGATCTCCTTGGCGCGGCGCTGGCCCACCGCGCGCGGCAGGTTCTGCGTGCCGGCCGCGCCCGGAATGATGCCGAGCGTCACCTCGGTCAGCGCAAAGCGCGCCGACCGTGCCGCGTAGATGAAGTCGCACGCCAGCGCCAGCTCCATGCCGCCGCCGAACGCCGCGCCGTTGACTGCGGCGATCACGGGTACCGGGCAGTCCATGACGGCACGCGCCATCTGCTCCACGACGGCATGCTGGCGGCGCCACACCGCATCCGACATGCCCTTTCGCTCCTTGAGGTCCGCGCCGGCGCAGAAGCCCTTGCCTTCGCCCGTGAGCACGAGACAAACGGCGGCGTCCGGGTTGACGTAGAGGTCGGCGAAGAAGTCGCGCAGCTCCTCCATCATGCGCGTGTTCATGGCGTTGCGCGCCGCCGGCCGGTTCATGGTGACGATGCCGACCCGGTCCGCGGCGATCTGGATCTTCAGCGTCTCGTAGACCTTCAATGCCTCCTGGCTCATGCGCAACCGCCCTGTGGTGAGATGGTGAGTGGTGAGTGGTGAGTGGTGAGTTTGGGCCTGAGCCCGTGCCTCTGTCACTTCCATTTTCGGTGCCGGATGCGACCGCCGCTTGTCATCCCGGAATTCCGCGAAGCGGGATATCCGCGACGCAGGGGTCGCCGGGAAAGGCCCGAGCCCTTGGTCCTGGGTACCGGGTCTCGCGCTAGCGCGCTCGCCCGGCATGACATCGTTCGTTGTCGAGGGCCGGCGCTGCCAGTGGGCGGCCGACCCCGTTCGAAGCGAACGGGCGCGCGTCGCGCGCAGGCCGGCAATCTCACCATCTCACCATCTCACGGTATAAGCTCGCTGGCAGGCTAACGAAGGCACCACCATGAACCTCTCGCTCACCCTCCAGACCATTGCCAAGGTCTGGCCGAGCCGTCCTGCCATTGTCTGGGACGGCGGCGTCCTCGACTACCGCGGCTTCGAGGCTCAGGTGCAGCGCATCGCCGGAGCGCTCACCGGGCGGCATGCGCTGCGGCACGGCGACCGCGTCGCCCTCGCCATGGACAACTGCCCCGAGTATCTGCCCCTGCTTTACGGCATCTGGCGCGCCGGGCTCTCCGCCGTGCCGATGAACAGCAAGCTGCACGCCAAGGAGATGGCGTGGATCGTCGCCGATTCCGCAGCCCGGCTGTGCCTCGCCGGCGTCGAGCATGCCGATGCGCTTTCCGCGCCCGGTCTGGGCTCCCTGCCACCGATCGTCGCACTCGGTTCGGCCGACCATCGCGCGCTGCTCGAGGGCGCGCCTGAGACCGGCGCCCCCGGAGCGGAGGCCTGGGTGTTCTACACCAGCGGCACCACCGGCCGGCCGAAGGGCGCCATCCTCACGCACCGCAACCTGCTGTTCGCCTGCCACTGCTACTACGCCGACATCGACCAGATCGGACCGCAGGACACCATCCTGCACGCCGCCCCGCTCACCCACGGTTCCGGCCTCTACGGCCTCGCCCACATCGCCCGCGGCTCGCGCAACCTGATCCTGGAGGGCTCGTTCGAGCCGGAGCGCGTCTTCGCCGTGCTGGCCACGGACGCCAAAGTCAGCCTGTTCGCGGCCCCCACCATGGTCTCGCGGCTCATCAACCACCCGGCGGCGGGCTCGGGCCGCACGGCGGGTCTGAAGACCCTGATCTACGGCGGCGCGCCGATGTACGTCTCCGACCTGGAACGTGCACTCGATCTGTTCGGACCCAGGCTTTACCAGCTTTACGGACAGGGCGAGAGCCCGATGACCATCACCGGCCTCGACCAGGTCCTGCACGCCGACCGCGGCCATCCCAGGTGGAAGGAGCGGCTCGGCAGCGCCGGCATTGCCCGCACCGGCGTTGCCGTGAAGGTCGTCGGCGAGGACGGGCGCGAATTGCCCCTCGGCGAGGTGGGCGAGATCGTCACCCGCAGCGACTGCGTCATGCCCGGCTACTGGAACAACTCAGAGGCCACCTCCCGCGCGCTCCGCGACGGCTGGTTGTGGACCGGCGACATGGGCTCGATGGACACGGACGGGTTCCTCACCATCAAGGATCGCTCGAAGGACATGATCATCTCCGGCGGCTCCAACATCTACCCGCGCGAGGTCGAGGAGGTGCTGCTCACGCACTCCGACGTGGTGGAGGCGGCCGTCGTCGGCCGCTCGCACGCCGACTGGGGCGAGGAGGCGATCGCCTTCGTCGTGCGCCGCGAGGGGGCAGCGCTGGAGGCCGCCGACCTCGACCGCCTTTGCCTCGACAACATCGCCCGCTTCAAGCGCCCCAAGGGCTACCGCTTCGTTGCTTCGCTGCCCAAGAACAACTACGGGAAGATCCTCAAGACCGAGCTGCGCGAGCGGTTGAAGCGAGAGGATTAGCGTTTCGGGTTCCCAGAGGCGCCGCCTCGCCCGCGCGACCTTCCGCCCACATCTCTTGGCGCTGACCGTGCCAAACCGGTGCACTCCCGCTGTTGTGCAGTGCGCGCACCGATGGTGCGTTGCGAAATCAACGGACTGTGCACAACCGCTTGAAAATGTTGCGACACGTCCTAGCTTCAGCTTCTGTCGCCTGGAGGCAACGCTCTTAACCTTCTGTACGCAAACCTGACGCGCGAGGGGTTGCTCACCCGACGCGAGGGCGTCAAGAAGGGCGGTACGGGAGAGAAGAAACGCAAGCGAGGAGATTCATCAGATGAGAGTCGTCGATCTGCCCCGGGACACCTGGCTCGTGGTCGAGGGACTGGCCGCCGGTGAGGTGAAGCTCGTGTCGACGCATGCCACGCAGCATCAAGCCGAGGCGGAGCGCGACGAGCACAACCGTGGCCTCAGCACGCCTCGCTACAGCGCCATCAAGACGCTCGCCCCGGCGGCGGGTGCGCAGGGCTGCGGCGCCGTCCTGATGCAGTCCTGAGCCGCGCGCCTGGGCGTCGCGGCCGTTGCCATCGCCGCCTTCTGTGTGCCCCCGACAACGAGGCGGCGCCCGCGCTGGATGAAGAGTCCGGATGCGCATTTTGCCGCGCATAGCCGTCGACCGCGCGACCGGTCGCGAAAACAGCTTGTGGTCCAGGCAGTTCGAAACTTTGTATTCCTACATCGGATGGTTGATAGCGTATCGGTCCCGGGCGCGGGAGCGATTGCGGCGCCCGCCCGCGGCCGTGCTAGAGTGCGAGCGCGGGGCAGGCATGCGTTGTCAGTCGGTTGGAGTCGACTTTGAGCAATGTCACCTACTTGCGTCCGCCGCAGCTGCCCAGCTTGCTGATCGAGCAGGCAGCGGATGCCATCCGATCACGCATCGTCAGCGGCGAGCTCGAGCTCGGCGCGCCGCTCTCCGAGACCGCCCTCGCCGTCAAGCTGGGTGTCAGCAAGACGCCCATCAAAGAGGCGTTTCTGCGCCTCGAGGCCGAGGGCCTGATCGAGATCAGGCCGCAGCACGGCCCCTTCGTCTTCGACATGGGCGCGGACGAGGTGCGCGACCTCTGTGAGCTGCGCGAGGTGCTCGAGATCGCCGCCGCTCGCGCAGCCATGCGACGCCGCCCCGCTGCACTCGCCGACGCGCTGGAGGAGATCGTCGTCGGCATGCACGAGGCCCTCAGGGATGCGAATATCCTGGACTACCGGGCAATGGACCGGGCCTATCACCGGTGCATCATCGAGCACGCCGGCAACGCCGTCCTCATGGCCACCTACGAGACGTTCGCCGTCCGCATCCAGGTGCTGCGCAACCGCCTGACGCTCGATCCGGTCCGCAACCGCCGGTCGATGCGCGAGCACCGGGAGCTTGCGGCGTTGGTCCGCGCCGGCGAGATCTACCGCGTCGGCACCTGCCTGTCGGACCATATTCGCGGCGGCAAGGCGCACTACCTGCGCGTCACCGGGCTCGAAGAATAGCGCCGCCTCTCCCGCAGTGGCCGACGAGCAGGACTTCACGCGGCGTGGCGGCCGACGACGGCTCAGGCCCCGGTGCCGGGAGAGGCGCTGCGGCGCTCCCTGGCGAGCTTTGCCTCGCGGCGCGTGATGTAGCCCGCGGAGCCGAAGATGACGAGCGCCCCGATCCAGGTCCACGTGTCGATGAGCTCGCCGAACGCCAGATAGGCGACGGCCACCGTGAACGGCAGGCGCGAGAACTCGAAGGTCATCGCCAGCGACGCCTCGGTGGCGGCATACCCGCGTACCAGCGCCACGTGGCCCAGCACGGCGGTGATCCCCATGCCCAGCAGCGGGACCAGCGCGTCGAGCGTCGGCCAGCTCCATACGAACAGCGCCGGGACGAGCGACAGCGGCAGCAGCGCCATATTGGTGAGGAACACGATCTTGTCGGGATCGTCGTGGGCCGTGAGCTGCTTCACCATGATCACGGTGAGGCCCTGCGACATCGCCGACAGCACGGCGAGGAACTGCCCCAGGCCGAGCGGCGCCATGCCCGGCCGCAGGATGATCATGGCGCCGAGGAAGCCGACGATGATGGCGCTCCAGCGCCTGAGCCGCACCCGCTCGCCCAGGAGGAAGATCGCCCCGATGGTGCCGAACACCGGCGCCAGGAAGCTGATGGCCGTCACCTCGCCGATCGGGATCAGCGACAGCGCGTAGAACCACGCCTGCATCGAGAACAGCGCGACCAGAACGCGCACGCCGTAGAGCGGCAGCTGGTCGGAGTGCAGGAGCGATGCGCCGCGCCAGGCGAGCAGCGGCAGCAGCATCAGGCAGGCGAACAGGTTGCGCAGAAACACCACCTCGAACGGGTGCAGCCCGGCGTTCATGGCCGCGCGCGAGAACGCCGCCAGCCCCGCGAACATCGCCATGGAGATGGTCACCCAGAAGATGCCCGCGATGGGACCGCTCGCCGGCACCCGCGCCAGGAGCTTCAGATCGGGCACCGGCATGGGGCAGGGTCCTCCCGTTCTCGTTGTGCGTGCCCTCGCGGCAACCGCCCGAGGGCGTCCCTGGCACGCCCGCCACCGGAGCGCATGACGGACGTGCGCTGCGGAGGTTTCAGGTTCCAGGTTTCAGGGGCTACGGTAGCATGACCCTGAAACCTGACACCTGAAACCTGGACATGACCGAGCCCTGCGATCTCTCCGCCCTCGAAGCGCGCGCTGCCATCGGCCGGCGCGAGCTCTCGGCCCTGGAGCTCCTGGAGAGCTGCCTCGCCCGCATCGAGCGTACCAACGGCACCGTCAACGCCGTCGTGGCCATGGATGTGCCCGCCGCGCGCAAGCGCGCGCAAGAGATCGACGCGGCCATCGGCCGCGGCGAGGATGCGGGCCTGCTCGCGGGCATGCCGGTCGGCATCAAGGATCTGCAGTCGACCGCGGGGCTCAGGACCACCTTCGGCTCGCTGCTCTACAAGGACAACGTGCCCGCCGCCGACGAGCACGATGTCGCCAACGTGCGCAGGGCGGGCGCCGTGATCGTGGGCAAAACCAACACGCCCGAATTCGGTGCCGGTGCCAATACCACCAACCGCGTCTACGGCCCGACCGGCAATCCGTTCGACCCGTCCAAGACCTGCGCCGGCTCCTCCGGCGGCTCCGCCGTGGCCCTGGCGCTGGGACAGGTGCCGCTGGCCACCGGCTCCGACTACGGCGGCAGTCTGCGCACGCCGGCCGGCTTCTGCGGCGTGGTCGGCTTCCGCCCCTCGCCCGGGCTCGTCCCCGGCGTCGACAAGGCCGCGAGCCTGAGCCCCTTCGGCGTGATCGGCGCGATGGGCCGCTCGGTCGCGGACGCCCACCTCCTGCTGCGTGCCCAGATCGCCATCGACCGGCGCGACCCGTTCTCCTCGCGCGACATCGAGAGCATCCCCGCGCGGCTCACCGGCGCAGAGCTGGGCAAGCTCACCGCCGCCGTCACGCCCGATCTCGGCTGCGCCCCGGTCGACCGCAGCATCGCCGCCGTGTTCGCGGACCGCGTCGGGCGCTTCCGCCACGCCTTCCGCGCGGTGGAGGAGCGGGCGCCCGACTTCGCGGGCGTGCACGATATCTTCGAGGTGCTGCGCGCGGTGAACTTCGTGGCCGCGCACCGGGAGCGGCTGCAGACGGCGCGCGAGCTCCTCGACCGCAACGTCACCGACAACACCGAGCGGGGCCTCGAGATGTCGCTCGCCGACGTGGCCCGCGCCAACGTGGAGCAGACCAGGCTCTACAAGCGCGTGCTGGCGTTCTTCCACGAGGTGGACGTGCTGATCTGCCCGGCCGCCTCCGTCTCGCCCTTCCCGCATTCCCAGCTGTTCGTGGAGGAGATCAACGGCGAGCGGATGCCCACCTACATGCGCTGGCTCGCCATCACCTACGCACCGACCATGGCGCTGTGCTGCGCCGCCGCCATTCCCTGCGGCGTGGACCACCTCGGCATGCCGTTCGGCATCCAGGTGATCGGCGCCAAGGGTGCCGATGCCCTCGTCCTGGAGGTCGCCCACGCCCTGGAGCAGGTCCTGGCCACCGACAAGGCCACGGCCCGCCCCGTACCGGATTGGGCGAGGTTTACGGGTTGAACGGGAGCGGGCCGCGCGCCCTCCCTCTCCCCGCGCAGCGCCGACATTACCGCAGTCTCCAACAGCGCGGGGAGAGGGCCGGGGTGAGGGGCAGCCGCACACTCCGAGCTCGTTGTATGTGGCTGCCCCTCACCCTAACCCTCTCCCCGCAAGCGGGGAGAGGGGACCGGGCGGCGCGCGTGGCGAGGCGCCACCTCTACAGGCTCCGCCCACGCATCGTACTCGTCCGTTCGCGTCACGCGCGCCCGCACGATGTCGCCCGGCTCCACACCAGTTGCCCCGATGAGAAACACCGACCCGTCGATCTCCGGCGCATCCCACTGCGAGCGGCCCGTGGCGCCCTCGTCGCCCGCCTCGTCGATGATCACGTCGACAATCCGGCCCACCCGGGCGGCCATCACCTCACGGCTCACCTCGCGCTGCGTCGCCATGAAGCGGTGCCAGCGCTCCTCCTTCACCTCCGCGGGCACGGCGCCGGGGAGGGCGTTGGCGGCGGCGCCCTCCACCGCCTCGTACTTGAAGCAGCCGACGCGCGCGAGCCTCGCCGCCTTCAGCCAGTCGAGCAGCAGCCGGAAGTCCTCCTCGGTCTCGCCGGGGAAGCCGACGATGAAGGTCGAGCGCACCGCCAGGTCCGGGCAGGCTTCGCGCCACTGCGCCAGCCGCTCCAGCGTCCTCTCCTGGTGCGCGGGCCGGCGCATGGCCTTCAGCACGCGCGGGGAGGCGTGCTGGAAGGGAATATCGAGATAGGGCAGGATCTTCCCCTCCGCCATCAGCGGCAGCGCCGCGTCGACATGCGGATAGGGGTAGACGTAGTGCAGCCGTACCCAGGCGCCCAGCGAGCCCAGCGCCCGGGTGAGGTCGAGGAACCGCGCCGCCAGCGGCCGACCCTTCCACCGGCTCTCCGCATACTTGATGTCGAGCCCGTAGGCCGAGGTGTCCTGGCTGATGACCAGGAGCTCCTTCACGCCGGCCGCGACCAGCCGCTCCGCCTCCGCCATCACCTGGTTGGCCGGACGGCTTGCAAGTCTCCCGCGGAGCTGCGGGATGATGCAGAACGAGCAGCGGTTGTTGCAGCCCTCGGAAATCTTCAGATATGCATAGTGCCGCGGCGTGAGGCGCAGCCCCTGCGGCGGCACCAGGTCGACGAAAGGGTCGTGCAGCGGCGGCACGGCGTCGTGCACCGCCGCCACCACCTGCTCGTACTGATGCGGGCCCGTCACCGCCAGCACGCCCGGATGCGCGGCCAGGATGCGCTCCTTCTCCACCCCCAGGCAGCCGGTGACGATGACGCGGCCGTTCTCGGCCATGGCCTCGCCGATCGCCTCCAGGCTCTCCGCCTTGGCCGAATCGAGAAATCCGCAGGTGTTGACCAGCACCACGTCGGCACCGGCGTAGTCGGGAGACAGCTCGTAGCCCTCCGAGCGCAGCGCCGTGATGATGCGCTCCGAATCCACCAGCGCCTTAGGGCAGCCGAGCGAGACGAGGCCCACGCGCGGCGCCGGCCTGGTGGCTGCACGGCGAGCCTTGGCCCGCGGCCGGGCTTTGGGAGCGGCTTTTGACATAGCGCGGCTTGTAGCGCCCACGGCTGGGCGCGGAAAGAGCTGAAGGGGGGAGAGGGCCCCTCGCGCCCGGCCCCGCCTGCGCTCGATCCAGTCGATGCGGGTCAAGGCCTCGCCCGCGCCGAGGCGGACAGGAAGGAGGCGCGGGCGTGCCGCGGTAGAGCCGGCCCGGAAGCAGCATCTGGCGGGGATGCCCTTGTTCGTCAACGCGAAAGTTGCTGCCGCGGAAGGTCTCCGTCGCGGATCCGTCATGGCGAGGGGCGTGGCGCTTCTGCCGCGCTCTATCCTGCAGAGTTCGTCCTGCTGCTGACACGGCGTGGCCACGAACGCATGATGTTGTATGAACCGATTCGGCACACTTTGACGGGAGGATCCCCAATGTCAGTCATGTCACGAGCCTGCACCATCGCAGCTGGTGCTGCCGCCATCGCCGCCCTCGCGACCGTCCCCGGCGCGCTGGCACAGTCGCGCGTCGAGGTCGGCGTGCTCAGCTGCACGGCCTCGGGCTCGACCGGCTTCATCGTCGGCTCGACCCGCGAGCTCACCTGCCGCTTCAACCGCCAGGGCAAGGACGAGTTCTACAGCGGCACCATCAACAAGTTCGGCCTCGACCTCGGCGTCACCAAGCAGGCGAAGATCGCCTGGGCCGTGCTGGCGCCCACCTCCAGCCTGCCGAGGCGCTCGCTGGTGGGCGGCTACGGCGGTGTCAGCGCCGAGGCCACGGTCGGCGTCGGCGTCGGCGCCAACGCGCTCATCGGCGGCTCCGAAAAGTCGATCGTGCTGCAGCCCTTGAGCGTGCAGTCGCAGGAGGGCCTCAACATCGCTGCCGGCGTGACCTCCCTGACGCTGCGCGCCCGCCGCTGATCTGCTCCTCTCATCCCGGAAGCCGAGGGCGCAGCCCGAGGCTGTCCGGGACCTCGTCGAGCGGCTGCAACCCGATCCCGGATCTGAAAGCGGGGCGTTCGACGGCGGCTTGGGGTTGCTCCGTCCGGGATGATGAGGTGGGCGGCTCCTAGGGGGCGTCCCTGTCGCAAACCGGCCGGCACCACTCCAACGTTTGCGTCAGGCCCGAACCGAAGGGTCGATCCCCCGTCTCGTTCCCCCGCGGCAGCCTCATGCCGGGCTCGCGCATGGTCAACAGCTTCGAAACGTCGTCGGTTGTGGTCTTTCTTCTGGGGGCGCTGGCGGCCGTCCTTGTCACCGCATTGTTGTTCCAGATCAGGATCTGGCGGATGCGGCTCCAGCATGCGGATGCAATCGAGACGGCGAGCAAACGCAGTGTCAGTCAGAGTCGCAGCACGCTCAAAGGCCAGATCGCCGAGCAGATGGCGCCGCTGCTTCCCGGCTTCGAGTATGCTGCCGCGGACGCCCGCTTTCTCGGAGACCCGGTGGATTACGTCGTGTTCGCTGGGCGGTCCGGCTTTGCCGGGCCCCAGGAAGACTCCGAGGGCCTGGAGATCGTCCTGCTCGAAGTCAAGCAGGGCCAATCGAACCTGTCTCCGGTGCAGCGAGCGATCGCGCAGGCGGTCGAGGCCGGACGCGTGCGGTTCGAGATTTGCCGGGTCGCTGACGATGGCAGTGTGAGCACGTCGGCCTGGCAGCCGCGCCGGAGGCAAGGGCGCAGCGAGTGAACTACAACCGCAGCACGCGGATCCAGCGGGCCACGTCGAGCAGGCTCATGGCCGCCGCCGCCACGTAGGTGAAGGCCGCGGCGCGCAGGATCTGGCGCGCCGCCGGCAGGTCCTGGTCCGGGATGTAGCGCCCGGCCTCCAAGAGGGGCAGCGCCCGGCGGAAGCTCGCGTCGTACTCCACCGGCAGCGTGTAGGCGTGCATCGCGATCGACAGGCCGAGGATGAGCACGCCCGCGAGCGCCTGGACCAGCATGAGGTGCGGCGCCTTGGCCACCACCATCATGATCGGCGCCGCCAGCATCACGACGGCACCCACCTTCTCGATCCAGATCGCCTGCCTGGCGAGGCGGGTGCGGTCCTTGAGCGGGCGATAATCGGTGGCGTCCTGCATGGCGTGCCCGGTCTCGTGCGCGGCGATGACGAGCGCGGAGAGCGTGCGCCCTTGCAGGTGCTGCGGCAGCAGGCGCACCGCCTTTGCATCGGGATCGTAGTGGTCGCCGAGATCGGTTGCCTCGACCTTGACGTGGTGGAGCTTCATGCCGTCGAGCAGGTGGCGCGCGAACTGGCCGCCCGTGCCGGCAAAGTCCGGGCGGTCCACCGAATGCCGGGCGATCACGCGCCGCACCCACACCTGCGGCAGCACCGCCAGGCCGAGCACCAGCGCCAGAATGACGAGCAGCGGGACCAAGCAGAACTCCTCGCGGACTCCCTCTCCCCGCGCATCTCCAACTTCGCCTAGCGCGCCAACAGCGCGGGGAGAGGGCTGGGGTGAGGGGCAGCCACAAGCTCGACGTCGGAGTGTGCCGCTGCCCCTCACCCTGACCCTCTCCCCGCAAGCGGGGAGAGGGGATCTTCAAGTATACGTGCGCTCGTCGGCGATGACCTTGCCGTCGTTGGGCAGGGAGCCTGGCGCCACGATCTCCACCTCGCCCTTGAGCTTGGTGACAGACTGCAGCGTCTCCGCCAATCGCGCCTTCAGCCCGGTGTCGTCCTCGGCCTCGGCACGCAGCGTCATGACATCCTGCTCGTCCGCGCGCCCGACCACCAGCCGCACCCGCCCCACGCCCGCATGCCGCTTGGCGATTTCTGCCACCTGCTCGGGATGCACGAACATGCCCTTGACCTTGGTGGTCTGGTCGGCGCGCCCGAGCCAGCCCTTGATGCGCATGTTGGTGCGCCCGCACGGGGATATCCCCGGCAGCACGGCGGACAGGTCGCCGGTGGCGAAGCGGATCATCGGGTAGTCGCGGTTGAAGGAGGTGACGACCACCTCGCCCACCTCGCCCGCCGGCACCGGGTCGCCGGTGCCGGGACGCACGATCTCCAGGATCACGCCCTCGTCGACGATCATGCCCTCCAGCGCCTCGCTCTCGTAAGCGACGATGCCGAGATCCGCGGTGGCGTAGGTCTGGAAGGTGGCAACGCCGCGCTGCCGGTACTCGGCTCTGAGCGAGGGGAACAGCGCACCGCCTCCCACCATCGCCTTCTCGAACGAGCTGGCGTCCTTGCCGGCGTCCCTGGCCTTGTCGAGCAGGATCTTAAGATAGTCGGGCACGCCG
>Ga0209382_10002160_pt1 | contig 29301 bp, 28 predicted proteins | sample SoiMetdeltSBSDD5_FD_187599 | JGI IMG/M metagenome (GOLD analysis project Ga0209382, IMG submission 187599) | Bulk soil microbial communities from a Populus tree surrounding site in Tennessee, USA - Soil MetaG P. deltoides SBSDD5 (SPAdes) (version 2) | ecosystem: Environmental > Terrestrial >...
GTGCCCAGCCGACTTCGCCTCTCTGTTGGCGGGTGGCGAGGTTGCGGGCGATGCGCACGGCGCGGCGGTCGATGTCGAGCTGGCGGGCGAGGTCGTAGTCGGTGGAGACCTGGATGTGGGCGGAGAATCGGGAGGACAGGGCGTCGGTCAGGATGGCGCCGTGCACGCCGGGGTTGTGTCCGGCCACCACGTAGAACCCGTCGGTGGCGGTCACGGTCTCGCCGCAGTTGGCTTTGACCACGATCTGGCGGCGGCCGTCCATGGCCGGGTAGACCACGGCCAGCACGGTGGGTGGGATGAGGGTGGCGTCGTCGATGAACAGGCACCGGCCCTGGCGCATGGCGGTGACCAGCGGGCCGTGCACGAACACGTAGCGGCCGTCGGGGGTCTGGGTGAACTCGCCGACGATGTCGGCGACCGTGGTGTCCCCGTCGCCGGGCACGGTGACCAGGTCGGGGAAGGCGGCCTCGATGACGCTGGTCTTGCCGGTGCCGGGCGGCCCGTACAGCAGCGCCGGCACCCCGGCGGTGCGCAGTTTGCGCAGGGCGGTCACGTCCGGCAACCCGGACAGCAGCCTCGGGTGGTAGAGCTGCCCGTTCGGCCGCGCCACCGGGCCGGCCACCGTCTCGTCATCGCCCCGCGCGGCCGGCGCGGCCGGCGCGGTCGAGGTGGACGGGGTGGCTGAGGTCGCCGGTGTAGGTGGGGTGGTGGCCGGTGGCCTCGCCGGTCCGGTTCGGCGTGGTGGAGGCGCCGGGTGGGTTGGGCTCGACGCTGCGGCGGTGGTGGTCGCGGTTGCCCGGTAGCGGACCGGCTTGGCGCAGGTCTGTACGGCCTCGCCGCGCCCGGTCAACACTGCCAGGGCGTTGGCGACCGCGCCGGCCGATCGGCTGGACAGGCCGCGCGCGACCTCGCGCGGGGTGAACTGGCCACCCGGCTGAGCGGCCAGGAACCCGGCCACCTGCCGCCGCAGCTCCCCGTTGCGCAACCGCCTTGACGCGCCCACCGCCGTGACCGGTGCCACCGACGCGGCAGCGGCGGCGGTCGGGCCGGGCGCAACCGCCGCCGGTTGCGGGGTCGTGGTCGGTGGGGTGGTCATCGTGGGCGTCCTTTCCGGCGATGCGGGTGCGGTCGGTCGTGGTCGTGCTCGGTTGCGGGCGCCGCGATCGGTGCTGGGTGTGGCATGGCGGCAACGATCAGAGCGAGGTCGGTGCGGTGGCGCGGTCGGGCGGTTGGTCGGTGGCGGTGTCGTCGAGGTAGGCGGTCACGCCGTCCGCGTAGCCGGCTGCGTAGTACGTGGCGACGGTGGCGAACCACGGCGGCACGTCGGGCTCGGTGTGCGGATCGCCGCCGTAGGCGTCGACGAAGGCGGCATGGGACCAGCCGCGGTCGTGGCCGGTTTCGGTGGCCTCGTTCTGCAATTCGTGCACACGGTCGGCGGTGTCGGTTGCGGTCATGGTTGGCTCCTGTGCGGGACATGGCTCGCGCCGGGTGTGGAATTCGGTTGGTTTCCGGTTTCCCCGGTGACAATGTCAAAGATAACTCTGTCCCGCGACGAATGCAATAGGCGCCGCCGCCGATTCCAAGACTCTTTACCCGGGCCGGCCGTGCGCCGTTTGTTGACGATTGGAAAAACTGTCCGCGGGTCACATTCACGGCCGCTGGGGTTCCTGCTTTGCGCAGGTAGTCGGCCTGTGCGGTATCCGCGGCCGCCGCAGGAATCGCCACGACGGGAGTAATGTGACAATGGCATGGGCACGATTAAAGGAATGGGACGGTTGGTCATGGCGCAGGTGAGAAATGCGGTGGAAGTGATGTGGAGAGTAATGTCGGGTCCTGGCCGTCGGGCCCGCCCGATGTCTCTACTGGCTTGTGGCCAAGCGAGTCTGGGATACCAGCGGATCCCGCTGCGGTACCGATGAGCGGCGGCTTCGTGAGATGCTGGGGGTGGTCCTCTAACGTGAACCCCCGGTTGATCCCCAAGATGATCCCCGGCATGCACCCCTCACGGAAGCCACCGTGTGCGCGCATGATCTCAGGGTCGTCGGCCCGGCGGGGCCGTCGTCGTGGCGCTGGCCCGGCACGGCGCATCGAGTCGGACTCTTTCTACTGTTGACTCATCTTTCGGCGACGGATACCCGGGGGTCGGCGCGCCGATCGGCACAATAGCATTCCTGTCCGAGTGTTCGGAAAGGCACCGGAAAGTGTCTTTGGTGCAGGTCTGTGTGGGCGTTGAGTTCTCGTTCGAGGCTTACTGGGCATCGCTGGGGTGAAAGGGCGGTCGTCGGCGCGCCTGCGGTCAACGGTGACTGGGTTTCTGGTCGGCGTCGTTGGCTGGTCTTGTTGGTCCGGTGGGGAGGTTGTCGTGGCGTTGGCGTAGTTGGGTGGCCAGGTTGATGGTGTGTTCGGTGGGTTGGTCGTCGAGTTCGGCGAGGCGGGTGGTGAGTAGGGTGAGGGTGCGGGGGATTGCGTCCGGGCGGCCGAGGCGTTGTTGGAGTCGCATGATGTCGCGGTAGAGCAGTTCGTTGTGTGGGTCGAAGGCGCGTGCGGTTTCCAGCAGGTCGAGTGTCTGGTGGGGGTCGGTGTCGACCAGTGCTCGGGCGAGCGCGGCGACGGCGTCGATGGCGTCGCGGCGGGTGGCTTCGCGGGCTGACTCGATCCATTCGGTGGACATGCCCTCGGCCAGCGGCCCGGTGTAGATGTTGACCATGTTCCGGTAGGCGTGGATCCGAGCGTGCGTGGTGGTTGCGGCGCGGCGTGCGGTGTTGGCGCGGTCGAAGTGCCAGTAGTCGACCTCGACCAGTGCTGGGTTGAGGTGGTAGCGGCCGTCGCCGGTCACGGCGAGGTCGGTGAGCGTGCCGTCGGTGGCCTTCGCGAGGGCGTGGCGTAGCCGGGAGAAGGCGGTGTTCATGGCGTTGGTCGTCTTGTCTTGTTCGCTGTGTGGCCACAGGGCGGCGAGTAGTGCTTCGCGGGTGGCGCCGTCGGGGTGTACGGCGAGGAAGACCAGTAGTTCCCGGGTTCGGGGCTGCAACGCGCCGGTGATCTCGTTGGCGTGTCCGCCTGGCTGTCGGTGCCAGTACATGCGAGGCGGGCCGAGGACGGTGATCCGCAGCGGGACCGCGGCTGTGGTGCCGTCTGCCGTGGCGGTTCCAGCTGGTCCGGTGGTGCTGGGTCGCTGCTCGAGGCCGGCCGGGTTCTCGGTGCCGGTGTGTGGGTCGATGGTGAACGCCGGGGCGGGACGTTCGTGGATGCCGGTGGGGTGTAGGCGGGTACCGGATGGTGGCAGGGGGCGTGGTCCGACGATTTCCAGTCCGGACTCCGTCGCAGCGGCGGCATCTGGTGTGCCCGCGGTGTCGAGCTCGATGTGTGTGGCCTGGGTGTTGGGTGGCTGGGGTGGTGCGGGGCGTGGGCGCGGCAGCGGGGTCAGGAGCATCGCCTGCGGTGATGGGGTTTCGGGTTGTGCGTGGTGAAGCAGGGTCAGCAGCTCGGTGGTGTCGTGGTTGTCGAGGCGGAACATCCGGGTGCCGCGTAGGGCTTGGCCTGGGCCGGGGCTGGTGGCGGAGATGGTGCCGTCGTGACGGACGTGGGCGGTGATGCCGGGCTGCCACTGGCCCAGCAGCACGCCGAGGATGCCGAGCGCGGATCCGTTGTCCAGGATTGCCTGCAGCCGCTGGCGACGGTGTTCGGGCGGGCGCGCCACGAGCACCACCGGGGGCTGCCCGGTCTGGTGCTGGCTGCGGGCGCGCGTCAGGATCTCGGTTTCCAGCTCGTCCAGTGCCTGCTGCAGGCTGGCCGTCACCCGCAGCCTTGCCGGCAGCCGCGCGCCGCTGTGGTCCGGGCCGAGTAGGCCCGCCAGGTCGTCGGCCGGGATGATCACGGTTGCTGCGGTGGGTGCGGCCGGGTGGTCTGCGGGGCCCGCCGCAGGGGTGGTCAGTGCGGCCAGGACCAGTGCGCGGGCCGATGGTGAGGCGCCGGGGCCGACCAGGCCGAGGCCGCGGGCTGCCGCCAGGTCGAGCGCGATCTCCCGCCCGTCCCGAACCCCCAGTCCCGGCGCGAGGGAACGGGCATCGCCCGGATGAGGCTCAGGTGGGTCGGCGGCTCCGATGAGCAGGGGCGGGGGAGCCGCGCCGGTTTCGGTGTCCTGGTCGTGGTCCGTGTCGTCGTGGTGGGCGCGGAGGTGGGCGAGGCGGAGTTGGTAGACCACTGGTGCTACTGGTAGGTCGTCGCGGCGGCCGCTGCCGGGCTGGTATCCGCGGCGGTGGCGGCGGCGCGCGACCAGCAGCGCCGCGCTGACCGCCGCGGCCAGGCCGGTGCTGACGACCAGCTCCGGCCCCCAGGCGAGTCCTGGCCCGCTCGGCGTTGACGGGGTCGCGCCGACACCATCTGCTGTTGGTGGGGCGTGCGGTGTCGAGGGGGTAGCCGGCGTGGTCGGGCTCGACGGCGGCGCGGTGGTCGGTGGTGGGTTGGTGGACGGCGGCGCCTGCGGTGGCGGGCCGGTGAGCGGTGGTGGTGTCGCGGGAGCGGGTATCGGTGCTGGGGGCGTGTCCGGTGGCGGGGTCGCTTGCTTGGGGAGTGTGAGTTCTTCTCCGGGGAAGATCAGGTTGGGGTTGGTGAGGGTGCCGCCGCCTGGTTGGGGTTTGCCCTGGTTGAGGGCGAAGATTTCCGGCCATCGTGCGCCGTTGCCGAGGGTGCGCTGGGCGATGCGCCACAGCGAGTCGTGTACCCCGGTCCGTGGATCCGGTGCTCTCACCACGACCGACGCCGGCGGTAACGGCGCGTTTCCGGCAGCCACAGCACCTGCCTGCGTCGTGATGAGCAGGTGATAGGCGGCGGCGGTGATGTTCGTGGTGTGCTGCCTGGCCGGTGCGGTCGCCACCACCGCGGCTGCTGTGCTGGGTGTCGTGGGCGGTGGGTTGGCCGGGGCTGGTGGGCTGCGGTTGCCCAGGATCGACAGCATGATCGCGCCGACCAGGACACCGGCCAGGGTGTGTACCGGCCCGGCGGTGGACAGGTCCGGCCATCGTGCTCCGCGGGCCGCGGTCGCGGCGCATCGGGCGAGGTCCAGGGTGAACGCGGCCCAGGTGATCCAGCACAGGCAGCCCAGCAGGTTCAGCAGCAGGGTCGCGCTCATCGGGCCGAGCAGCACGGTGTGCACCCTGTCCCAGGTGGGCACCTGGTCGGGCAGGGGCCAGCCGAGGTGGTGCCACAACGCCCACGGCAGCCCCGCCAGCAGCGCCGCCAACACCGCGGCCGCGACCAGGCCGCGCAGTAGCCGACCCAGGATCCGCGCGGCGGCTCGACCCCGCACGTATCGCGTGGCCCGCCCGGGGTTCATGGTCGGGTGCGTGCCAGGCCGGGTTGGGGGTGGGCGCTGCCGTGGCCGTGTACGGACAGGGTGGAGATCCCGACCAGGCCGAGCAGTTGGGTGCGCTGCGACGTGGTGATGGTGACGGTCGCGGTGTCGCCGGTGATGGTGACGGTGCCGCGGGCGCCCACGCCGGCGAGGTAGCGCTGCCCCTGGGCGACGGCTTGGGCGGGCAGCAGGTGCAGTTGGCCGGTGCTGCGGTAGGCGTTCAGGTCGATGGCTTGTGCTGCGGCGCGGGCGGCGGCCTCGGCCTGGCCGTTGGCCTTGATCTTGGCGGCCAGGGCCAGGCCGCCGTCGAGGGTGAGGCCGGCCAGGGTGAGGATGCCGGTGGTGAGGACCATGACGAAGGCGCTCACCCGGCCCTCGTCCGACACCCACAAGCCCGCCCACCTTCGATGCCACCGGTTCGGGCGGGCGTGGCGTCCGCGGCGGGTCATGGGTGGCCGCCGAGGGTGTTCACGGTCGAGCGGTAGGTGTCGACGGGTTCGGTTGCGGTGGCGGTCAGGCGTTTGCGGCCGGGGACGCCGAGGATCGAGGCGTCGTCCAGGTCGACGGTGCAGGTCAGGGTGACGGTCACGGCGCCGCCGGGTGCCAGGCCACTGGCGTCGGTCTCGACGTGCAGGGACTGGCACGCGAGGCCGGCCGCGGACAGCGCGGTGGCCGCGGTGGAGCGGGCCGCGGTGGCCGCGGCCGGGATGGTGCGTTCCACGCTGGCCGCGCGGGCGGCCTGGTGCGCGGCGTCTTCCAGCCGCAGCCGCGCGTCGACGCCGCGGTGGATGAGCACGGCGATGAACACCAGCAGCATGACCAGCACCGGGGCCGCCACGGTGACTTCCGCTGCCACGCAGCCGCGGTCACCACGCCACCAGGTCACCCAACCGCGCTGGTGGCGCGGTTCTCCCGGCGTGCGCCGTCCGGCGCCGCGGCGCGGGCGCCCGGCGGCCTGTCGTCTGATCGTCATGGCCGTGGTCACCGCCCGCCGGTGGGATCTGGGACGAACCGCTCGACCGGGCCGGTGGCTTCGGCATGGACCGGCAGGCTCAGGAACGGGATCACCGGGGTTGCGGTGCCCGAGATCCGCACCGAGGCGACCACTGTGTTGCGGGCGCAGGTGATGCTGGTGCCGGTCAGCGGTCCCGCCGCGAGCTGGTCCAGCAGGAGTTGGGCGCTGGCGGTGCCGGCGGCGGCCGTGCCGCCGTGTGCTCGGGCGGTGGCCAGGCCTTGGGAGGCGGCGGCTTGGGCGATGTGGGTGGCGTGGGACCACAGGGCGAACTGCACGATTGTCAGCAGCAGCAGCAACAGCAGTGGGATGGCGATCACGAGTTCCGCGGTGACCGTGCCGCGGTCCCCGCGGACGAGCCGCCGCAGCCGGCCCGAACCGGGCGTTACAGGGTGATGTCGTGTGCTTTGGCGGTGATCTTGGCGATGATGATCGCGATGACGGCCAGGGCAGCCACCACGAGCAGCGCGGTCACCAGCACGGTTTCGGTGGAATAGCCCGCCTCGGGGTTGCGGCGCAGCTCCTCGAGCCGGGTCCGCAGGAGTGTCCGCACGAGCTGCCAGTAGGTGTGCATCGAATGCGTTCCTCCATATGTCGTCCACGAGCGTCATGACCGGCCTCTCAGATTCCGGTGAGGACTTGGGTGAGCGCTGGATAGGTGATGAAGGCGAGAAACCCCAGGAACAGGGCCATGACCGGCAGGGACATGCGTTCGGTGGCGGCCTGGGCCTGGCCTTCGGCGTCGGTGATCTGGTGGGTGCGCAGGGCGGCGGCCTTGGCGGTGAGGCTGGTGCGGACCGTGGCGCCTTCGGTGCCGGCGAGGCTGACCGAGGCGGCGAGTTCGGCCAGTTCGGTGACACCCAGGTCCTCGCCGAGTTGCCGAAGCGCCGCCCAGGGGGTGGTGCGGGTCATGCGCGCGGTGGCCAGCGCGTGGCGGATCCGGGTGAAGGCCCACCCATCGCTGGTGGCGGCGGAGTCGTTCAGCGCACTGTCCAGGCCGGCGCCGCCGGCCAGGGCGATGCAGACCAGGTCGAGGTAGGCCGACAGGGCATGCCGAAACCCGGTCCGCAGCCGCTCCGCGTCGGAGCGCACCCGCAGGTCCGGGGCGAGGAACCCGGCGATCGCCAGGCCCAGGCCCGCGATCACCGGGACCTCGACACCACGCGGGAGACCGGCCAGCACGAGCATCAGGTGCAGCAGCATCGGGGCGAGGAGCCCGGCGACGGCCAGGGTCGCCTTCCGCGTCAGGTGCGTGGCCACGGGCCGTTGGAGGGCGGCGAGGTCCCTGGCGAGGCGCTGTCCGGGCAGTCCCAGGGCCTGCAGTGGGGCGGTGGCCGCTCGGCCGACCCGCGCTGCCCAGCCCGTGTCCCCGGCGGTCAGGACCGGCGCCGGTGCCGCTGCCGGTGCGGGGTGGACGCGTGTCAGGACAACGCCCAACGCCGGGCGGGGTGGGAACAGCCACACGGCCAACGCCCACAGACCGACGCCGAGCCCGGCGCCCAGCGCCACTGCAATGATCATCACAGCTGCCCTTCCGTGGCGTGCGCGGTGTTGGCGGTGGTCAGGAACCTGGCCGGTGCAGGGACCTGTGCGATGCGCGTCAGCCAGGCGAAGCCCAGGCAGAACAGGCCTCCGATGCCCAGTAGGACCAGTTGGCCGGTCGGGGAGTCGTAGGCGCTCAGGTAGGCGCGGTCGAGCAGCACCACGGCCACGGCGAAGGCCAGGGTGGTGGCGACGATCACCCGGACCGAGGTGCGGATCCGGGCGCGGCCGGCCTCGACCCGCATCCGCATCGAGGCCTGTTCGCGGGCGGCGTGTGCCAGGGAGCTGAGCAGCTCGCCCAGGTTTCGGGCGTGCCGTTCGGCGGCCAGCACCAACGCGGCGATGACCAGGTCGCCGGTGGGGTCGGCCAGGTCCTCGGCCAGCTGGCGCAGCGCGGGTGCGAGCCGGTCACCGTTCTGCAGCCGGGCGGCCAGGTCGGTGATCTCGCCGCGGATCGCTGGTGGGGCCAGTGCCGCGGTGGTCAGGATGGCCTGTTCCAGACCGGCCGCGGCCGAGAGCGTGTCGCGCAGCATCTCCGTCCAGCTCGCGATGCCCTCGATCCGACCCACCCGCCGCGCATGCCCGGGATCACGCCGCAGAGCGCCTGGCAGCGCCCAGCAGGCCAGGCCGGCCAGCACGGCGCCGACCGGCCATCCGGTGATCACCCCGGCCAGCACCCCCACCCCGAGCACCCCGGCCAGCCGCAGCACCAGCCGCTGATCGGGCGGCCCTGCCGGGGTTCGGCGGGCCCACCCGCGGCGAGGTCGGGTCGGATCGACACCGCGCCACCCGATGACCACCAGCAGCAGACCGACACCGGTCCCGGCGCCGAGCAGCCCGACCACAGCGGCGGTCACCGGGCCCACCCGCCCTCGGGCCGCTGCAACACGTCTGGGTCCAGGCCGGCGTCGACGAGGTCGTCCAGGGTGTCGGCGCGCAGCGCCCCGGCCACCGGCCGCGCACACCGGTCGGGACCCGGCCGGTACACCTCGTTGGAGACCACCTGCGGGCCGTCGGCGCCGACGACCTCGCGGACCGAGGACACCACCCGGCTGGTGCGGTCGGGGCCGCGGGTCAGGTGCACCACGAAGTGCACCGCGCTGGCGACCAGCAGATTGGTGGCCTCCAGCGGCAGGTGTTCGACGCCTTGGGCGGCGTAGGAGGCCAGCCGGGTGAAGGCGATCTGAGAGCTGGAGGCGTGCAGGGTGGCCATGCTGCCGTCGTTGCCCTGGGACATGGCGTTGCACATCGGGATGACTTCCGGGCCGCGGATCTCACCGACGATCACCCGGTCCGGGCTCATGCGCAGCGCCCAGCGCACCAGGTCGGCCTGCGAGATCGCCCCGCGGTCCTCGATGTTCGGCTCGCGGGCCTGCAGCGCGGTCACATCGGCATGAACATCGGGGTCGTGTTCCAGGCCGAGTTCGAAGGCGTCCTCGATGGTGACGATGCGTTCCATCGGGTCCATCTCCGCGGCCAACGCCCGCAGCAGGGTGGTCTTGCCCGCGCCGGTGCCCCCGGTGATCAAAATGTTCTTCCGCGCCCGTACCAAGGCGCGCAGAAACTCTTGCAGGCCGGCGTCGATGGTGCCGCCAGCACGCAGGTCGGGCAGGGTGGCAGCGCGGTAGCCGTGCCGGCGGATCGACACAGCGGTCCACCCACCGGCGGTCAGGCCCAGCACCGCGAACAACCGCTGCCCACCCGGCAACTGCAGATTCAACGCCGGGCTGGCGTGGTCAAAGCGCCGTTCCTGGCTGGACGCGCGGGCGGCCAGCATCCGCACCAGATCGGTCAGCTCCTCATTCGAGCCGGCGATCGGCGCGACCCGGGCGCGGTGGCCATCGTCGTACTGCACGAACACCCGGTCGAACCGGTTGGCGTTGATCGTCTCCACCCGCGGGTCCTCCAGCAGCGGTTGCAGACCGGCCATCCCGAACAGCTCATTGACCACCTCGACGATCACCCGCTGCTCCGCCTCGCGGCCAAGGAGCGGGTGGTTGGCCATCAGCTCGTTCTCGCTGTGCACCCCGACCGCGTCATCCAGGATCGAGCGCGCCAGCTCGCGGCGACCCTCCCGGGTTACCGCGGTCCCGGTCCGGCGCTGCTGGGCATCCACCCGCCGGGGCAGCTCGCCGGCCAGGGTGTCGCGCAGGTGCTGCCGCAACCGGCCCACCGCGACCTGGGTGTCGTGGCCCGCCTCGGCAGGCGCGGTGAGCCGGTCCGTTGCGGGAACCGCCGCTGACCATGCGGGATGCGACGAGGAGGGCGGCTGGTAGCCGCGGTTCGGGCCGGTCACGGTGCTGTTGCGGTGCGCTCGTGGGGTTGTTCGACGGGCCCGCCGGCCAGCGGTGGGGCGACCGGACCGGCACTTTTCGGACCGGCAGCATCCGGTAGGTGCGACAGCAGTGTGGTGGCCATGTGGTGGGCGGCCCGGCCCAACCCCGAATGCGACGGTCCGCGACGGCCCCACCGCGATCCCGACCGGCGACCGCACAGGGCCGCGGCGCCGTGGCGGTCCTCGGGAATCCGCCCCGCCGGCGGCACGCCCAGCTCACGGGCGACCTCGGCAATCGAGTAGCCCGCGCCGACCAGCAGCAGCACCGGGCACGGCGACCAGCCACCCACCGCCGGCAACCGCCGCGCGAGGTGCGCCAGGTCGTCCGCGCCGGCCCGGCTGAGCACGATCAGCACATCGGCCGATCGCACGATCGGCATCGACGGTGACTCCGGGTCGATCCGCCCACAATCAGCGATCACCACCGCCTGCACGGCGTCCGCCGCACGGCGCACCACACCGACCCCGGCGGTGGCATCCGGGACCAACGCCGTCAACGCCGCCCGTGCCTGGTCGGCGTCCGGCGAGGTGGTCACCACCGCCAGCCCGCCGGGCAACGCCTGGGCGTGCTGCCAGGCCAACCCGGGGTCGGTGCTGCGCCGCGCGGCCGCCGCCAGACTCGCCACACCCGGTGTCGAGGCCAGCGAGAACCGGGTCGCGACATCACCACCGGACGGGTCGGCCTCCACCAGCAACACCCGAGCAGCAGGACCAGGCCAGCACGCCGCCAGCGCCACCGAGAACGTCGTCACCCCCGGCGAGCCCTTCACACTGATCACCGCGATCAACATCACCGGCCGCCCGCCGAGAGCATCACGATCGACAACTGCCCGGCCGGCACCGCCGCGACCTGCCGGGCAGCCGCCTCGCTCAACAGCACCGACACCACCGTGACCTGCTCACCCACCGCCGAGGCCACACTCGTGACCACCCCCGGCCACACCACCGACGGCTCCACCAACACCGACCGCCCAGCAGCCGCACCGCCCACCTGCAGGCCGGGTACGGACACGATCGACACCCGCGCGCCGGCGGAGACCTCGGCCGGGACCTGACCCGGCTTCAACGCCACCGCGGCAAGCGCCTGCCCGGCACCAGGAACCGCCGCCACCCCCACCGCATCCGGCGTCAACAGCGCCCCCGCCGGCAGACTCACCGACATCGGCCTGCCCACCACCGCGGCCGCCTGGCTCGCCGCCACCACCCGCACCGACGCGTCGACCGCGACCCGGACCTCCCGCAGGTCGCCCATGGCCAGCACCTGCCCCACCGGCACCGCCCGCACCAACGCCAGCACCGGCCGCCGATCACCCGCGCTCAGCCACACCATCACGAACGCCGCCGTACACACCAGCACGAGCAGGACACCCAACAACAGGTGCGGCACGCTGCGCCGCCGGCCCACCCCACGCAACCGCGACGCCGCGCCCGCCTTCCTGCCGCCAGCCATCCACCGGCCGTTGGCCGACGATCCGACCGAACGGTTGGTGCCCAACTGGGTGATGGGTGTGCTCACGTCTACCTCCAGGCAAAGGGGCAGTGCGCCACGTCGCCAGAAGCGATCAGCGAGCGAGACGAAAGCCGACTTGTTCTTGTTGTTGTGACAGGGCGCGGCCGGTGAGGTCAGCCGCCGTTGTTCAGGGCCTGGGACTCGGCGACCCGCAACGCCGTGATGGCGGTGGTGGTCAAGTCCGGGAACGTGCCGCTCTGGCCGGCGCCCGACCACGTGACCGTCCAGTGCACCGTCGCCGAGACGGAGAACGCCTGACCCACCTGACCGGCCGAGGACCTGCGATAGGTGTGGCCGCAATCCGGCGACGCCGCCGCCGGATCCCTGCCCGTGTTGAACGGCGTGCCCGGCCCGATACAGGTGACCACGGCACCGTCACCCATCGACCACACCACCAACCTCGGCCGCGCGGTCGCGGTCACCGACACCCCCGGCACCGACACGGTGGCCGACATCGGTGCCCACCCGCTGGACAGCCACAACCAGGTCGCCAAGTTCACCAACTGCTCACCGGCCGGGTTCGCCGCGATCAACGGCACCGGCAACAACAACCGCGCCCGCGCAACCCGCGCCACCTCCACCGCGGACAGCACCGGCGCCGCTGCACCGGCCTCGGCGTCCGGCACCAGGATCGGGAATCTCGTATCACCACCAGGGCAGTACACCCACACCCACGTACCCGCCCGGCCCTCCTGCACCGCCTGCGCCGGCCACCACGACGGCCCCACCTCACATTCCGCGACCGACCCACCACCACCCCCCGCGTCGCCGCCTGGGTCGCCGCCCGCGTCGCCGACCCGCAGATCGCAGCCAGCGACCGGGAACTGGGCACAGTCCACCGCGCCCCACCCACCGTCGGCCACCGCCACCGACGCGCACAACACCAACCCCACACCCGACACACCCAGCGCCCCGACAGCCCGACCACCCCTGGTCAACACGAGCCCACCGCCTGGATCGCGAAATCGGCGACCTTCCACCCGTCAGCACCCAACCGCACGATCGCGCTGATCCGCCGCCGCCCACCCACCACGTCATCAGCCAGCGTGCCGTCAGCCCGGTACTTCACCCACCCCGAGTCATCCCCACAGTCCAGCACCCGCGCCTCGGCCGGCGCACCCTCCGGAACCAGGTCCGTCACCTGCGGCGACAACCTCGGCGCACCCTGGGTCACCACCCCCTTCTGGCTGTCCCCGTACAAGCTCTGGGTGATCTTCTGCAACGCCGCATCCCGGGCATAGCGCGCCAACTCCGGCGACCGCCAATCCGACGTCCCACCCGCCAACACCATCGCCCCCCACATCCCCCTGTACGCCGCCAACACCGCAGCCTCCGCACCGACCCGCTCGCCGGACGGCGTAATGCTGGTGCTGGTGCTGGTGCTGGTGCTGGTGCTGGTGCTGGTGGTCGTTGCGGCACTCCCGCCCACCGTCGCCAGCGGCCCCGCCGACTCCGAGCCCGAACTCGTGCAGCCACCCACACCGACGGCAACAGCCGCGACCAACACGACCACGACCAAGCGGCCCGATGACCGAGCAGCACCAGCACGACGGCCCGCGCACCGCACCAGCGGCCGTGATGAGGCGCCCAGAACGGCACCACCGCCCGCGCCGCGCCGCCGCCCCAACCCGCAGACGCCGCCTTGGACTACGGCTTCACCAATGCCATCCCGACTCGACACAGCCACGGCCAACCCGGTCACGTCAACGCCGATCCCGCTCACCTGACAGCCCTCCCCAGCGATCGACGCCGAAGTGGTCGACGGCCTGGGCGCACCCGGACCCGCGACTCGAGCACACGAACCTGCCGCGTCCCACTCGTGGTCAACTCCGGCAACAACCGCAACGCCGCACCATCAACCCACGAGACCGACCAGCGCACCGTCGCCCGTCTCCCCGCTGGTGGCCAGATATCTCCCCGGTGATCCACAGCAGGATGCCGGCGGCGAGGGTCTGCCGGTGAAGCGGAACGAGGAGATCGTGGAGATCTTGGAGGCGTACGACCTCACGGGCAGTTACCGGGCTGCGGCAGAGCTGGCTGGGTGTGACCACCACACCGTCGCCCGGTATGTCGCGTTGCGGGAGGCTGGGCAGCCGCCGGTCGCCCGCGAGCATCGGGTTCGGCCGATCGATGAGTATCTGGACAAGATCGAGGAGTTGGTCGCCCGGTCCAACGGGCGTGTCCGGGCGGACGTGGTGCACGAGCGGCTCGTGGCGATGGGGTTCGCTGGTGGGGAGCGGACCACCCGTCGCACGGTGGCGCAGGTCAAGGCCCGGCTGCGAGCCGGGCAGCGGCGGGTGTTCCGGCCGTGGGTGGCCGAGCCGGGGTTGTGGATGCAGTGGGACTGGGGCGAGGGCCCGCGTGTCGGCGGGCGGCGGACGAACTTGTGGTGCGCGTGGCTGGCGTGGTCGCGGTTCCGGGTGGTGCTCGCGGTCTGGGATCGCACCCTGCCCACGATCGTGGCCTGCCTGGACACCACGCTGCGCCGGATGGGCGGGGTGTCGACCTACGCGCTAACCGACAACGAGCGCACTGTCTCGGTGGATCATGTTGCGGGGGTCGCGGTGCGGCACCCGGAGATTGTGGCGGTCGGGCGGCACTACGGGATGACGATCCGGACGTGTGTGCCGGCGGATCCGCAGTCCAAGGGCGGCAGCGAGGCGACGGTGCGGATCGCGAAGGCCGATCTGGTCCCTACCAGCGCGAATCTGCTTGATGAGTACCGCACGTTCTCCCAGCTGGAGACGGCGTGTCGGGAGTTCTGCGAGCAGGTCAACGCGCGGCCGCACCGGGAGACCCGCCGCCTGCCGGTGCAGATGCTGGCCGAGGAACGCGCTCGGCTGCACCCGCTGCCCGGTCAGCCGTTCACGGTCGCGTTCGGCACCACCCGGCGGGTGAACTGGGATGCGACCGTCTCGGTCGAGGGGGTGCGCTACTCGGTGCCGCATCAGCTGGTCGACACCCGGGTCTGGGTCCGGTTCCACAGCGAGGACCTGGTCATCACCGCCGTCGGCGAGAACGGGCCGGCCGAAGCCGCTCGCCACGCCCGCTCGACACCGGGGACGCCGTCGATCCAGGCCGAGCACTACCCGCCGCCCACCGCGGCCGCGGCTGCGGCTGCGGACGGACAACGCACGCCACGGCCGGGCAGCGCCGCGGAGGCCGAGTTCCTCGCCCTGGGCCCCGGCGCAGCATCCTGGCTAGTCGAGGCCGCCGCAGCCGGCGCCAGAGGGGTGCGGCGCAAGATGGCCGAGGCCGTCGCGCTGGCCAAGCTGCACCCACCCGGCCAGGTCGACCAGGCGCTCGGGACCGCAGCGACCTGCGGCCGGTTCGCCGAGAACGACGTGCTGCGCATCCTGGCCCACCAAGCCGGCCGCGAGGTCAACAAGCCCACCGTCCGCGCCAGCGAGGCCCACAGCCTGCAGCCCGGCACCTCGGCCTGGTCCGGCTTCGGCCTCACCACCGCCGCTGCGACGCCCAGACCCGACCCGGCTGGAGAAGACCAATGAGCGCCCCGACCACCCGCTCAGCGCGCACATCCCACTCGCCCGGCGCGGCCGCCCCCGGGCCGGTCACAGCCACCGCTGGATCGGTGACGGCCTCGGGCGGGGACCCGCTGGCCGAAGCCGTCGAGCTCACCCGCCGGCTCAAGCTCCCCCACATCCGCCGCCACCTGCTCGAACTGGTGCCGACCGCACGAGCGCAGCGCTGGGACCACGCCGAACTCCTCCGCGTGCTGCTCGCCGAAGAAGCCGCCGGCCGCGACGCCACGAACCTGCGCACCCGCCGCGCCCGCGCCGGGTTTCCCGCCGGCAAGACGCTGCACGACTGGGACGCCGCGGCTTCGTGCATCCCGCGACCCACCCAGGACGCCCTCACCAGCCTGGAGTGGGTGGGCCGACGGGAGAACGTCTGCATCTGCGGCCCCTCCGGCACCGGGAAGTCCCACTTCTGCGAGGCCCTGGGCCAAGCCGCGGTCGAGGCCGGGATGACCGTCGCCTGGTTCACCATCGAAGACCTCGGCGCCCTCCTACGCCGCCACCGCGCCGACGACTCGATCACCCGCGCACTCGCCCGGCTGATCCGCACCGACCTGATCATCATCGACGACATCGGCCTACTACCGGTCACACCCGACGCCGCGGAAGGGTTCTACCGGCTCGTCGACGCCGCCTACGAACGCCGCTCGCTCGCGGTGTCCAGCAACCTGCACCCCTCCGGCTTCGACGAGATCATGCCCAAGACCCTGGCCACCGCCACCGCCACCGTCGACCGACTACTGCACCACGCCCACATCATCGTCACCCAGGGCGACAGCTACCGGCTCGCCCAGGCCACCTCCGGAAAGGGAGTGAGCCCCCTGACCTGACCCCAATCCGACCCGAGGCGGGGACTTATCTGGCCGCCATCGGGGAGAACCATCTGGCCACCAGCGGGGAGAACTCCTGGCCGCCAGCGGGGAGAACAAACTGGCCGTTGACAGCGAACCATCCATCACATCCCGCATCCCCCGAAACGGCGTGCCCGGACCCGAACATTCCACCACCGACCCATCACCCATCGCCCACAACACCGACACCGGCCGCGCAATCACCGTCACCGACACCCCACCAACCGACGCAGTAACCCACACCCGCGACCACGACAACACCCACAACCACACCGGCACACCCACCACCACATCCCCCACCGGATACACCCCCATCCCCGGCGACGGCAACCGCAACCGCGCCCGCGCCACCCCCGCAACATCCACCGCCGACGTCGACACACGCACAACGCCACTGCCCGGCGGGGTGGCCAGGCTCGCGCCGGCGCTGGTGGTCGACACCACCGCCCGCCCAGAATCATCACCACGGCACCCCACCAGAAACAGCACTACAACAACCGAAACGACCGCCAAACCCCGACAAGACCGAGCCGGTGAAGAATGACACACCCGATCCACCTCCCTCGGGAACCCCCAAGAACCGGCCATTCAGTCACTCACTCGGAATAAGCCGACCAACACAGCAATACCTACCCCCACGCAGTCGCCGCACCGCAACGTAAGAAAGACTTACCCCAAGGTAAGTAGGGCACACTTTCACCCGATAGGACTATCCACGGCAGGTCGTGACCACCGACCGAGCGCAGGCTCCGCCACCCACCGGCCCGAACAACACCTCGAACTGCCTGCGCAAGACACCGGCCAGCCGGCCTGCACCGAGCGACGCGAGCGGCACGTCGGCGCATGGCGCCAACGTGGTGGTGATCAAACGGCGCAACCGCGACCAACGCCCTTGATCAGCGTCCGCCGTGCCTTCGCACCTTACCGGTCATGCCGAGAAGAGTGTGTCGTCTCGGGTGATCACGCAGGCGAGGGAGATCCAATGATCGGGACGAAGGGCGCCGCCGGACGACCGACACAAATGGAAGCACATTTCTCCGATGCCCCTTTGACTTATGAGCCTATGCGCTGATTCGCATAATACTGCCCGACGTGATGAGGGAGCACGATCACGGTTGGGTGTGGCTCTTCTGCAGTGATGTGAGGGTTAGGCTGCAAGATCGAGTTGTTGGTAGTGGTCGAGGTGGTTGCGGTGTAGTTCCTGTTGTTGGTGGTATTGCCAGTACTCGTTGAAGTCGCCGTTGGTGATGAGGGCGCGGAGTTGGAGGATGGCTTGGGCTCCGGGGGTGCTCCAGCGGGCGCCGGTGATGTCCATCCGGTCTTTGATGAGGAATCGTGCTGCGCCTTCGATGATTCCGGTGGCGATCTGCCAGCCGTTAGTCAGGGCGGTGGCGTAGTTGAGGTAGGGGGCTTTGCGGGTGAGGTAGGCGGCTGCTTGGTCGGCGCCGGTGCGTTCGCGGCCGTGGAAGCCGGCTTGGTCGGCCTGGTATCGGATCGTGGCGGCGGCGTCGACCGCGCGGCCGGTCAGGATGGTGCGGGCCCGGTCGGCGACCCAGGTCTGGGCGTCACGGTCGCCGGGGTGGAAGAACGTCCAGGCGGCCTTCCACCGCGCGGTCGACACGTCGGTGAGTGACGTGGAGTAGACGACCTTGTCGGCGTCACGCCAGATCCCGGCGTACTCGCGGACCACCGGGGGCTCGTTCGTCAACCAGTCGTCGTTCTCCCACACCCGCATCGTCTCGTACATGCCTCGCCCGTACAGCGACGTGCCGATGTGCCGCTCGTGCTCGTTCCAGAACGCGTGCACGTCCTCGTCCGGCACGGACCAGTCGAACGAACCCGTCTCGTCCTCGAGGAAGCCGTCGAGCGAGATGTTGGCCGCGTAGATCAACTTGCCCATGGAGCCCTCCGCCCAGACGCGTGCAACGTCATACAAGCACAGTCAACAGAACGGACTGCGAGATCGATGAGCCTGCCGCGAAGAGAAGGTGCCAGGGCGCCGCGACGGTGGGCGGTCCGTGCTGTCGCTCGCTCATGCCGCCGCCCGGTCATCTTCGCGGCCCTTCACTGCGGGGTCGTGGCGGCGGAGCCTGGACGAGTATGACGACTTCTGAAGTGCGACTCGCCGGTGCGGGTGATCTTGTTGTTGGTGTTGATCGGTTGCGGTTGGCGGTGGCCGCCTACCTGGCCCGGTTCAAGGGCGTGTCTCGGGTGCACACCGAGTCGGATCTGCGTTGCTTCCTGACCTGGTGCGCCGCACGCGAGCTGGATCCGCTGGCTGCGCAGCGCGCGCACATCGAGCTGTACGTGCGGTGGATGCAGGGAAATCCGCCAGTTCCAGCCATCCACGGTGGCCCGGCGACTGTCGGTGGTCTGCGGGTTCTACCGCACCTGCCTGCTCGACAACATCCTGCCCGCATCCCCGACCGAGCGCGTGCGGCGACCGCCGTTCCCGACCGAATCACCGACCCTGGGATTGGGGCACCTGCAGTTCGAAGCCATGCTCGCTACGGCCCGCCAGTCGCCGAACCGGTACGACTTCGCCTTGGTCGCGATGCTCGGCCTGCTCGGCCTGCGAATCGTCGAGGCCACCTGCGCGAACATCACCGACCTGCGGGAGGAGCACGGCCACCGCGTGCTGCGCGTGCACGGTAAAGGCGACAAGATCGTGCTGGTGCCGCTGCCACCGGCCGTCGGCCGCGCCATCGACCAGCGCACCGCGGGGCCGATCCTGCGCAATCAGTGGGGCGCACCGATGGACCGGCATGCCGCCACCCGACGCCTGCGGCACCTCGCCGCCACGGCCGGAGTGCGACTGCCGCGGATGCACCCGCACATGCTGCGGCACACCTTCGTCACCACGATGCTCGACGCCGGTGTCGACCTGCGCGACGTCCAGATCGCCGCCCGCCACGCCGACCCCGGAACCACCATGCGCTACGACCGAGCCCGACAGAACCTCGACCGCCACCCAACTACATCCTCGCCGCCTACATGGCCTCCGCCACCTGACAACCATGCCGATGACAGTGGGTGCCTTCAGCCGGCGCATCGCCTCAAGGAGGCGGGCCGCCCGTCCGATCTGCGCCTTCTCCTGCGCACTTGACCGTCCGTAGTGATACTAACGGCGTGGAGTGACACCATGCGGCGCCGTAGGTCGTCCACGAAACTTCCACGACGTGCGCCCGGACCAGAAGCTCGGCGCCGTATCGACTCGATCGGGCCAGCCGGTGTCCGAATCGTCCCGGATCAACGCAACCGGAAGATCATCGCACGGCCGCGTGGGCTCGGGCTGAGACCGGGTGTGCGAGTACGCATCATCCCCAGGCCTCGACGGGGTTGGAGGAGTTGCAATCGCCGTCCGCTGACGTCGATGAGTCTGCGTGGCTTGCCTCGACAGGCTCAAACTTCCGCGCTGCATGTCCCGACGACCCTCTCAGCACCATGCGGTTCGTCGCCAGCTATCATCACTAACCCCATGCGCCCGCGAGATGATGGATCCCATGTTTGTTGTACTGCAGCTCTCGGACCTTCACCGCTCCGCCGCCGATCCCGTCGGCAATGCGGAGCTAGTCGCTGCCCTAGAGAGTGACCGCGCTCGATGGCCGCCAGAGGTTGGCCACGGCCCGGACATCGTAGTTATCAGCGGAGACCTCGTGCAGGGCGTCGGACTCGGCGCCACCGACAGTGACGAGGAACTGGAAAAGCAGTACGCCGATGCGGGAGCATTCCTTGCAGAGGTTGCCGACCGTTTTCTCGACTCCGACCGATCACGCCTCGTCCTCGTCCCTGGTAACCACGACGTCGATTGGTGCACGGCGCGATCGGCTATGAAAGTAGTGGATGACGACGAGCTCGAGAGAGTCGGAGGGGATGTTCAGTGGTCGACGCTCGACCCAGCCTCGCATTACCGATGGAGTTGGGGTGAGCGCCAGCTCTACCGCGTTGTGGATCCGCAGAAGTATAAGGCACGGCACCATCGGTTCCTGGAATTCCGTCGTACCTTTTATGCCGAAGTTCGACCGAATCCGATACGACTGGCACCCGACCTCTTCTTCATGGAATATCCGAGCCTTGACGTCTCTGTGACAGGACTCAGTTCATGGTACGGGAACGACTGCTATTGTCGCGTGGGGGCATTCGATCCTGATATGCTGGCCGCCGCACGGGACGCCATCGCCGCGTCTCCGTGCGGCTTACACCTCGCCGTCTGGCACCACAGTACAGTCGGACCTCCCGCAGAGACCGACTATCTAGACGTTCGGCACGTGCACCGGCTCATTGACTACGGGTTCCGCATTGGGCTCCATGGGCATCATCACCGCACAGATGCCAACGTGATGACACTAAAGCTTCCGACAAGCGAAGAGTTGGCACTCGTTAGTGCTGGATCGCTTGCCGCTGGCCGTCGGGAGCTGCCGGTTGGAGTGCATCGGCAGTACAGCCTCTTGCAGATTGAACCCTCTGAATGCCGACTTCGTGTTCATGTGCGCGAGGCTATAAGTGATTTGATCTTCGCCGCAAACTCGCGCACCGAACTTGGCGGCCAGAGTTATGTAGATCTCACGTGGTCGCCGACGCCGCCGTCGCGTGCGCGCACCACCGCATTCGTTGCCGCTGTAGACGATGCGTATCAAGCGTTGGCCGAGCGCAATCCAGGCCGAGCCTGGGAGATCCTCCGTGGCTTACCAGAGCTAAAGGGTTCTGCGAGGCGTCTTGTAATCGCGGTGCTCCGCGAACTCGAGAATTGGGACGAGATCGTTAGCACTATCGGCACGCCAGCTACCCAGGAAGAGCTGATGGACCTAGTCGGCGCGCTGTGCCACCTCGGATTACCCCGGAAAGCGCGCCAATCCCTGGACGCATATGCTGTGGAACTAAATTTGGCGCCGGATCTCAGGGCGCAGCTCGATGCACGTATTTCTATCACGGAGGTGAAGAGTTGAGCCCGGGGAGCAGAAAGATTCCATTCGACGTCGAAATCGGCCGGGTAATCGAACTGCTCGCCAGTCAAATCTACCAATCCCCACTAGCCCTACTTCGGGAGAACACGCAGAACGCGTTCGATGCAATACTGATCCGACGCTCGATTGATCCGAGCTTCCAGCCGCGCATCGAGATAGATATCTCGCCGAATTCGATCACTGTCATTGATAACGGCGTAGGTATGACTCCGACAGAACTTGAGTTGAACTACTGGCGAGCCGGCTCGAGCGGAAAGAACACGCCCGAGGCTCGCGCAGCCGGAGTGGTCGGTACCTTCGGCATCGGGGCCATGGCGAATTTCGGTATCGCGGAGTCGCTTGCGATCGAGACCGAGTCTGCGCGAGAGCCCTTGAGGACCAGGTCGGCTGTGAGTCGAGAAGAGCTCTCAACCTCGGAGGGATGCATCACGATAGAGCCACTAGACGCGACCGGCTCACCCGGAACCAAGGTAACGGCGATTCCGGAGGCCGCGGCGGCGCTGTCGGTGGATGAGGCGGTTCGGTACATCACTCCGTTCGTCGAGTTTGTCGACACGCCAGTCTTCGTCAACGGAACACTAGTCAGCGGTCGGTCGCCTCGAGACATGCTTCCATCTGAGCGTGGCGCCTGGCAAGAGCAGCGATCAGGTATGGACTTCGCGGGTTTGGCGACTGCTGATGTGGAGGTTCGTGGCCTAGCGAATGGGGAACTCCGTGTTGTGCTCGATAGAGTCGAGACACTCCCGAGCTCCGGTCGGCCTGGCCGGGCTGTGCTGACACAAGGAAGCAGCGTGGTTCGAACCTTTCGAAGCGGATTCGGCCTGGCAACCATCTCGGTGCCATCACTGTATCGGTTCGGGGGAATCATCGACATGCCGGCGCTGCAGCCAACAGCCGGACGTGAGGCGCTGGAGGTCAGGAGCAACGACCTCCTGCAGAAATTATTCTCTGCTCTCGATGAGGTCGTCTCTAAGATAGCTTCCGCCCATGCCGAGACATTGGAGAACCAGGCGTTCCTGAACTGGGTCGTCCGTCGCGGTCTATACCAGCTGTGCGGTGAATTGTCGGTCTCCGTCGAACCCGGTCAACAACAACGCCGGCTCGCTAGCCTCTCGCCGCGGCCCGGGCCGGTCCGGTACTACACTGGCTCCGACCAACGGCTCATTAGCGCCTATGCGTCAGAGGATTATCCGCTAGTGATCGTGTCACGTCGTTCACCACGGCGCGATTGTGAACTCGGTTACCTGAGGCAGATGGGAGCCGAAGAAGTAAGCGATCAGCCCACGATCCTCGAGTTGCTCGAAGGGGCGCGCGTCTCTCTCGAGCTGGGTGCCGTGGCGTCTCGGATTACACGCGTACTGGCTGAGGATTACTTTGCCGAGGTCGCGGTTCAGTTTGCGAAGATGAGTCACGGAGTCCCGATGCTCGTTGATCGCGACAGCTCGCCACCAGCGCTGTTGATCGACCCGGAGTGGAGTTCACTGGTCCCCCTGATCGAGCTTTACAGGAGTGACTTCTCGACATTCGGCCCGTTGGTGAAGGACTTCGTCCGGGCGCACGTCTTTCCAAGGGTGAAAGATCTCGTGCCCAGTAGTACGCGAGAGGGGGCGGAGGCCTTTTTGCGACGGCTGCGGGGACGTCGGGAATTGTTCGAGATCGACTGGACTGATCGAGAGGACTTAGAGGCCATCTGGGAGAAGTACGCACAAGGTGAGATTGACCTAGCGGAGGCTGCCCGGCGTTCACGCACGGCACGGCGCACGTCGGTCGTCGTTGTGCGTCCAGACCAGGCCGCGACGATTGCGTCGGTGGTGCCTGCATTGGAGGATTCCTACCCGGATGTAGCGGAGCAAGGAGATGACGAGTTCGGCCCACTGCCTCCTGTAGACCGCCGAGAAGCAGCTACAGACGCGCTTGTCCTCACCGGGGAGGAGACGCTCAACGGCTACTCGTGCTTCCTTTCTTTGAGCGACCAGGCGCAGAAGGAGGCTGGTGAATTCTTCTCCCAGCCTCACACGACGTCTGTTGTCTGGGGTGGCCAGAAGATCTTCTTCGTCTTCCAACATCACTCAGGGAGGTTCGGGCTCTACTATGACGTTCAGTGCCCTGGTCAAGTTGCGAATGAGTCTGGCGGGGGGCCGTTCCGTACCTCGACCCTCCTCCTCAAGGACCGCGTCTTCATACCGGTGCCGTCGGCGTTGACTGACAGCGTCGTTCCTCGAAAGGGAGAGCGTATTAGGCTCGACGTGAGGTGCGAGGTGCTATATTTGGGCGATGATCGGACGACCACCTAAGCCGAGAGGGCCGACGCTCGGCAATCTGCTGGCGTACCGGGCGAGCAGATTTCGACTTCGTTACTAACAGCGCGCGTATTCAATGGCCAGGGTTAGCGGAATCCGTTCCTGGTCGGTCCGGCGGTGGCCCGTCCATGCTGGTGAGATGAGCTGGGTGTACAGGGGTAGTTCGCGTTGAGGCTATGGCACCCCACGTCGACCTCGACGTGATCCGCGCGTGGTGGTCGCTGCGAGGTCTGCGCGATCCGCTGGCTGGTCCAGCACGACTTCGACCCCATGGCCCGAAGTCGCCGTGCTCATGTCCCGGCTCTGACGCCGCACGAGCCCGACGGCCACAAGTGCCGCCTGCCGCACCTAGCCGGCATGAGACTCACGAGAACGACACATCCGGTCATGCCGCTCCCGGCGCACGAGCGGCGTCAGCTTAATGACGCTGGTGGTGCTGCCGGTGGTGACGGTGCTCCGGATCGGACTGACTGTCACGCCTGCGCTGCGCTGGACGACTGCCGTGATACCTGGCGTTCGTTTCCGCCGATGTAGCCCCCGATCACCACGGCCTGCTGTGCTGTCACGGTGAGTTACGCTTGGGTTGGCATGATCGGTAGTGGTCGTAACACGTGTCGGTACTCGAGATCGGCGGCTCGGCTGGGATGCTCGGTGCATGACGTCGACGGCCTCGTTGTTCAGGTGCGCTGCAGTGGACGTGACTCTCGACCGAGTGCGGGCCTTGGTGGAACAGAATCAGCCCGAAAGCCTCACCCTGGAGTACAAGGAAGGGTTCAGCCCGAGGTTGGTCGTGTCCGTAGCGGCGATGGCCAACAGCTACGGCGGTCTGATTCTCGTTGGTGTCACCGATGGGCCGCAAGCTGATCGTTTGGTGGTGTTCCGGAGGCGACGCTAGGTCAAATTGTGAATAGTTGTCATGAATGCTTGGAGCCGCCCTGGGAGTCAGAGATCATCACGCTGCCGCTGCCGGAGCACGCCAAGCGGTCGCTGTTAGTGGTACGGGTTCACGCCTCGACCGATTCTTATCCGAGGTGTCGCGCATATCCGTTTGCATGGGCGGAACGCGCCGGCTGATCGTACTCGGCTGGCTCAGTTGTTCCACGAGGTCTCGCCGCGACGCTCGTCGATGGCGACGTTGCCACGTCCCGACTTGGCGTCGGCTCACCACCGTATGGACGCCTTGTTTATCCTGCGCAGTGGCCTGCGGGTACCCATGGAGGACGCTGCAGTGTGGCGACCGTTGTCCGAGCGCACAATTCGTGATCTAATTGAGGCTCTCGATTATTCGCCAATAACCCGATCGATGAAAGGTTGGAGCCGCGAGCTCAATGTGCAATCGAGTGGAATTTTTCAGCCACGAGGACTGAACCGCGCGCGCCGTGCCCGCTTGGTTCAACATGATGTGGGCGATCTGGTCGACGTCGTGCTGGAGCTACTGCTGCCGGAGCAGTATGGCCTGACCGAATCCGAAATCGTGCTTACGCTTGACGCTGTTGCGGGTACGGAATTGCGGAACAAGCGCAGTGCAATTGGCGCACCTAGCAACGGCGGCGAAGAGCAAGCGTGGCGACTATCCGTAATACGGATAGTCGCGCTAATCACCGCGTTACTCGCAACTCTTGTTGACTCTGCGGTGGTAGAGGCAGTCGCAGATCTGGCGGCCATCGACCCGTTGGTGGTACCGCAACCGGCGAGCCTTGCCTTCCGTTCCAAGCTGGATGTCAAGGATCTACTCGAGTCGACTGGACTGACGCCAATGCTTGACGCGGGAGGATCGCATGGAGCAGACATGATCGCTAATCCTGCGTTAGATTTAGGCCGACCCACCGAGCTTTGTGAACAGGTGAATACCTGGCTTGCTCAAATTGGTCTGGACGCTGGACTCTGGGGAATGCAGCGCCACCTCGACCAACCCGATCTTCCGCCCGACCTTCGCTAACAGCTAGCGATCGCGTGCTGTCGACGCGCCCGACGGCGCGTCTGAGCCCAGTTCCCGGAACGCACGCGCATGCCGCGACCAGTGCGGTCGCGCCCCGTCCGCCGGGCAGGTGCTGTCGGCTGTCGCAGCTTCATGATTGTGTCGATGAGGTGACAGCAGGTTTAAGGTTGATCTTGCTCACGTGCCGAGGAGTGGCCTTCGACAGCTGTCCATTCCCACGCGACTCGGGCCACGATGGTGGCCCGTAGGTGGGCGAGTTTGCGGCTGCCGCGTACGGCCACGAGGCCGATCACCGGCGCGGAGGTGGTCGGGTGGTTGAGCATGCCGGCGTCGACGATGGAGCAGTAGATCGTGTTGTCGGTCCGACAGCGTCGATACGACGCACAATCCGTCATCGCGGCCGACCAGCCCACGAAGTCGGCAAGATCGGTCATTCCTGAGACGGTAACCCTGCGGTGGCGCGAGCGGGCCGCGATCACCACACGCATGTGCCGTCCGAGTGCCCTGCACCGGAGCCTGCAGCGCGCGATCGCGCCGTACGGATCTCGATGTTGCGGCATCTCGCAGTCCCGGCGCTGGGCCGGTCGGGTGTTGGATGGGGCAGACTGGAGGTTGGGATGAGTCGGTGTCCGCGCGGGGTTGGCGTGGGTCGGCGCGGAGCGTTAGCGGGGTGATGATGGCTGATCTTTCTTATCGGTGGGGGTTGGAGGAGGTTGCTGGTCTGTTGGCCGGTCGGTGGGTGCCGGCTGTGTTGACTGCGTTGGCTGCTGGGCCGTTGCGGTACACGGATTTGCTTGCCGAGATTCGGGATGCCGAGTCGCGGTTGGATCGCACGCCGTTGACTGATAAGAGCTTTGCGCATACGCTCAAGGTGTTGGAGGGTGCGCAGCTTATTGAGAACTATTGTGAGCCGGCGACGTTTGCTGGTGCCTCGTGGTATCAGTTGACTCGGCAGGGTAAGACTTTTCTGCTTGCCTTGCGCCCGGCTATTGCCTGGGCCATCAAGTACCATGCGGATATAGCGGCTGGGGAGTCGCCGCGGTGAAGGTCAGCGGCTGGGCTGACGGAATCCGGGTCGGGTGGAGCATATCTGGTCGCGGCCGTTGTCTTTGGCGGCGAACAGCAGGACTTTGGCGGTGAGTATCAGGTCGTCGAGGGTGTGACCGTCGTTCGGGGAGATTGCGGTGCCGATTGACACGCTGAGCCCGTCCGCGACCGCCCTACTTCCATTGTCGGCCCGAACGGTCACGGACAATGTGTGTACGCGCGAACGTATCCGCGCCGCTATCTGCATTGCGCCGTCCAGGCTCGCGCCGGGGATCAGTAGGACGAACGTGTCTCCGTCGAATCGTGCGAGCAGGCTGTGGTGGTGGGTTTCGGCTTGGATTGCATGGGCGGCGGCCCGTAAGACGTTGTCGCCGGCCCGGCGTCCGTGGGTCTCGTTGATCTGGCTGAAGTGGTCGAGGTCGATCATCAGCAGGCCGGCGTGACCGCCACGCCGGAGGATGGCGGCCAGTTCGCGGCCGGCACGCTGCCGCCATCTCGCCGCCGTGGGCAGGCCGGTGAGTTCGTCCCTGGCCGCGGTGTCGTCGGTTTGGTTGTGTCGGTGTTGCCGGGGCCGGCGGCGCAGCACCGGCAGCGACGCGACCTGGGACAGCACGGCCACGACGATCCCGTCACCACAGCCAAGCCATAGGCTCATTTCCCCTCCTGTGGTGGTCAGCACGGTGGGCGTGTTGACCACCAGAACCACCACACGGGCGTGGTGGTTGAGCGACCTGATCCTGATGCGGTTTGCCGCGGGTTATGCCGTGGCCGCGATGGCTGCCACGGTGGCGGTCACCTGTGGGTCGAGGTGGGGTGGTAGTTCGTTGTCGGCGCTGAAGTCCGGGTTGCTGCGAATCTCGACGCCGACGGTCTGGACACGGCCGGGGTTGATCGCCGCATGCGGGATGCGGCGGGGCAGGAACAGGTGTTGGCCGGCGTGTTGCGGCAGGTGGTGCAGGATTCCGTCCTGGTCCCACCAGAGGGTGGTGGCGTGGCCGGTGGTGACGATGAGCACGATGTCGGTGTCGTGGTGTACGTGCGCTTTGGACGTGTGCAGTGGCGGCATGCGGACCTCGGCCGAGGACAGCGCGTTGGTCAGAACCGTGCCGGCGGTGACGACGGGGGTCAGCGGCTGGCCTTGGCGTGACATGACGCCGGCGAGTTGTGTGGGGTCGAGTACGAGCGGTCGGCCCTGACCGGTGGGCAGGGCGGCCTCCATTAGTTGGCGCTGGAGGAGGTGGCGGCGGTGAACGAGCCGGGCTCGCAGTTCCGCGCCGTCCGTCGGGGTTGTGCCGAGTTCCTTGACCACGCTGGTCAACACGTCGCACACGACGCGTTGGTAACATGGATCCGTCGGTTCGGTGTACCCGTGTTGCGCTAATGCTGTCATTGTTTCACCTCGTAAAGATGATGTGTTCGGATGGCGGAGTTCCGGGCATTGGTGCTGCGGCTGCGGGCAATGAGCGCGCGCCGGCAGCGTGTGAATACTGAATACGTGCGGTGGTGTTAATCCGCATCAAGAGTGCGGCGTGTCGTCGAGGACCGTATTGCAGGTCGTCTGGCGGTGCGGTACTGGAGTCAGGTGGTGGAGAAATCTGGCACTGCTCCCCTCCGCCCCTCAATTGTCGATGATTACAAGTTGTTCCCGCGTTCGGGTCGCAGCCAGGTGGTTGGCAGCCAGGTGGGTGGCAGCGCTACGGCGTGCTCCTGGCCGGGGTCGATGAGCAGACCCACATCGGTGGGCAGCAGGCCGATGAGATCGGCACCGTTGCTGCTCAACCACTCGACCGGCCCGCCGTCACCGGAGGCGCTACTCGTTGCGAACCGGGCCAGATAGGGCAGTGACGTGAACGCGACCACCCACCGGCCCTGGCCCTGACAGTTCACACGCCATGACACCCGGCTTGGCGTGTCGCACTGCGAATAGGGTCGTGGTGTCCAGCGCGCCGCACAGAGTGTCAACCGTCGCGGCGCCGATTGCGGAAGGCGCTACAGATCGATGCTAAATCGTGAGCATTGTCGGCCACGGCCGGGTCAACCATCACAATCTGTCAGAGTTTCCGCCGGCCGCGGGCGTGGCTGTTGTCCCCGAATTGGGGATGAGTCGATGGATGGGAAGTCTTTGTTCTGCATCATGCTGGCCTTCCATCGGGTATCTGTGACTGTTGCCGGAGGTGTGAACCGAACCCGCAGCAGGGGACCGGTGACGGTGGTGGTGATAGCGGCTACCAGCACCAGGATGCTGAAGCCGAGTGGACTGATCAGCTCGTAGTGCAGCCCGATCGTGGCCACGATCAGTTCGGTGACCCCGCGACAGTTGGTGAGCACGCCGATCCGCCAGGCGTCTGCGGTGGGCAACCCGGCCAGACGGGCACCGGCACCCGCACCAACGATCTTCGTGCCGGTCGCGGTCAGCAGCACCGTGGCGACGATCCACCAGTGCTGTGGCGTGCTGATGAGGTCGATCGAGGTGCGCAACCCGACGCCGGCGAAGAACAGGGGCAGCAGGACCACCATGGTCAGCGCCTGCAGCCGGCGGAGGAGCCAGCGGACCCGGGCGGCGTGCGTGGGGATGGCCAGGCCGAATACGAAGGCACCGATGGCCGGGTGCAGGCCGGTCAGTTCGGCGGCCGTGCCCAGGCCGAGGGCACCGACGACCAGGATCGCCAGCAGCCGCTGGTCCCGGTCGCGTCCCTGCGGGCCGGCCGGCCACTCCCGGCTGGCCATCACGCGTCGGATGCCAAGTACGGCGGCGACCAGCACGGCCAGCGGTAGGACGAATCCTAGGCCGGTGCCGATGCTCCACGCGCCAGCACCGGCACCGGCCGTGGTGGCGAGTAGCAGCGGCAGGGTGGTCCAGACGAGCAGGTCTCCGATCGCGGCGGCGTTGAGCGCGACCGCGCCTACCGGGG
>Ga0209382_10002161_pt1 | contig 29300 bp, 27 predicted proteins | sample SoiMetdeltSBSDD5_FD_187599 | JGI IMG/M metagenome (GOLD analysis project Ga0209382, IMG submission 187599) | Bulk soil microbial communities from a Populus tree surrounding site in Tennessee, USA - Soil MetaG P. deltoides SBSDD5 (SPAdes) (version 2) | ecosystem: Environmental > Terrestrial >...
GCGCGGCCCGAGCGGCACGGCGGCGAGTCCGGCCCTGGCCAGCGCGGCGGCGATCGGCTCGTGGGTGTCCGGCGCGTGCGGGTCGAGGGCGAGGAGGTAACCGCGGCCGTCCCGGCGGCCGGCGGCCTGAGCCCACAGCCGCAGGATCGGCCCGTGCGCCTCGAAGCACGCCGGCACCGCCTTGACGGCGCCGCGGGTCCAGGCCGCGGCCAGCTCGGCCAAGTCGGCGCGGAACGCGGTGCGCAGCAACGGCCGGCCGTCCTGCGAGGCGGCCAGCTCGGCGATGACGCCGCGCAGGGCGCACTCGGCCGCCAGCGCGGCCACCCGCCACTGCTCGTCGACCACCATGCTCAGCCGAGCCGCGCCACCGCGGCCGAACCGCACCGTCTGGCCGGACGCGCAGAGCAGCCCGGCGAGGTCGGCGACGGTCGGCGCCCTGGCGTCCACCGAAAAGAAGGACAGCTGCTGCCGCACGCCGCAGACCGTAGAACACGCGTTCGAGCTTTCGGTCACGACGCGCGGCGGCGGCATCCCTTTGTTGGCCGGGAAGGGCCGAGCTGACCCGTTGTTAGCTCGCCGTTAGCTGGTCGTTAGCTCGTCGTGGCCGTGGTGGTCGCCGTGAGCGTCGCCGACCCCGATGTCGACGCCTCGGTGAGGCCGAGCTTCTGGCAGTTCGGAGCCTTGTCCGCGGCGTCCTTGATCTCCTGGTTGGAGTCGGCCTCGTCGAACGCCTGCTGCAGCTTGGAGCTGCCCTGGCCGAGCCCCGTGAACACCTCGACGATGGCCTGCTGAGCGGCCTGCGTGTCACCCGGGTCGATCTGGGCGAACTTGTCCCGCGCTGTCTGGTAGCTGTTCTTCAGCGCTTCCAGGCCGTCCAGCAGCGAGGTCAGCGCCTCATCGCCGCCATCGATCGGCGAATCCTCGATTTTGCGCAGGCTCTGGATCTTTTCCTCGACCAGGTCGATCTGCTTGGCGACGAAGTCGTCGAACGCCCTGAGCACCTGCGCCGGATCCGGGTTCGACAGGTCCGGCGGCGGCGCGGCATCGGCCTCGCTCAGCTCAAGTAGCTCGCCGCACACCTTGTCCAACCAGGCCACCCCCGGATCGCTCGGGGCCGCGGAGCCGGACGTCGTCGTGGTTGCGCCGGTCGTGGTCGCGGAGCCGCTTGGCGAGTTCGAATCGCCGCAGGCGGCAACGGACAATGCGGCGGCCAGCACGACCGCCATCGGGAGGCTGCGCCTCATGACGTGAATCCTCTCGACTGGTGAGTGCGACGGAGCTGCCGTCGATGACGACCTGGCGTACCCGCCCCGCGCTTTCGACAACCACCGAGCACTTTCGGGCGGATGGACCATTCGCCCGGTTCTATTGGGCAAATGGTCCATCCGCCCGATGTGGGCGTGCGGCCGTGCGGCGTGCGGCCGGGCGGCCTGTGGCGAAGGGCCGGCCCGGCCGGGCGCGAGGGCTCAGCCGCTGATCTGCTCGGCGGGGGCCTTGGCACCGATCGCCGTGGGGCGCCGCTTGGAGATGACGACGGCACTGACGATGACGGCGACGGCCACCAGCGCGATCGCCGTGCGCAGGCCGTCCGACTCGTCGTCGCCGACCGAGAACGTCACGATGGCCGGGGCAATGAGCACGCTGACCAGGTTCATCACCTTGATCAGCGGGTTGATCGCCGGGCCGGCGGTGTCCTTGAACGGGTCGCCGACGGTGTCGCCGATGACCGTGGCCGCGTGCGCGTCGGAGCCCTTTCCGCCGTGGTGGCCGTCCTCCACCAGCTTCTTGGAATTGTCCCAGGCGCCGCCGGAGTTGGCCAGGAAGATCGCCATCAGGGTGCCGGTGGCGATGGCGCCCGCCAGGTAGCCGGCCAGCGGGCCGACGCCGAGGCCGAAGCCGACCGCGATCGGCGCCAGCACCGCCAGCAGGCCCGGGGTGGCCAGCTCTCGCAGCGAGTCCTTGGTGCAGATGTCGACGACCCTGCCGTACTCCGGCCTGCTGGTGCCGGCCATGATGCCGGGATCGCTCTGGAACTGGCGCCGCACCTCGAACACGATGGCGCCGGCCGCCCTGGTGACCGCGTTGATGGCAAGGCCGGAGAACATGAACACCACGGCCGCGCCGATCCCGATGCCGACCAGCACGTTCGGGCTGAAAACGATGTACTCGAACGAGCGCAGGGTGGTGGTGGCCCCCGCCAGTTCCTGGGTAATAGCGTCCCGGTAGGAGCCGAACAATGCCGTCGCGGCCAGCACCGCGGTCGCGATCGCAATGCCCTTGGTGATGGCCTTGGTGGTGTTACCGACGGCGTCCAGTTCCGTCAGGATGGCGGCGCCGGGACCCGTCACATCGCCGGACATCTCCGCGATGCCCTGGGCGTTGTCGCTGACCGGGCCGAACGTGTCCATGGCGACGATAACGCCGACGGTGGTCAGCAGCCCGGTGCCGGCCAGCGCAATGGCGAACAGCGCCACCGTGATGCTGCTGGAGAGCAGGAACGCGGCGTATACCGCGCCGCCGATCACCAGCGCGGTGTAGACGGCGGACTCGAAGCCGACCGAGATGCCGGCCAGGATGACGGTGGCCGGACCGGTGAGCGACGTCTTGCCGATATCGCGGACCGGGCGGTGCTCGGTGCCGGTGAAGTAGCCGGTCAGCCACAGGATGAGTCCCGCGAGCACGATGCCGATGAGCACGCCGACGGCCGCGATCGCGGCCGGGTTGCCGCCGGCCCGCTGGATCTCCTCAGGAATGCCGGCCGAACCGTAGTCGAAGTCGGCAAAGCTGGTCGGCAGGTAGATGAACGCCGCGACGGTGCACAGCACCCCGGAGATCAGCGCCGAGGCGTAGAACGACCGGTTGATGGCGCGCAGCCCGTTCTCGCCCTCGCGGGCCTTGGTCAGGTACACCCCGATCACGGCGGTGACCACACCGATCGCCGGCACGATGAGCGGGAAGAGCAGGCCCTGGACGCCGAACGCGGCGCTGCCCAGGATCAGCGCGGCGACCAGCATGACCGCGTAGGACTCGAACAGGTCGGCGGCCATGCCGGCGCAGTCGCCGACGTTGTCGCCCACGTTGTCGGCGATGGTTGCGGCATTGCGCGGGTCGTCCTCAGGGATGCCCTGCTCGATCTTGCCGACCAGGTCGGCGCCGACGTCGGCGGCCTTCGTGAAGATGCCGCCGCCGACCCTCATGAACATTGCCAGCAGGGCGGCGCCGAAGCCGAAGCCCTCCAGCACCTTGGGTGCCTGTCCGGCATAGACCAGCACGACCAGCGAGGCGCCGAAGAGGCCGAGGCCGACCGTGGCCATGCCGACCACGCCGCCGGTGCGGAACGCCACCCGCATGGCCTTCTCCCGGCCGCCCTCCTCGTTGGCGGCCGCGGCGACGCGGACGTTCGCTCTGGTGGACAGCCACATGCCCAGGTAGCCGATCGTCGCCGAGAACACCGCACCGACGAGGAAGAACAGCGACCGCCCTACCCGCTCGCTAGTAGTGTCCGCCGGCAGCAGGAAAAGCAGCGCGAACACGACGACGGCGAACACGGACAGCGTGCGGAACTGCCGGTTGAGATAGGCCGCGGCGCCCTCCTGGACCGCCTCGGAGATGCTCTGCATCTTCGAGGTGCCCTGGCCGGCGGCCAGCACCTCGCGCCGCAGTACGAACCCGACGGCGAGGGCCGCGATGGCTACCACGGCGACCACGGCAACCAGGCCGCGGTCACCTCCGGAGAGCTCGAGGGAGCTCGCCGCGAGGGTGAGCCGGGACATCCGTCCTCCTGATGATCGAATGCGTGCGCGCCATGTCGGCGCGCAGGGGAATGCGCGCGCTCATGTTCGAGCGGCGAGACGGTGCGGCAGTCTATGCGTCCGCCCGGTTCGCGCTGGCAGCGACCCCGGGTACGGCCGCCGGTCGATCCAGCGCCGGCGTGTCTAGGCTCGTGCGGGTGAGCGGGCCGGTGGACGAGCGCGGCGCGCGCCTGCTGCACCGGGTGCTGGCGGGCACCCCGGATGGGGAGCACCCGCTGACCCACACCGAGGTCCTACCGGCCCGCCCGGCCGTGCTGGTCGACTGGCCGGCGTGGGCACCGCAGCCGGTGGTGGACGCGCTGCGCTCAGCGGGGATCAAGGCGCCGTGGTCACATCAGGTGGCCGCGGCCGATGCGGCGTGGCGCGGTGAGCACGTGGTGCTGGCCACCGGCACCGCGTCCGGCAAGTCGCTTGCCTATCAGCTGCCGGTGCTGTCCGCGCTGGCCGAGGACCCGCGCGCCACCGCGCTGTACCTGTCGCCGACCAAGGCGCTGGCCGCCGACCAGCTGCGCGCGCTGTCGGCGCTTGCCATGGCGGGCCTGCGGGCCGCGTCGTTCGACGGCGACACGCCGCTGGCCGAGCGGGACTGGGTGCGCGCGCACGCCCGCTGGGTCTTCACCAACCCGGACATGCTGCACCGCTCGATGCTGCCGGCGCACGGCCGCTGGGCGTCCTGGCTGCGCCGGCTGCGGTATGTGGTGATCGATGAGTGCCACACCTACCGGGGCGTGTTCGGCTCGCACGTCGCGCTGCTGCTGCGGCGGCTGCGGCGGGTCGCCGCCCGCTACGGCGCCTCGCCGGTGTTCGTGCTGGCCTCGGCCACCGCCGCCGACCCGGCGGCGTCCGCGTCGGTGCTGCTCGGGCTGCCGGTGACCGCGGTGACCGCGGATGGCTCGCCGCGCGGCACGCGGACGGTGGCGCTGTGGGAGCCGCCGCTGCTCGACTCGCTGGCCGGCGAGCACGGCGCGCCGGTGCGCCGCTCGGCCGGCGCGGAGAGCGCCCGGCTGCTGGCGGACCTGGTGGTGGAGGGGGCGCGGACCATCGCGTTCGTGCGCTCGCGGCGCGGCGCGGAGCTGACCGCGCTCGGCGCCCGGCGGCTGCTGGCGGAGGTGTCCGCCGACCTGGTGCCGCGGGTGGCCGCCTACCGGGCGGGGTACCTGCCGGAGGAACGGCGTGAGCTGGAGCGCGCGCTGGCAACCGGCGAGCTGGCCGGGGTGGCTTCCACCAATGCGCTGGAGCTCGGCATGGACATCGCCGGGCTGGACGCCGTCGTCGTCGCCGGCTATCCCGGGACCGTCGCGTCGTTCTGGCAGCAGGCCGGCCGGGCCGGGCGCTGCGGGGATGGCGCGCTGGTGGTGTTCGTCGCGCGCGACGACCCGCTGGACACCTACCTCGCGCACCACCCGGCCGCACTGCTCGGGCGGCCGCTGGAGGCGTGCGTCCTCGACCCGGCCAACCCGTACGTGCTCGAGCCGCAGCTGGCCTGCGCGGCCGCCGAGCTACCGCTCACCGAGGCCGACATCGCCGGACTGTTCGGGCCGGCCGCTCGGGCGGCGCTGGACAGCCTGGTCGCGCAGGGTTACCTGCGGCGCCGCAGCACCGGCTGGTTCTGGACGGTGGCCGGTGAGCGACCGCACGGCGCGGTGGACATCCGCGGGTCCGGCGGCGAGCAGGTCGTGGTCGTCGAGTCCGACACCGGACGGATGCTCGGCACCGTCGACCCGGGCGCGGCGCACACCCAGGTGCATCCCGGTGCCGTCTACCTGCACCAGGGCCGCTCCTACGTCGTCGACGCGCTGGAGCTGTCCGAATCGGTCGCCCTTGTCCACGCCGAGGAGCCGTCCTGGAGCACCTCGGCGCGGGAGCTGGTGGACATCGCGGTGCGCTCGGTGCTCTCGTCGCGGCGGCACGGCGCCGTCGGCATCGCACTCGGCGAGGTGGAGGTGACCTCGCAGGTCGTCGGCTACCTGCGGCGCCTGCCCTCCGGCGCGGTCCTGGACCAGCTGCCGCTCGAGCTGCCGCCGCGCCGGCTGCACACGCGCGCCGTCTGGTACACCCTGTCCACCGAGCTACTGGCCGCCACCGGGTTGAGCGCGGCGCGGGTGCCCGGCGCGCTGCACGCCGCCGAGCACGCGGCCATCGGCCTGCTGCCGCTGTTCGCCGTGTGCGACCGCTGGGACATCGGTGGCGTGTCCACCGCGCTGCACCCCGACACCGGCGAGGCCACCGTCTTCGTGCACGACGGCCACCCGGGCGGTGCGGGCTTCGCCGACCGCGGCCATGCCTCCCTGGTCCCGTGGCTCGCCGCCACCAGGGACGCCATCTCCGCCTGCGAGTGCCCGGCCGGCTGCCCCTCCTGCGTGCAGTCCCCGAAGTGCGGCAACGGCAACGACCCGCTGGACAAAGCCGGTGCCGTCCTCGTACTTTCCGCCGTCCTCGCCGAGCTACCAGCCCCCGGCACAACCCGTCCCGCCTAAACAACCCGCCCCGCCCGCCGGACCCCACCCGACCGGCCGAAACAACGCGTGTCCGCCGCTTGCGGACCGCGTGTCCGCCGCCTGCGGAGCCCAAGTTGAACGCTCGCGGAGCCCAAGTTGGACGGCTGCGGACCGCGTGTCCGCCGCCTGCGGAGCTTGAGTTGGACGCCCGCGGAGCTTGAGTTGGACGTCTAGGGAGAGCGTCTTTGCCGCGTCCAGAGCCCGAGTCGTATCCCGGCCAACAGCGAACGGGGACGCTGAAGACTGCAAGGGCGCTGAAGGCTGAGGGCCGACACGGGCCGAGCCATCGTGGCGCGCTTGGCCGAGCCGGAGGTTGCCGCGCCTACCGAACAAACAGACGTAGCCGACGCAGCGGGGGAATCCACGCCGTGCACGGCGGACTCACCCCGCTGCGCCGGTCACGGACACGCAGCTGCGGTGCGCTGGGAAGCGGCTACCTGCTCATCGTTCGCTGCGTGTCGTTGCGGCGAGCACCGCCGTGCTCGCACTGGCCAGCCGCGGCGTGTACAGCGCGTCCAAAACGGCCTGCTGTACATCGGTCGAACGCGGCACATGCCAACCGGAGACATCGGGCTTGACCCGCCAGTGCACCACCCCATGCCCGAAGGGGGACGGCGGTAGCGGGACCCAGCTGCCGTGAGCGTGCAGCTGCACCTCCGGGTGAGCGTCGAGGTCCGAGCACAGCGGCTCACCGGCGACCACTGGGAACAGCCAGCGACCGGAGGGGGTGGCCGCGATGGGCGCGGGAAACCCGACGGTGCGCAGCACGGCCGCAGTGCGCCGGCCGACAGCAGCAGACATATCGATCACGTCGTACACCAGCCCGGTCGCCAGCAACAGCGAGTACGGCTGGCCGGACCACAAGGCCGCCACCTTGTCAGGACCCGCGGTGGCCTGCTCCATCCAGTCGTCATGCAGCGGTACCGGCCCGTTCTGGGCGGATTCCGCGCGGCCGACCCAGGTCCCGCCATCGGGGTAGGTACCCGGCACAACCGGCCAGCCGTGGTAGGCCAGCCCGATGGCCTCAGCCCGCAATTCGGTGCGGAAGGCGTTGAGCCAGGTCTTGGTCCAGTCCATTTCGCTCGTCTCCATGCGCTGCTCTGCTATCGCCTGCACAATGCTCGGTCAGCGCCAACCAGTTCGGAACGCATCGGGACTCCCCCGTCGGTGGCTGGCCGTCGTAACGCGATGAGCGCGTGGCGTGACTACGAGCTGAGCCGAATGCCTTCGTCCGCTCGGGCTATGAGCTGGGCCTTTGGTTACGGACCGGTTGCAGGAGCGGTCGTTCATCGCTGGTCAACGACCGTTGGGCGCGAGTGGTCCAATGAGCGTCGGCCGGGCCGGCTCGCGCGGTGGCTCGGGCCGTGCCGAACCTGGCCAGCACGCCGGGCGGCGTGGCTTCGACCGACACAATCGCCTGCCAGCCGCGCAGCTCGCAGGCGACAAGCCCAACTGTCATCCGATCGGTCACCCGCCTAGCGACGGCGCAGGCCCGCTCGGCGCCACTGGCCGCGTTCGCCGCCGCCGCCAGCGCGGCGAGGTCACCGGCGGCCTCGGCTCGATGTCGAGTGATGGTCGCGGCACCGAGCTGGATGGTGACGGCGAATATCGAGAGCAGGGCGAGGACCGCACCCGCTCCGACCACGGTGGCTGAGCCGGACTCGTCGCCGCCACCGCGTCGCGTGGCGATCATGCGGCACCCGCCACACCCGGCTCGAGCACGGCCATCGCCTCGGCCCGGACGGTCAGCCCGGGCAGGACACCACCGATCGGCTCCACGCTGACCACGACGACAACCTCGTCGCCCTGCACCCGGACGTCGACGTTCGCACCCGACGGAGCCACCTGCCGAGCCACCTCCTCGGCCCGCTCCGCCTCACCCCTGGCCACCAGCCGGGCCGCCTCGCGGGCGGCGTCCGTGCAGTGGAGCTGGGCGACCACCGCGCCGAACCCGGCAAGCGCCACGGCGAGAACGACAACCACGGCGCAGACGGCCAGCGCCGCCTCGACGGTCGCGAAACCGCCCTCACCACTCTGGGCGCATCTCGCACGGGTTCGGGCGATGAGCAGCATCAGAACGTCACCGACAGTGCCCGCTGGATGATCGTGGTCAGCGCGCTGACCACGGAGTCCCCGGTGACCACGGCGTAGAGCACCGCGGCGAACGCCGCCGCGGCGATGGTCCCGATGGCGTACTCCGCCGTGGACATGCCCCGCTCGCCGCCGACGAGCGCGCTGAGCCGGCGGCGGATTCCGTTGCGCATCATGATGATGAGCTCCTCCCTGCGCCGGCTGGCCGGCGCCCCACGTCCGTCCACTGTGGACGGATCACCAGTGTTGGAACAGCTGCCGGGCGAGCCCGATGACTACCGGGAGTACGCCGAGGCAGAAGAAGGCCGGCAGGAAGCACAAGCCGAGCGGGCCGGTGATAAGGACGCCGGCCCGCTGGGCCCGCTCCTCGGCCAGGTCCGCGGCGGCCGCCCTGACCTGACCGGCCAGCTCGGACACGGCATCCGCCATCGCGGCGCCGCTGTGCGCCGTCCGCCTGGCTGCCATGGCCAGCGCGGCGGTCGCCGGGTTTGCCAGCGCGGGTTCCCAGGCGTCGGCCGGGTCTGCGCCGGTGGCGAGCAGGTCGGCCACCCGGCGCAGCACGCCACCATCGGCGCCGGGCAGCTGGTCGGCCACGGCCGCGGCCGCCGTTGACACCGGCAGCCCGGCGCGCAGGCACGCGGACAGCAGGTCCCACGCCCCGGCCAGTCGCAGTGGCTCCGTCGCCGCCTCGGCCGCCGGTCCGCGGCTCCAGCGATACGCGCCGAACGCCGCCGCACCGCCGGTGACCACACCGCAGCAGAGACCTTGGACGCCGCCGACGAGCACCGCCGCCAGCGCGCCGACCGCCACCCCACACAGCAGCGGCAGTGCGGCGGCCGCCCGCCAGAACGCCCGCTCGACCGGCCGACCGCCCGGCCCCGTCGGGCCCGTTCGTGGCGCTGGCAGCCGGGGCGTGACCAGCGCGGCACGCCTGGGCATCGCGAGCACCGCGGCGGCGACCAGCAACACGGCCAGCGCGTGCGGAAACAGCACGATGGCCGGGCCGGTGGCACCGGCGCTCACGGCGCGGCCGCCCTGTCCACCAGCCGGGCGCTCCACGCCAGCCCGGCACAGATCAACAGCGCCCCGACCGCAAGCAGCAGTTGCCCCGCAGCAACTCCGGTGAGGACCAGCCACGGCTGGGCGCCGACGGCCTGACCGAGCAGCAGTCCGAGCAGGGGCAGGCACGCGAGCACGGCGGCGGTGGCCCGCGGGCCGGCGAGGCAGGCCCGCAGCCGCCGGCGGGCCCGCACCCGATGGTCGAGGTCGGAGCGCACCGCGTCCAGCACGGGTGCCAGCGGGATGCCGTGACGTGCTGCCAGCGCCCACGCGGCGGCCAGCTGGTCGAGCGGCTGGGCCAGGACCGGGACGGCGGCGGCCTGCCGCCGCAGCGCGGCGGACACGTCGCCGCACAACCGAGCCGTGGCGGCCACCGACCCCAACACCACGGCGGCGTATGGACCGGCATCGGCAGCCACCCGCTCGGCCGCGGGCGCCGGATGGCCCCCGGCGCGCAGCTCGGCGCAGAGCAAGCCCACCGCGGTGGCCAGCTCTGCGGTCGCGGCCAGCGACCTGGCCTCGCGCCGCCGGGACCGCCACCGGCCGGCGGTGGTGCCGGCGGACACCGCGCCAGCAAGGCAGCCAGCCGGCCCGGCCACGACCAGCCCCACCGCACCGGCAAGCAGCGCCGCCGCGGCCACCGGCCGGCGCAACCCACTGCGCCGCCGGCCGCGGCCGGACCTGGCCGGGCCCAACGAGGCGACCCGCGCCCGGCCGATCCTGGCCGGCCAGCACAGCACGGCGGCCGCAAGCAACAGCGGGGCGAACCAGGTCAGCACGGCCGGCTCCCGGCAACCCCGGCCACCGGCCAGCGCACCCCGCGGTCCTGTAACAGGGCGGCAAGCCGGTCGCGGCCGGCCAGCCACCCGCTGCCGTCGCACCAGACGGGCAGCACCCGCACCAGGTCGCGCGCGCGGTCGAGCACCCCGATGGCGGACAGCCGCCGCCGACCGTCCGGCCGCCTGCGCACCTCGAGCACCACCTGTAGGGCGGCCGCGAGCTGGCTGTGCAGCGCCGCTCTGTCCAGCCCGCCAAGGGCGGCCAGCGCCTCCAGCCGGGCCGGCACCTCATGCACCGAATTGGCGTGCAGCGTGCCGGCGCCGCCGTCGTGACCGGTGTTCAGCGCGGTCAGCAGCTCGCACACCTCGGCGCCGCGCACCTCGCCGACCACCAGACGGTCCGGCCGCATTCGCAGGGCCTGGCGCAGCAGGTCGCGCAGGGTGATCTCACCGGCGCCCTCGATGTTCGGCGGCCGGGTGACCAGCCGAACCAAGTGCTGGTGCGCGGGCTGCAGCTCGCCGGCGTCCTCGACGGTCACGATCCGCTCGGCCGGCCCGACGCAGCCGAGCAACGCCGCAAGCAGCGTCGTCTTACCACTTCCGGTGCCGCCAACCACGAGGAACGCCAGCCGGGCCGCGACCACCGCTCGCAGCACGGCGTCCAGATCGGCATTGAACGTACCCATCGAGCGCAGGGCGACGAGGCCGTGCGCCGCCGGCCGGTGCACCCGCAACGACAGGCACACCCCGTCCGCGGCGACCGGGGGCAGCACGGCGTGCAGCCGAGTGCCATCCGGCAGGCGGGCGTCCACGAACGGCGCGGCCTCGTCGAGCCGCCGCCCGGCCGCCACGGCGAGCCGCTGGGCCAGCCGCCGGACCGCCTCGCCGTCCGCGAAGCACACCGCGGTGAGCTCCAGGCCGCGGCCCCGATCGATCCACACCGCGTCGGGCGCGGTGACCAGGACGTCGCTGACCGCGGGGTCGGCGAGCAGCGGTTGCAGCGGCCCGGTGCCGGCCAGGTCGTCGTCCAGCTCGCGGATCGCGTGCAGCAGCTGGTGGTGGGCGAGCACGCCGCCGGACTCCGCCCGCACCGCGGCGGCCAGCGCGGCCGGGGTGATCCGGCCGCCGGCGTCGATCAGCCGTTGCCGGACGCGCCGCTTGGACTCGGCAGACAGCACCGCGCTCACCCCGCACCCCCGACGGACCCGGCACCGGGCACGGCGTCGAGCACCGCGCCGGCCGCCCGGGCCAGCGGGTTGCGCTCGGAGCGAAACGGCAGCCTGCCGGCATCCAGCGCGGCCGCCAGGCCGGGGGCCGGACGCATGGTGGCCAGCAGCGGCAGCCCCAGGGCGCGGCTGAGATCCACCGGCGCCAGCCCACCGGGCGCCGGGCCGCGGACCACCAGGCGCGCTGGCGCGCCGCGGGCCAGCAGCCGCCTGGCCACCGGCAACGCCGCCGAGCAGGCACGCACCTCGGCCGGCAGCACCAGGACCACCAGCCCGGCACGGTCGATGGCGGCAACGGCCGGGTCGGGCAGGTGCCGCGGCAGGTCGCACACCACGGTGTCGCCGCCGCGCAAGCCGGCCTCGACAACCGATGCCACCGCGGCGGCACCCGGCGGCTCGCCCTCCCGGCCGCACGACAGCACCGTGAGCCGGCCGGTGCCGGCCGGCACCGCCGGGAGCGCGGCGTGCAGGGAGCTCGCGGCCACCCGGCCGCCAGCCAAGCCCAGCTGCGGCCAGCGCAGCCCGGCGGCCTCCTCCAGCCCGAGGAGGTAGTCGGTGCCACCACCGAGCGGGTCACAGTCCACCAGCAGCGCGCGCTGCCGGCGGCGCAGCGCCATCAAAGCGAGCGCGGCCGCAAACACCGAGGCCCCCGCGCCGCCGCGGCCGCCGATCACCGCGATCGAACGGCCCGGCCGCGCGCCGCCCTGTGCGGCATCGGCGAGCACCCCGACCAGCCGCGGCTGCGCGGCCGGCAGCGACAGCACGTCGTCTACGCCAAGCTCGATACACCGCCGCCACAGCTCAGGTGGTGGCTCGCCGCGGCACAGCGCGAGCACGCCGCGCCGGCGGCTCAGGCCGGCCGCCGAGCACTCGCCGACCGTGGTCGGGTCGAGCAGCACCAGGGGCGCTGACGACCAGGCGCGCCGCGCGGCGACCACACCGTCCACCCGCTCCAGGCCGCACCCGGCGGCCGCGGCCAGCCGGTCCAGGTCGTCCAGCAGGTACCGATCCCTGGTTATCACCAATGTTCGTCGTTCGGCCACGCCAGTCCCCTCGCCAGCGCCCGGCCGTCATACCGGGCGGTTCGGCGGCCATCGTCACCGACAGCTCCCGGACCGGGGGGACGAAGAAGATCGACTTGTGGACAACCTCGGCAGGTGTGGACAACCCAGTCTAGATGATCTTGAACCGACCGGCGCTGTCAGGATGGTGTGGCAGAATGCCCGCCCCTTCGCGGGCGCGCCCCGGACGCGCGGGAACCAAGGAACCAAGGAACCGAAAGACCTGCAGACATGGGACGACCCCCGCCAGGGGGGAGGGACGGGGGTCGTCTGGAGTTCAGCCCCGGGGGGTCGGACTGAACCCATCCGGCGCGAGGCCGGACTTCCATACTCTAGCTCGCAATGGTAGCTGCCCGCTGCCCGTCCGTTGGGGGACATAGGACCAGCTCAAAATTCCACTAACAGCCCACCTATGCTGCGCGGAGTGGACAACGGAGCCGGCGAGCGGGTTGCGGCCTTCTTCGACCTGGACAAGACCATCATCGCCAAGTCCAGCACGCTGGCCTTCAGCCGGCCCTTCTTCCGGGGCGGCCTGATCAACCGCAGGGCCGTGCTGAGGAGCGCGTACGCCCAGTTCGTCTTCATGCTCGCAGGCGCCGACGCCGACCAGATGGAGCGAATGCGCAGCCACATCACCACGTTGTGCGCCGGCTGGGACGTCGACCAGGTGCGCTCGATCGTCGAGGAGACCCTGCACGACATCGTGGACCCGCTGGTCTACCGGGAGGCCACCGAGCTCATCGCCGAGCACCGTGAGCTGGGGCACGACATCGTCGTCGTGTCGGCCTCCGGCGAGGAGTTGGTCGGGCCGATCGGCCAGCTCATCGGCGCCACGCACAGCGTCGGCAGCAGGGCCATCGTGGCGGGCGGCCGCTACACCGGGGAGATGGATTTCTACTGCGCCGGCGAGAACAAGGCGGCCGCGGCCAGGCGGCTGGCAGACGAGCACGGCTACCGGCTGGAGCGCTGCCACGCCTACTCCGACTCGGTCGCCGACCTGCCCCTGCTCACGGCGGTCGGCCACCCGACGGTCGTCAACCCGGACCGGGCGCTGCGCAGGGAGGCCGCGGTCCGTGGCTGGCCCATGCTTACCTTCTCCCATCCGGTCTCGTTGCGGTCGCGGATCCCGACACCCTCCGGCACCGCGGTTGCCGCCGCCGCGGTCGGGCTCGGCGCGGTCGCTGCCGCCGGTGTCGCATGGTACGGGCTCCGTCGCAGACGGCGAACATGATCGCCACGCAGCGTGCCTGTACCGGTGCACCTTATCGGTGGGCTTGCTGTGCGCCGCGCCGAGGATTACAAAGGAGTCACGGACATCCGAAAGGCCAGGGGCGGGGCGGCAGAGAAGCCTCGTCCTCCCCGGTCGGAGCTCCGTGCACGGACGCTCAGACACCCACGCGCAGCACGCCGCGGGAGGCTGGTCGTCAGGGGCCTGCGTTACGGGACGCCGGACGCCGAGGCCCGGTAGGTACGACATGAGTGCACGCTTGGTAATCAGAGCGTCCGTGCTGGCGGGAGGCGCCCCTCGGGGCGCCTCCCCTCGTTTGTGCCGGCCTGCGTGCTTCTGGACGGCGTGCGATACCGTCCCGCCGCCACAGCGCAGCCGCCACAGCGCCACAGCAGCTCAGCAAGGCCCGGGAGTAGCCGCCGCGAGCGCCGGGCCTCCGAAGGGATGTGCATGCGGAGCACCGAGCAGGCCGGCCGCTTCCCGGCAGCGCTGCTCGCGGGGCTCGTGCTCGGCGCACTCCTGGTCGCCTACGGAGCGGACGGCCACCCCCTGACCGGCGCGCCCACCGCCGCCGGCCCCGCGGCCCCGGCACCCAGGAACGCGCCGGAGCAAGGCTGGGTCGACCGCACGCTGCGCCGCATGACGCTGGAGGAGAAGGTCGGCCAGCTGTTCGTCACCGTCGCCTACGGCGAGGCCGCGGACGTGCCTGACCGGCGCAACCGCACCGAGTACGGCCTCGAAACGCCGGCCGAGCTGGTCGCCCGTTACCACCTCGGCGGCATCGTCTACTTCACCTGGACCTCGACGCTGCGCTCCCCGCTGCAGGTCGGCACGCTGTCCAACGGCCTGCAGCGAGCCGCGCGGGCCACCGGCGCCGGCGTGCCGCTGCTGATCTCCACCGACCAGGAGAACGGCGCGGTCGTGCGGATCGGCCCGCCGATGACGCCGCTGCCGACGGCCGGTCAGCTGGGCGCCGCCGGGGTGGTCCAAGACGCCATGACCGCCGCCGAGATCTCGGGGCGCGAGCTGCGCGCCATGGGGATCAACCAGGACCTCGCGCCGGTCGCCGACGTCAACCTCGACCCGTCCAACCCCGTGCTCGGGTCGAGGACGTTCTCGGCGGACCCGGCGGTGGCAGCGGCCATGACCGGCGCCGAGGTCACCGGCTACCAGCGCTTCGTGGCGGCCACCGCAAAGCACTTTCCCGGGCACGGCGCGACCGCCACAGACAGCCACGTCGGGCTGCCGGTGGTCGACCACGACCGGGAGCAGTGGGAGCGGCTGGACGCCCCGCCGTTTCGCGCCGCGGTCGCCGCGGGCGTGGACGTGATCATGCTTGGCCACCTGGTGCTGCCGAGGATCGACCCGTCCGGACAGCCGGCCACGCTGTCGCCGGCGCTGGTCGACGGGCTACTTCGGCGCGACCTCGGCTACCAGGGCGTGGTGATGACCGACTCGCTGCGGATGGCGGCGGTGCGCGCCGTGCAGCCCGACGAGCGGATCCCGGTGCTCGCCATCGCGGCCGGTGCGGACCTGTTGCTCATGCCGTCGGACCTGGATCTGGCCTACCGCAGCGTGCTCGCGGCGGTCGGTTCCGGCGAGCTCAGCCAGGCCAGGATCGACGCCAGCGTCCGGCGTCTGCTGGAGCTCAAGTGGCGCCGGGGCTTGGTGGACGACCCGCTGGTGGATCTCGATGCGCTGACCGCGGTCGTCGGCAACCAGGAGCATCGCCGGCTGGTCGAGCAGATGGCGGCGCACCGGTTGTCCGGTCGCGGCGGCGGGCGGTAGGGGCGCTAAGGGTCGGATCGGAGCAGCCTGACGCCCGCCAGACGCACCAGATCGGCAACGAAAAGCCGCCGTCTTGGTGAAGGCTCTGCTCCATCCGCCTGACGCCGCCAGCGGACGACCAACTCAGCCAGTAACTTTCCAGGTATGGCTTCGATCCCGCATACGGTAGCGCCGGCCGACGACCCGAGCCCGCTGGTGCGGATCAGGTCCCTGCTGCCCGGCCTGGCCAGGGCCGAGCAGCGAGTGGCCCAGGTGGTGCTTGACTCGCCGGCTGCGGTGGCCCACCGCAGCATCACCGAGGTGGCCGACTCGGCCGGCACCAGCGAGACGACCGTCACGCGGTTCTGCAAGGCCATCGGCGTCGGCGGGTATCCCGAGCTCCGGCTGGCGCTCGCCGCCGCGACCGCCGGCCCGCTCGCGGTGCGCGAGCGCGAGCTTGGCGGCGAGATCGAGCCCGACGACGATCTTGGCACGGTGGCGCGCAAGATCGCCTTTGCGGACGCACGGGCGATCGACGAGACCGCCGACCAGCTCGACGTGGGCGCCCTCGCCGATGTGGTGGAGGCCGTGCTGGCCGCGCGGCGCGTCGACGTGTACGGGGTGGGCGCGTCCGGGCTCGTCGCCATGGACTTCCAACACAAGCTCAACCGCATCGGCCGGGTGGCGTTGACCTGGCACGACCCGCACGCCGCGCTGACCGCCGCCGCGGTGCTGCGGCCGGGCGACGTCGCGGTCGGGGTGTCGCACACCGGCTCGACGACCGACACCGTCGACTTCCTGGCAGAGGCGGCGCGGCGCGGCGCCACCACGGTCGCGCTGACCAACTACCCCCGTTCGGCGATCACCGAGGTCGCCGAGCACGTGATCACCACCGCGGCCCGCGAGACGAGCTTCCGCACCGGCGCGATGGCCAGCAGGATCGCCGCGTCCACGGTGCTGGACAGCATCTATGTCGCGGTGGCACTGCGGCGACCGGACGCCTCACTCACCGCGCTCGCGGCCGGCGAGGACGCCGTGCGCAGCCGGCGGCTGCTCGGCCGGCCGGACGGCCGGCGCAAGCCGTTGCGTAGCCTCTAGCGACCCAGCGCCGACCCACTCACCGGCCCCAGTCACCGGCGCCGCCTTCTGCGTTGTGCAATTAGCCATTTGGCTCATTGGTAGTACGGCCGAACGGATTAGCAAATGCCGTAGCGGCGGTGCCATTGCGTAACCAGCCGGTTAGCATGCCGTTCGGCCCTGTGTTACTGCTGGCCGGTAGGTGTATCGCCGGTACGGCGAGTTCTCTCGTTACAGCGCTGACCTGGCACTGCTGGGGGTGAGGCGATGGTCTCGTTCAGCGCGAGCGTCGAGCTACCACCGACGCCGCGGGCACCGAGCGCGGCTCGCACCCTGCTGAGCGCGCTGCTGGCCGGGTGGGAAGCGCCGCAGTCGCGGGTGGACGCCGCGCTGCTGGTCAACGAGCTCGTCTCCAACGCCGTCGAGCACGCCGGCGGGAACCGGGCGCTGTCCTTGCAGGTCAAGATGTCCGACGGGTGGCTGTGGGCGGCGGTCGCCGACGGTTCGCCGGCACACCCGGTGATGCTGGAGCTGACCGGGCTGGAGCCCCGCGGCCGCGGCGTGCGGCTGATCGCGACGGTCGCCAACCGCTGGGGCAGCGAGGAGTACCGCGACGGCAAGCGGGTGTGGTTCGAGCTCGGGCCGGACTCCGCGGACGGGGACCCGTTCGATGTCCCGGAGTAACGAGGCGGTGCCCGGCAGGCCGGAGCAGCACGAGCCGCTGGCCGCGGCAGCCGCCACCATCACCGTGCAGCTGGGCCGGTCGGTGGCCGTCGTGCGGGTCGCCGGCAAGATCGACATGGGCAACCTGACGGCGCTGAGGGAGGCGCTGACCTCGGCGGTGGATGCCGCGGCCCGCCGCGTGCTGGTCGACCTCGCCGCGGTGACCTTTCTGGACGTCGGCGGCGTCGGCGCGCTGGCCGTGGCCGCCGCCCGGCTGCGCAGCGACGGCCGGCGCGAGCTGGTGGTCGTCGACCCGTCCGAGGTGGCCAGCAGGATCCTGCACCTGACCGGCGTTGCGGAGCTGATCACCATCCGCACCGGCCCAAACCGGTAGCCCTCGGTCAGACCCCTGCCGTGCCGCCGGCGGCCGACGCGACCGAGATGGCCTCGCGGGCTCCGGCCAACCAGGCCTGGCAACAGTGCACCAGCCAGCCGGCGACGGCCTGCGGCTCGCCGGTGGCGAACCCGGCAGCCGCGCTGCGGTACTCCGCGGCCCGGCGCAGGTGACCGACCTCCGGCACGGCCAGGCCCTTGACGTCCAGGCCGGTGGCGATCGCGGTCAGCCGCGAGGCGGCCCTGGCCACCACCCCGTCGGCCGTGCCGAACGGCGCCAGCGCCAGCAGCTCGCCGTGCACCACCGCGGCCAGCAGCACGGCGGGCACCCCGGCGCTGCCCCGCGCGGAGCCACCCGTCACGGTGGCCGCGAGCAGGTGCAACCGCGCGGACACCACCGGATCCACCCGCGGCCGGCCGAGCACCGCGCCGTCGGCCACCAGGTCCGCCGCCGCCAGCACGTGCAGCCGCGCCAGCGCCTGCAGCGGCGCGCGCTGCCAGGTGGTGAGCAGCGTGCCCACCGCCTCGGCAATGCGCACCGCGCCGGCCAGCACCGGGTCCACCGCCGCACCCGCACCATCGAAGCCGCCGGCGAGCCGGACCCCCGCACCGGCCAGCGCGGCCGATGCCCGCGCCGCCCGCAGCGACGCCTCGGCCGCGGTCGCCGGCCAGCCGTGCCGGTTCGCGGGGTGCCGGTGCACGGCGTCGACCGCGGCCCGCGCCTCATCGGCGGCAGCCCGCACCCCGGGCAGGTCGAGCAGCGGCGCCAGTGGGTCCGCAAGCACGGCGGCAGCTTAGGCCTGGCCGCTGCCGAACCCGCGCCCGCGCCCGCACCAAGCCTGTGGACAGGTCGTGAGTGGCGATTGGTGTTCCAGGACCAAACGCCACTCACAAGCGTGCACGCCCGGCACGCACGCACTAGCGTGCCGTGCGTGCACGCAAGAAGGAGGCCGACGTGACCGACCAGCCCAGCGCCGCGCTGGACAACCTGCTGTCCGAGAGCCGAGCGTTCCCGCCGAGCGAGGAGTTCGCTGCGCAGGCCAATGCGACTGCCGAGCTGTACGACCGGGCCGCCGACCGCGAGGCGTTCTGGGCCGAGCAGGCGCGACGGCTGGACTGGGAGACGCCGTTCGAGAAGGTGCTCGACTGGTCGAACGCGCCGTTCGCCAGGTGGTTCGTCGGCGGCCGGCTCAACGTCGCGTACAACTGCGTCGACCGGCACGTGGCGGCAGGGCACGGCGACCAGGTGGCCATCCACTGGGAGGGCGAGCCCGGCGACACCCGCACGGTCACCTACGCCCAGCTGCACAGGGAGGTCGGCAAGGCGGCCAACGCGCTGTCCTCGCTCGGCCTGGTCGCCGGCGACCGGGTGGCGATCTACCTGCCGATGCTTCCCGAGGCCGTGTTCGCCATGCTGGCGTGCGCCCGGCTCGGCCTGACGCACAGCGTGGTGTTCGGTGGCTTCTCAGCGCAGGCGCTGCGCGACCGGATCACCGACGCCGAGGCCAAGCTCGTGATCACCGCGGACGGCCAGTACCGCCGGGGGGCCAAGGCGGCGCTCAAGCCGGCGGTGGACGAGGCGATCGTGCACACCCCGAGCGTGCGCAACGTGCTGGTGGTCCGCCGCACAGGTAGCGACGTCGACTGGACGCAGGGCCGCGACCTGTGGTGGCACGACCTGGTCGACGGCCAGCCGGAGCAGCACACGCCGGAGGCGTTCGACGCGGAGCACCCGCTGTTCATCCTGTACACCAGCGGCACGACGGGAAAGCCCAAGGGCATCCTGCACACCAGCGGCGGCTACCTGACCCAGGCGGCGTACACCCACCACTACGTGTTCGACCACAAGCCGGGCAAGGACGTGTTCTGGTGCACCGCCGACATCGGCTGGGTCACCGGGCACTCCTACATCGTGTACGGGCCGCTGGCCAACCGGGCCACCGAGGTGATCTACGAGGGCACCCCGAACACCCCGCACGAGGGCCGGCACTGGGAGCTGGTCGAGAAGTACAAGGTCTCCGTCTACTACACCGCGCCGACTCTCATCCGCACGTTCATGAAATGGGGCGCGCAACACCCGGACAACTTCGACCTGTCGTCGCTTCGGCTGCTCGGCAGCGTCGGCGAGCCGATCAACCCGGAGGCCTGGATGTGGTATCGCGAGCACATCGGCGGCGAGCGGTGCCCGGTCGTGGACACCTGGTGGCAGACCGAGACCGGGGCGATCATGGTCTCGCCGCTGCCCGGGGTGACGGTGTGCAAGCCGGGCTCGGCCATGGCGCCGCTGCCCGGGATCGGCGCCAAGGTCGTCGACGACACCGGCCGGGAGGTGCCGCCCGGCGGCGGCGGGTACCTGGTGCTCGACCAGCCGTGGCCGGGCATGCTGCGCACCATCTGGGGCGACGACGAGCGCTACCGCGAGACGTACTGGGCGCGGTTCGCCGCGCAGGGTTACTACTTCGCCGGCGACGGCGCGAAGTACGACGATGGCGGCGCGATCTGGCTGCTGGGCCGGGTGGACGACGTGATGAACGTGTCCGGGCACCGGATCTCCACGACCGAGGTGGAGTCCGCGCTGGTCTCGCACCCGACGGTGGCCGAGGCCGCGGTGGTCGGCGCCACCGACCCCACCACCGGCCAGGGCATCGTCGCGTTCGTGATCCTGCGCGGCGGGGTGGCCGAGGACGAGGCCAGGGGCACCGCCGCGATCAAGGCGCTGCGCGACCACGTGGCCAAGGAGATCGGCCCGATCGCCAAGCCGCGGCAGATCATGGTCGTACCCGAGCTGCCCAAGACCCGCTCCGGCAAGATCATGCGGCGGCTGCTGCGCGACGTGGCGGAGAACCGCCAGGTCGGGGACGTCACCACGCTCGCGGACTCCACCGTGATGGACCTGATCAGCGCCGGCCTGTCCAAGGGCAGCGAGGAATCCTGAGCCGGTAACGCCGACAGATGCCCAAGCCCGCGCTCGTGGCCGACGGCCGCGAGGTCAGCTACCCGGAGCTGGCCGCGGCGGCGGCCGCGCTGAGTACGGCGTGCGGCCGGGCGGGGCGGGTGGCCGTCTGGGCCACGCCGGACCTCGGCACCTGCCTCGCGCTCGTCGCCACGGTTGCCGCCGGGCTGCCCGCGGTGCCGATCAACCCCAGGTCCGGCGCGCGCGAGCTGGCCCACATCGTCGCGGACAGCGCACCCGACGTGGTGCTCGCCGGGCCGGAGGAAGCGTTGCCACCGCAGCTCGCGGGCATCCGGCGGGTGGACGTGCGGCCGGCGGACCTGCTGCGCGCCGGCACCGGTTCGGCCACGCGGGCCACGCCGGCGGTGCGGGCCGCGCCAGCCACGCGGACCACGCCAGCCACGCGGACCACGCCGGCGGCGCGGGCCGCGCCGGCGGCGGGGCTGGTGCGCGACGCGCTCGGCACCGACCCGGAAGCACCCGCACTCGTCGTCTACACCTCGGGAACCACCGGGCCGCCGAAGGGCGTGGTGCTGCCCCGGCGCGCGATCAGCACCAACGTGACCGCGCTGGCCGCGGCCTGGGAATGGACGGACGGGGACGTGCTGGTGCACGGGCTGCCGCTGTTCCACGTCCACGGCCTCGTGCTCGGCCTGCTCGGGCCTCTCTTGCTCGGCGGCACCGTGCGGCACCTCGGCCGGTTCAGCCCGGCCGCCGCGGCCAAGGCGCTGGCCGGCGGCGGCACCATGATGTTCGGCGTCCCGACCATGTACCACCGGCTGGTCGCCGAGGCCGAACGGGACGCCGAGCTCGCCGCCGCCGTGGCCGGCGCCCGGCTGCTGGTCTCCGGCTCCGCCGCGCTGCCGGCCTCCGAGCACCGCCGGATCACGGCCGCCACCGGCCAGCGCGTCGTCGAGCGGTACGGCATGACCGAGACGCTGATGAACTGCGCGATCCGCGCGTCGGGGGACCGCCGCGCCGGCTACGTCGGCCCACCGGTGGACGGGGTGCGGGTGCGGCTGGTGGACGAGGCCGGCGCGGTACTGGACGCCGCCGACGACGAGACCGTCGGGGAGATCCAGGTCAGCGGCCCGAACCTGTTCCTCGGCTACCTCAACCGGCCGGACGCCACCGCCGAGGCCGTCCGCGACGGCTGGTTCGCCACCGGCGACGTGGCCACCGTGGCCGCCGACGGCTACCTGCGCATCGTCGGCCGCAAGGCCACCGACCTGATCAAGAGCGGCGGGTTCAAGATCGGTGCGGGCGAGATCGAGAACGTGCTGCTGGAACACCCCGCGGTCGCCGAGGTGGCGGTGACCGGCGAGCCCGACGCCGACCTGGGCGAACGCATCGTCGCGTGGGTGGTTCCGGCCGGCCAGGCACCCGACCCCCGGCAGCTGGTCGACCACGTCGCCGCCCAGCTCGCGCCGCACAAGCGCCCGCGCGTCGTGCACTTCCTAGACGCGCTGCCCCGCAACGACCTGGGCAAGGTCACCAAGGCCCGGCTCAGGATCCCGCCGGGGTGATCGACACCAGCCGCCCGCCGTCCAGGTTCAGCCACACCGGGATGGTCGAGATCGGCTGCCCGCCGTCGGAGCGGTTCCCGCCCTCGTCCAGCCGCAGCAGGAAGGTGTCCACCTCACACACGTGGGCGTTGAAATCGGCGGTCCGGCACAGCCCGGGAGCACGGTCGTGGAAGCCGGCCGTCCCGGGATCGAGCAGGTAACGGTAGGTGGCCGGGTTGGTGTTCTCGAAGTCCCACCGGCCGACGCCACGCCACACCGGTGTCGCCCGGTCGACGGTGAGCTGCACGCCGTCGGGCGTTCGCTGGTAGTCGAGGATGAACCCGAAATCGGTGACCAGGTCGCTCGTCGGGGCGGCCGCAAATCGCACCCCGCCCAGCATGGTCTTCACCTCGTCCTCGGTCTCCGGGTCCGGGTGCTCGCGGTGGAACTTGACCGCCGGATACCTCGAGATCGTCCACTGCTCGAAGTCGCTGGCAACGCCCATGCAGTTCATTCGCCACAGCCGGTAGTCGGCGGACCGGCCACCGACCTCCACGACGGTCGCGGCCAGCTTCTCCACCGGAGCGCTGATGTCGAGGCAGTCCAGCTGCGCGGCCACCGGCCGCGGATCGTCCGGATGCACGAGGTGGTACCCGGAGCCCCCCGGCGGGGTGAAGGCCAGCTCGCAACGGTCCGGGGAACGCAGCCACACGCAGGCCCAGCCGGGGTCGGCCACGTACTCCTGGAACGTCCAGCCGGCCGGAACGTCGAGGGTCATGCCGGAGAAGGCGATGATGGCCGGGCCGCGCCGGGGCGCCGGGTCCAGTGGGGCCACGGCGGGACCCGGCGCCGCCGGCAGGGGTACCGTCATCGCCGTCGCCTCGGTGCCGGCGGCGGCCCGCGCCGGCGTGTGCGTGTCCGACGACGGGTCGGGGGCCGGCGGGGGTGGCGGCAGTCGCGCGCCGGAGAACCCGGGCCCGGCGGCCAACCGGTCGGGCGCCAGGTGCCGCGCCGCGAAGATGCCCGGCACGGCCAGGGCCATGGCGGCGACGGCGGCGATAGCCAGCGGCGGTATCCACCTGGCGAGCCGAACCGGCCGCTTCTCCCGGGTCGCTGGCGCCGGCACGGGTACCGGCGACCAGGCCGCCTGCGGCCGCCGAGCGGTGACCTCCCCGGCCCGGGCGCGCATCGCCGCCCGCAGCCGTTCTTCGACCGGCCGGGTCATGGCGTCGCCTCCAGCAGCTTCTCCAGGACGTCCAGGGCACGGCTGGCCGTCGACTTCACAGATCCGCGGGAGATGCCGAGGGTCTCGGCGATCTGCGCCTCGCTCAGGTCCAGCCAGTAACGCAGCACGAGCACCTCGCGCTGGCGCGGTGCCAACCGGGCGAGCGCCTCGATCATGGTGCGCTGCTCGACGGTGAGCGACTCGTGCCCGGCGACCGGCTCGGCCGCGCGCTGACCGGCCAGCCAGCGGCGAGCCGTCCGGCGCCGGCGCAGCGCGGAGCGCGCTGTGTTCAGCACGGTCACCCGCAGGTACCGCAGCGCGGCCGCCTCCCCGCGCAGGTGGCGCCACCTCGCGTGTAACGCGGCGAACGCGTCCTGGACGACGTCCTCCGCGCTGGCCACGTCGTCGACCAACAGCACCGCCAGCCGCACCAGCGACAGCCGGTGTAGCTGGTACAGCTCGGCCAACGACGGCTGCGGCGACGCCTCCCCGGCATCCTCGACCGCAACCGGCATTCCCGACGTGCGCTGGTCCGGCAGCCCGATCGCTTCCACGCCCACCCCTCCCACGTGCTGCGGTGGCGGCAAAGACGCCTGGGCGGAGCTCCCGGTTGTCTGCCCCGGCGTCAACCGTCCCGTGACCACCACGCGCGCAGGTCGGGCCAGACGGTCCGCAATGCAACGGCAATCAGGAAGCAACCGAACATCAGGTCGGCCGCCACGCCGGGCAACCGCACCGAGATCGCCGACGCGGCCACCGCGGCGACCACCCCGGACAGCCCGATCCAGGCCGCCTCGCGCAGCGAGCCCAGGTGCGCCCGCAGGTTCCGCCAGCCGGCGAGCAGCGCGGTCGGCAGGATCACCAGCAGCGAGGTGCCCTTGGCCAGCGCGGCGGCCACCGCGAACCCGAGCTGCAGGATCGGCACCATGACCGCGCCCCCGCCGATGCCGGTCAGCCCGGCCAGTAGGCCGATCGCCACGCCGATGGGCACCAGCACGGCCAGCAGCCACAGCTCGTGGCGCACCTCGCCGGACGGCACGCCGGGGTCGACCACCAGCCGGACCGCCGCGCTCAGCACGGCCACCGCGAAGATCCAACGCAGGGCCGGCAGGGAAAGCCGGCGAAGCAGCGCGGTGCCGATCCACGCTCCGGTGGTGGTGCCGACGGCGAGCGGCACCGCGAGCAGCACGTCGACCTCGCCGTGCGCGGCGTACCCGACCACCCCGGCGACGGCCAGCGGCCCGATCGCGAGCAGCGAGGTGGCCACCGCCTGCCGCTGGTCCTGGCCGCACAGGGTGACCAGCGCCGGCACGATCAGCACCCCACCGCCCACGCCGAACAGGCCGGACAGGAACCCGGCCGCCACCCCGATCGCGCCGAGCCGCAAGCCCATGCCCGGCAGCCTAGGCCGCCAGGGTCGTGAGTGGCGTTTGGTGCTCTGGCACCGAACGCCACTCACGGGCGGCGCGCCAGCGCCGCATCTCGCCGCACGGTGATCTCGGTGCCGGCGGTGACGCCGAGCTTCTGGGCGGCGTTGCCGCCGTTGACCGCGACGGCGAGGTAGCCGGCGGAGTCCACGTAGATCACCAGCTTGCCGGTGGGCACGTCGGAGAAGGTGCGGCCGACGTAGGCCACCCGCCGGCGACCGCCGAACATGAGCATGACCTTGGCACCGACCGGCATGGCCGAGGCGTCGCCGACGACGGTGGTCTGCAGGTTGCCGAAGCTGTCGACGAGGGCGACCTCGCCGACGATCGCCTCCGGCGTGATCTTCACCCGGGGTGTCGGGAGCCGGACCAGCGAGTCGACCGGCACCGGCGGCCCGAGCAGCGTCGGATCCATGCCGAGCGCCAGCTCGGCGGCCACCGGCGCGAACACGTCTCGGCCGTGGAAGGTCGCCGACTCCGGCGGCTTGTGCGAGGTCAGCTCGCGCACCCGGCGGATGCCGCCGAGCGCCTCGGCGGCCGGCAGCAGCAGCCCGTTGTCCGGCCCGACGAGCACGCAGTCGCCGGCCTGCACGGCGATCGGGCGGCGGTCGGTGCCGACGCCGGGGTCGACGACGGCGAGCAGCACGCAGTCCGGCAGGTGCGGCACGGCCTTGGCGAGCAGCCGCGCGCCAGCGGCGACCGAGCCGGCCGGCACGGTATGGCAGACGTCGATGATGCGGACGTGCGGGGCGGCCCTGGCTATCACCCCGTGGCATACCCCGACGTAGACGTCGTCATGTCCGTAGTCGGTGAGGAAGCTGATCCACTGGTAACGCGGCACGGCGCCTAGCCTGCCGTTCCGCGGCCACCGAACTCCACTCCCGCGCCTGTCGAGTCCTGGCCGTTAGCAAGATTTCGCCGAACGTCGCCCGCCGCCGGGTCGGTCCGCCTGGGACGTGGCACGATGACCGCCGTGACCACCGAGCCGCCGCGGTCCCCGTCGATCCCGCTCTCGCCGGAGCCGCCGGTGAACTACCACGACCAGTCGATCGGCACGCTCGTGCGCGAGGCGAGCGTCCAGCTGTCCACGCTGGTCAGGTCGGAGTTCGAGCTGGCGAAGGCAGAGCTGGTCGCCGAGGCCCGCAAGGGCGTCAAGGGGGGCGTGTATTTCGCCATCGCGCTGACCATCGTGCTGTTCAGCTTGTTCTTCCTGTTCATCGCGATCGGCGAGGTGCTGGACATCTGGCTGCCGCGGGCCGCGGCGTTCGGCATCCTGTTCGGGCTGATGCTGCTGGCTTCCGGCCTGTTCGCGCTGCTCGGCTACCGGCGGGTGCGCAGCATCCACAAGCCGGCGCGCACCATCAGCACGTTGCAGGAGACCGTGCACCTGACCAGGCGCAACGGAGACGGCCAGTGGAATGGCGCGCGCGGCGATGCCCACGCCGCCGGCGGCGACGGCTGAGCGGTGGCTCGGCGTCCCGACCGGGATTGAGGCGGCGCGCCGTGCTGGTGCCACCGGAACCGTCCACCGTCCGCATCGCCGGACCGTGGACGCACCACGACGTCTCGGCCAACGGCATCCGGCTGCACGTCGTCGAGCTGGGGTCCGGGCCGCTGGTGCTGCTGCTGCACGGGTTTCCGGAGTTCTGGTGGTCCTGGCGGCATCAGCTGACCGGGCTGGCCGGCGCCGGGTTCCGGGCGGCCGCGGTCGACCTGCGCGGCTACGGCGACTCGGACAAGCCGCCGCGCGGCTATGACGGGTGGACGCTGGCCGGCGACGTCGCCGGGCTGATCAGGGCCCTCGGTGAGCGCAGCGCCGCCGTCGTCGGGCACGACTGGGGCGGCCTGCTGGCCTGGACCGTGGCCGCGCTGCACCCGCGGCTGGTCAGCCACCTCGTGCCGCTGGCCGCGCCGCACCCGCTCGCCATCCGGCGGGCCCTGCTCCGCGACCCCCGCCACCAGGGCCGGGCGTCGGGCTACGCGCTGGGCTTCCAGCTACCGCTGTGGCCGGAGCGGCGGCTGTGCCGGGACGGCGGCGCGCAGGTGGAACGGATCTTCCGCGGGTGGGCCGGCCGGGCGTGGACGCGTACCCCCGAGTTCGCCGAGGTGCTGTGCCGCAACCGGGCCGCCATGTCCATCCCCGGCGTGGCGCACAGCGCCTTGGAGTACTACCGCTGGGCGCTGCGCTCGCAGCTGCGCGCCGAGGGCCGCCGGTTCGCCGCCGCGGTGGACACTCCGGTGCCGGTTCCCGTGCTGCAGCTGCACGGCGCCGACGATCCCTGCCTGCTCGAACCCACCGCCCGGGCTTCGCGCCGCTGGGCCGGCGCCGGCCACCACTACCGCGTGCTGCCCGGCGTCGGCCACTTCGTGCCGCAGGAGGCCGCCCTCACCACCACCCGCGCCATTGCCGACTTCGTCGGCTCGTGAGTGGCAGGGGGCGCTGGGACGCCCTTTTCCACTCACGAGCTTGGCTAGGCGGCGCAGGATCCGGTGGCCACGGGCGCGGTGGCGGCCACCCCCGCGGCCAGCTCGTCGGCCACCTCGTCGGCGGTCAGCACGAAGCCGGTGTCCGCGTCGTCGACCGCCGCGCCGAAGACGACGCCCAGCACCCGGCCGTCGGGGTCGACGAGCGGCCCGCCGGAGTTGCCGCTGCGGACCATGGCACGGACGGTGTACACGTCGCGCTGCACGGTGTGCGAGTCGTAGATGTCCGGCCCGCGGAGCTGGACCCGGTCGCGGACCCTGGCCTCGGCGGCCTGGTACGGCCCGTCGAGCGGGTAGCCGAGCACGATGGCCGACTCCCCGCTGGTCGCGTCGTCCGGCGCGAAGCGCAGCGGTTCGGCGCCGAGGCCGGGCACGGCGAGCACCGCGACATCGGTGTCCGGGTCGTAGAAGACGACGGTGGCCGGGCGCAGCCGCCCGTCCGGCCGTTCGACGCCGACGTCGTCGGTGCCGGCGACCACGTGCGCGTTCGTCATCACGCGGTCGGGCGCGACCACGAACCCGGTGCCCTCCAACGCCCGCCCGCACTCCGAGGCGCGGCCCCGCACCTTGAGCACGCCGGACCGCAGCTGCTGCACGACGGGGCTGGCCTGCAGGGCCGGGTCGGGCGGGGCGACCTCGACGAGCGGGGTGGCGGAGAACGGGGAGAGCACGTCGGGGAACCCCGTGGAGTGCAGCTGGCGGCGCAGCTCGGTCGGCAGCTGGCGGGCCGCGTCCGGCATCACCCGGTCGACGGCGCCGAGCACGGTGGAATGCCGGACGGCGGCGGCCAGCCCGGGGAAGCCGGCCGAGGACAGCGGCAGGGCCACCAGCCACGCGACGACCAGCACGGCTAGGCCGAGCACGACCGTGCCGAGCACGCTGTCCACCTGGCGGACGGACTCCACGTGCATCCGGTCGCGGATGGCCCTGCCGACGACCACCCCGAGCGTCTCGCCGAGGGCGACCATCAGCACCAGGATCGCCAGCGTGAACGCCACCTTGGTCACCGGGCTGGCGAACTGCTCGACGAGCAGCGGCGCGAGCTCGAACCCGACAAGCAGGCCGAGGAACACGCCGGTCAGCGAGGCCAGCGCGGTCACCATGCCCTGGCGGGCCCCGGCCACCACGGCCCCCACCGCCATGATCAGCACCAGGGCATCGACCCAGTTCACCCGCTCACCTCTCCCGGGGCAGCCAGGGCGGCCACGTCCCGCCACGCGGCGTCCAACTCCCTGACGTCGGACTCGTCCCAAGGTTGCACCCAACCAGCAAGAGTGATGAGCGCCGCAAGCAACCCCGCGGTGAAACCCCAGACGAGCAGCTGCGGCAGCCCGAACGCAGGCCCCACCCAGCCGGACGGGTGGCGCACCCGGAACCGGTTGGCCGGGTCGGTCAGCATGCTGACCGGCACCCTGGCGACGGCGGCGGTCTCGGCCGGGTCGACCGCGTACACCGCGCTCGGCGTGGTCCAGTGCCCGAGCACCGGGCTGACCACGAACCCGGACGGCGGGATGAACAGCCGCGGGAACAGCGCCACCGGCAGGACCCCGGACGGGTCGAGCCCGACCTCCTCCCTGGCTTCCCGCAGCGCGGCGGCAACGGCTCCGTCGTCGGTCGGGTCGACCGCCCCGCCGGGGAACGCCACCTGGCCGGCGTGCGACGCCAGCCCGTCGCTGCGCCGGATCAGCAGCACGTCCGGCCCGGTGCCGGGGCCGGCACCGTCCTCGCCGAGCAGGATGAGCACGGCGGCCGGCCGCCCGCCGCTCTGCGGCGTTGGGATCCTGGTCAGCGCCGACGTTTGCAGCTCGACGCTGGCGGTGAGGAGCGGCCGCAGCCAGCCCGGCACATCGGACGGCGCCACGAGCGGCCCTGGCCGTTCCTGCTGCCCCATCAGCCGCCCGCCCGCAGCCGCCGGACGGCGGCGTCCACGTCGCCTGCGGAGCGGAACACCCGCGGCGGGGTGACCAGGCGCACCGAGCCGTCCGCCGACACCAGGTAGCTCAGCGGCAGCACCGGCGGCGCCGACAGCGCCGCCCGCAGGTCGCCGTCCGG
>Ga0209382_10002162_pt1 | contig 29292 bp, 21 predicted proteins | sample SoiMetdeltSBSDD5_FD_187599 | JGI IMG/M metagenome (GOLD analysis project Ga0209382, IMG submission 187599) | Bulk soil microbial communities from a Populus tree surrounding site in Tennessee, USA - Soil MetaG P. deltoides SBSDD5 (SPAdes) (version 2) | ecosystem: Environmental > Terrestrial >...
CCGAGCCGATGCAGATCGTCAACGCCGAGATCAGTCGTCCGAAACTGCAAGGCGCCGTCGATATCACTCTCAAGGCCGACGTGTCGTTCTCCGGGCAACCGCCAATCCGCCTCAAGGTTCGCAAGGCCGAGCGCGGCGCGGAGGTGTTCAACAACGTGCCCCGCTACGATCTCGCGGCGTACGAGCTGCAGAAGCTGCTCATGGATGCAGAAGAGTACGTCGTGCCGCCAACTGCGCTGCGCATGTTGCCGATCGCAGTGATGAGGCCCTATTCGTCCGCGCTGCGAGCGACGTTCCCGGGTTCGGACGACGTGCTGTGCGTCGTGCAGTACTGGCTCCAGGACGTAGCTGTGCCGGCCGACGTTCTGTTCCCCGCGCGGTTCGAGAGCGATGCGCTCTATGCGAGGCACATCGGCCAGCTCAACGTGTTCACCTATCTCATCAATCACCGCGACTCGAATCTCGGCAACTTCATGATCTCGGCGGTGCCGGAAGGCGCGCGTGTGTTCTCGATCGATCATGGTGTCGCGTTCGCCTCGGAGCCCAGCGACCGCGGCGAGCTATGGAAATCGATGCGCGTGAAGCGGCTGCCGGCCGATACGGTGGCACGCCTGCGCAAACTCACGGAGGCGGATCTCGAGTCGCGACTCGGCGTGCTCGCGCAATGGAAGCTCGAGAACGGTCACTACGTCGCGGTCTCCCCCGGAGCGAACCTGGCGCCCCGCTTCGGTGTGCGACGCGATGAGGGCGTCGTGCAGATGGGCCTGTCGAGCAGCGAGATCGGGGCGGTGTGGAGTCGCGCACGAAAGCTCCTTAGGATGATCGACGATGGAGATATCGCGACGTACTGAGAGCGCGGTCGCGCGGGCGCTCTTGCTGATTCTGGCAGCGCTCCTGTCGATCTCGAGGGCCGAGGCCGAAGCGGAGCGCTGGTCGAACGTCGAGCGCGTCATCGCCTTCGCCGACGTGCACGGCGCCTACGACGATCTCACCGAGCTGCTGCGAACCGTAGGCGTCATCGACGCGCAACTCCATTGGGCAGCCGGCGCGGCTCATGTCGTGAGCACCGGCGATCTCATGGATCGCGGCCCCGGCTCGCGCCAGGTCATGGACCTGCTGATGCGTCTGCAGACGGAAGCTCAGTCTGCCGGCGGCATGTTGCACGTCGTGCTCGGCAATCACGAAGCGATGAACCTGCTCGGCGATCTGCGTTACGTGACGCCTGCTGAGTTCGCTGCCTATGAGGTCGAAGAGCCTGCGGACCTGCGCGACGCTACGCACCCACGCGGTTACTTCGGAAAGCGCGCCGCGTTTGCGCGCGATGGTCAGTACGGACGCTGGCTCCTGGGCCTTCCGGTCGCAATCGTTGTCAACGACACATTATTCATGCACGGCGGACCCTCGACGGTGCTCGCCGGCCTGTCGATCGAGGAGATCAATCGGCGTTACCGTGCGGCGCTGTCCGACGCCCTGAGTCGGCCCGAGGCGGCGGACCAGAACCCCCTGCTCGGCTATCGCGGACCCAACTGGTATCGCGGCGCCGCGCTCTGCAATGAAGCGTCGGAGACCGATGTCCTGAAACCGTTGTTGGACGGGCTCCGCGTCAGGCGCGTCGTGATCGGTCACACGATCACGCGCACTCTGCGCGTGGCATCGCGCTTCGACGGGACCGTCGTGAAGCTGGACACAGGGATGAACCGTCCCGTCTACAAAGGACATCCCGCTGCGTTGCTGCTCGATCACGGCGACGTGCGTGTCGTGTATGCGGAGGGCGGGCAGCCGGCAGCCGTTCCTCCCGAGCCGCTGTTTGTCGCTTCAAACTCGCTCGACGATGCAGCCATCGCTTCGCTCCTGACGACCGGTAACGTCACAGTCACTGGACCTCGCGGCGCCGGAGCATTGGACGTGGTCGTGGAACAGGAAGGCAAGCGCGTGCCTGCCGTGTTCGCTCAGGGCTCCAAGGATGCGATTCGAAAAAACCTCGCGGCCTATCGGCTGGATCGTGCACTGGGACTCGGCCTCGTGCCGGCAACCGCGAAGCGCGATGTGAACGGCCAGGCCGGGATCCTGCAGGCGCGCCCGGAGCGCTGGGTGACTCAGACCGATGTCGAGCAGAAATCGCTGCAACCGGGCGGCTGGTGCGCGCTCCCACCGCAGTTTCAACTCATGTACGTCTTCGATGCGCTGATCGGCAACGAGGGTCGCACGCGCGACCGCATTCTCTACGACGCCGCGGAATGGATGCTCCTGCTGACGGCACACGAGCAGGCGTTCGGGACTGGCAAGGCGCTGCCGCGCCATCTTCGCGAAGCTGTGCCGCAACCAGGCCCCGAAATGCGGCGACGACTCGGGATGCTGGACAGCGCGGCACTCACGCGGGCGCTCGGCGATCTCCTCAACGACCGCGAGCGAACGGCACTGCTCGCGAGGCGCGATTCATTGCTGGCGAATCCGAAAGTCGCTCGCAGCTTCCATTCCGTCGACGTCGCTCGCAACGACGCGGACGGTGATGTCGGCCGCTAGATCGCTCGGGAAAACGCCGCTGAACGCGCATTCCCGGATGTTGAACCGCAGCCACTTCGGCAGCGGACTGCCGTCCGCGAGCAGCGCCCGCAGCCGCAGCACGTCGCCGGGATCTTCATCGCGAAACGAGTCGCGAGGGATCACGTGTCTGAAGGCCCGTCCGGCCTCGCAGATCAGATCGTCGATCGGCTTGCAGGCCACGGGGGCGAGGTTGGTGACTTTCTCGCGCGCCATTTTGACGAACTCCCGGCCGATCGCGACCGCCAGGCCGATCCACAGCACGGCGAGGATCAGGTTGAGCACCGCGAACTGCGATGCCGACCAATGCAGCCAATTGAGCCCGGCGTAGACGACGCCCGCCTGCAGCAGGTCGCCGAAGCGCCAGAAGAACGTGTCGATCGCGGTCTTGCCGTCGTACTTCGCATCGCGGCTCACCGGCAGGAACAGCGCCTGGCGCGTGGTGTTCATCAGCGAGTAGTCGATGCCGTTCTCGGCGACCTTCACCAGCTGGATGATCGTGAAGATCGGCACGAATACGATGCAGCCATAGCCGAGCGCGACGACGATCGGCATCACCAGCAACGCACCCGACACGCCGACCCAGCGATAGATGCGGGAGACGAGAAAGAGCTGGATGAGCACGCCGAGAGACGTGAACCAGAACTGGAACTGACCGTAGAACGCGGCAATCAGGTCGCCCTTGTTCAGCGCGCCGCCGCTCGCGGCCACCTGCGCGTCTGCATTGCGGCTGACGACGTCCGCGAGGATGAACTCGCCGGTCGAGTTGATCCAGTTGAGCAGCACGATCAACAGCGCGATCAGGAGCAGATAGCGCTCGCGCAGCACCAGCCCGATGCCGCCCATGATGTTCATCTGTCGTCGTTCGTGTTCGGGGCTCGCAGCTCGCGAGTCGGCTGGTGCAGCGGTGGCGGCCGCGCCCGCGATGCTGACCGTGACGAGCAATGCAGCGGTCGCGACCAGCATCAGCCCCTCGGGCGTGAGTGCCGCAACGGTGAGTTGCGCGCACTTGGCGCCGGCCAGTGCGCCGAAGTTGCCGCCGAGCATGATCATCGGGAACAGGCGCTGGCCGCTCTTGAGGTTGTACGTGTCGGCAGCGAACGCCCAGAACTGCGCGGTGACCATCACGCCGAAGATGCTGACCCAGACGAACAGCGCGACACCGATGCGCTTCTCGAACCAGGCGAAGGCCGCGAAGATCACGATGTTGGCGGCGAAGAACCAGGTCACGACGTTCAGCAGTCGCGCACCATCCACACGACGGCGCACACGGCTGTACAGCGGCACGATGATCATCAGTAGCAGCGCAATCGCGGCCAGCGAGTAAGCACGCACCGCTGCACTGAACTCCGACAGCAGAAACGCTTCGCGCAGCGCCTTGAGGATGTAGTACGAGAAGAGGAACAGGAACGCGCTGACGAAGAACAGCGCCAGGCTGCGGCCCTCACCGGGCCGCACGCGCGTGAACAGCGTCAACGCGCGTTCGAGGGGACTGAGACGACTGAAGTCGGTCAGCACGGTGACGATGGCTCCCCATCCGACGATCGCGGATCGCGGGTCAGGCAACGCAGATAGTGCTCGCCTGCGTCCACTTCCACGCCGTGGGTCTCGTGCCCGAAGCCGGGGAAGCGCTGGTCCCAGTCCCGCAGCGCCCTGAGGTAGCCGATGTAGGGTCCGTCCGCGGCACCCGCACTTTCACCGGGCATCATCATCGGGATACCAGGCGGATAGGGAACCACGCTGGTCGCCACGACGCGCTGCTCCAGCTCGTCCAACCTGACACGCTCGACTTCGTTGCGCACCAGGCGTCGATAGGCGTCTGCCGGGGTCATGTGGGGAGTCGGCAGGCTGGAGAACGCTTCCTGCAGGTGATGCATCTGATTCGAGCGTTGGTATTGATCGAACATCTCGTCGGCCAGCTCACGCAGGCCCACCGCGCCGTAGCGTTCCGGATGTGCGGCGACGAGCTTCGGCAGGACGACGCTCAGGGGCGTATTGGCATCGTAGTCCTCTTTGAACTTGATCAGCGTAGTCAACAGCGTGCCCCACTTGGCCTTCGTCATGCCGATGGAGAACAGGAACAGGACCGTGAAGTCCTGAGTCTTCTCGTATTCGAACCCATGACGCACCAGATATGCCGCAATGATGGCGGCAGGGATGCCTCGCTGTTCGAACGAACCATCGGTTGCGATGCCGGGCGCAACGACCGTGACCTTGATGGGATCGAGCATGCAGTAACCATCTTCCAGGCCTTCGAAACCATGCCAGGTCTCGCCGGGGTGCAGCACCCAGCAGTCGGGGTCGCTGACCAGCAGTTCTTCTGCCGCGTCCTCGAAAGCGACCCGCTCCTTCGTCACAGGATCGCTAACCTCGGTTGCATTCCACGTGCTGAAGAACCAATCGCCCGCCGCGGCATACTGCCGCTTGATCCGTCCCACCGTCTGGCGAAAGGTCACCGCCTCGCGAATGGACTCGGTGGTCAATGCCACGCCGCTCGCTCCGTCCATCATCGCCGCTGAAATCTCGTTCGAGGCGATGATCGGGTAGAACGGCGACGTCGAGGTGTGCATCATGAACGACTCGTTGAAGCGCGCATGATCGATTGGATCGCGCCCATCGCGGATGTGTATGAACGAAGCCTGCGAAAGTGCTGCCAGCAGCTTGTGGGTAGAGTGTGTCGCGAACAGTGTCGGACCGTCTTTGTACCGGGCCGGATCGCCGAACATGGCGTGACGGTTGCGATAGAGAGGATTGAAGCGCGCATAGGCGTACCACGCTTCGTCAAAGTGCAGACGATCGATCGCATCGCCTGCGATCTCGATCACGCGCGCGACGTCGTAAATCAATCCGTCGTAGGTCGAATTCGTGATGATGGTATGCCGCGGCTTGAGCCTGTTCGCACCAGCGGTCAGGTGATTCGCGCGGCCCCGCTTCCTGACCGCTTCCGGCTGCAGGTCTTCGGGATAGATCGGACCAATGATGCCGTAGCGGTTGCGGTGCGGCACCAGGTAGACCGGAATCGCACCGGTCATCACCAGGCCGTGCTCGATCGACTTGTGACAGTTGCGGTCACACAGGGCAATGTCGTTCTGCGTCAGGCTGGCCATGAAGATGATGCGGTTGGAGCCCGAGGTGCCGTTGGTGACGGTGTAGGACCTGTGCGAGCCGAATACGCGGGCGGCATACTTCTCGCTCTCGCCGATGGGTCCGCTGTGATCGAGCAGCGAGCCTACCGCCGCCATGCCGATCGAAAGATCCGAACGCAGCAGGTTCTCGCCGAAATAGTCGAAGAAGATCTTCGACACCGGCGTTTTCAGAAAGGCCGTGCCGCCCAGGTGCCCGGGCGTGCCGAACGCATATTCGCGGACTTTCGCCTGCCGGAGCATCGAGGCGAACATGGGCGGCAGCAGGTTCTCACGATAGCGCTGGATGGCAGCTTCCACCCGACCCGCGATGAACGTGGAAGTATCCTCGGTCAACCAGACAAACTCGTTGACCAGCTTGAGCGTGCTCAGCGGAATCGCGGGGATGTGGCTGCGTTCACCGAACAGGAAGGCCGGCGTCCGGTCATTGCGCGCGCGAAACTCGTGCAGCACGACCTCTGCGCCGTCGGATTCATCGAGGTCGGCGTCGACGATCACCGCGCCGATCAATGGGTCGGATCGAATCGCCGACGCAGCGTCGCCCGCCGAGCGCGCAGGAATCACATCGAATCCGCGGCCTCGCAACTTCTCGACCAGCGCAAGCCCGGCGCGCTGCAGTGTCGTTCCGGCTCCGATATCGCCGTACACGACCAGAATGCTCATCGCAGACGTGGGGGCAGTGCTCGTCATGGTCTTCCTCCAGCACACCGAAACGCGATACCAACGCCCTGCTTGCCATTCCCTGGCAGATGGATGCTACGTCCAGCAGATGCGGCGTGATATTTCGGCTATGGGCACCGCGTGCCCGATCAAGGCTGGTAGGCACGCACGCGCGCGGACCACAGGTAGTACATCGAGCCCAGCAGCGCGAGGAACGGAATCCCGAAGACCAGCGTCATCCGAAACGGCTGATTGAAGAGGGTCGTCAGGAGCACTGAGGCCATGAGCACCGCCCCTAGCAGTGGCGTGAACGGGTAGCCCCACATCCGGAACCGCGGACCAGACTGCGCGTGTGGCCGCTGCGCTCGCCGGAAAAAGTAATGCGTGATGAAGATCATCATCCAGACGAACATCACGCCGAACCCCGATATCGACAGCATCACCAGGTAGGCGCGGTCTGGCCAGAGCGCGCCCAGCACCGCTGCGACGGCGACACCGGAGCACGACAGCAGCAGCGCCTGCAAGGGAACGCCGCGCTTGTTCAGCACACCGAAGCGCCGTGGCGCCTGGCCCGCGCGCGACAGGCTGAACATCATGCGCGTGCACACGTACAGAATACTGTTCATCGACGAGAGTGCCGCGACCAGAATGACGAAGTTGATGACGCCGGCAGCGGCAGGAATGTGCGCCGAGCGCATCGCGCGCACGAATGGACTCTCGCCCGCGCCGGCAGCAGTCCACGGTATCAGCGCGAGCATCAGCGCCAGCGTCAGCAGGTAGAAAAGGATGAGCCGGACGATCGTCGAGCGGAACGCACGCGTGATGGCGATCTGCGGCTGCTCTGCCTCGCCGGCCGCGACCGCAATCATCTCCAGACTGAGATAGCTGAAGACTGCGACCATGACCGCAATCCACGCACCCCACCAGCCGTGAGGCAGAAAGCCGCCGTGCGCCGTGTAATTCGCGAAGCCCGTGGCAGTCTCGGTGCCGAACACGAGATAACTCGCGAGGACGATGAAAGCGACGATCGCCGTGACCTTGATGATGGAAAACCAATACTCGATCGTGCCGAAGACGCTGACGGCGAGCGCGTTCGCGAGCACCAGGCTCCCGGAGAACACCACGATCCACAGCCAGCCCGGGGTCATGGGGAACCAGAACTTCATGTAGACCGCAACGGCCGTGACTTCAGCGCCGACCGCGAGCACGTTGCCGCTCCAGTAGCACCACCGCACGAGGAAGCCGGCGAGCGGCCCCACGTAGTGCTCCGCATACGCTCCGAACGAGCCCGTCAGCGGATGGGTGACGGTCATCTCCGCGAGACACCCCATGAGCAGCAGCGCTATGACTGCGCCGATGACGTAACTCACGAGGACGCCGGGACCCGCGAGGCTGATGGCGAAACCGCTGCCGAGAAACAGCCCGGTGCCGATCGCGCCGCCGATCGCGATCATCGACATCTGGCGCGCGCTCAAGCTCCGACGCAAGCCCTGTTCGCGTGCGATGATGTCGTCGAATCCCTTGTTCGGTTCATTCATCGCACCAATATACACAGCCTGCATGCCGCCAACCGACCCCCCTGCCGCTCCCGCAAGCCTGACGTTCCGCGACCTGGCACTGAACGAAGCCCTGGTCCGCGCGCTCGCCGACGTGGGGTACGAAAGCCCATCGCCCATCCAGGCGGCGACCATTCCTCACATGCTCGAAGGCGCGGACGTCGTCGGCCAGGCGCAAACCGGCACCGGCAAGACTGCTGCCTTCGCCTTGCCGATCCTGTCCCGCATCGATCTGCAGCAACGTGCGCCACAGGCGCTGGTGCTCGTGCCGACCCGCGAGCTGGCGATCCAGGTGGCCGAGGCGTTTCAACGCTACGCAGCGCACCTGGCAGGCTTTCACGTCGTGCCGATCTACGGCGGACAGAGCTACACACCGCAGCTTCACAGCTTGCGGCGTGGCGTGCACGTGGTGGTCGGCACACCGGGCCGCGTCATGGATCACATCAAGCGGGATACTCTCAGCCTCGCGACGCTGAAGCACTTCGTACTGGATGAGGCGGACGAGATGCTGCGCATGGGGTTCATCGACGACGTCGAGTGGATCCTGGAACAGGCGCCGAAGGAACGGCAGATCGCGCTGTTCTCGGCCACCATGCCGGCCGCCGTGCGACGCATCGCGCAGAACCATCTGCGCAAGCCCGCCGAAGTCACCATCAAGAGCAAGACCAGCACTGCGAGCAAGATCCGGCAACGCTACTGGGTCGTCAGCGGCATGCACAAGCTCGATGCGCTGACGCGCATCCTCGAAGCGGAACCGTTCGACGGCATGCTCGTGTTCACGCGCACCAAGATCGCGACCGAGGAGCTCGCCGAACGCCTGGAAGCGCGCGGCTTCGCGGTCGAGGCGCTCAACGGCGACATCGTACAGGCGCAGCGCGAGCGCACGATCGCTCGCCTCAAGGCCGGTCAGATCGACATAGTCGTCGCCACCGATGTTGCCGCGCGCGGCCTGGATGTCGAGCGCGTCAGCCACGTCGTGAATTACGACGTTCCCTACGACCCGGAGGCCTACGTGCATCGCATCGGCCGCACTGGGCGCGCTGGACGCAGCGGCGAGGCGATACTCTTCATCGCACCTCGTGAGCGCAACATGCTGCGCGTGATCGAGCGCGCGACGCGACAGACCATCGACCAGATGGAGCTGCCGAGCGTCGAGGATGTGAACGATCAGCGCGTCGCGCGCTTCAACGACCGCATCGGAGCTGCGCTCGCTGCAGGCGAAGGCAAGGCGTTTCTCACGCTCATCGAGCGCTATGAAAGCGAGCACAACGTTCCCGCCGTCGAAATCGCGGCAGCGTTGGCGAGCCTGGCGCAGGGCAAGAAGCCGCTATTGCTGGATGTGGAAAGCGGCAACCGCGAGCCGCGGGAAGAGCCTCCAAAGCGCAGAGAGCCGGAGCACCGCAAAGAGCCGGAGCAGCACAAGCATCGCGAACGGGGTGCGAGGCCGGCGGATGCGGACATGGAGACGTATCGCATCGAGGTCGGTCGCGATCACGGGGTCCAGCCCGGCAACATCATGGGCGCGATCGCCAACGAAGCCGGTCTCGACGGCAAGTTCATCGGCCGCATCGTGCTGCGCGACGACCACAGCTTCGTCGATCTGCCAGCAGGGATACCCAAGGAGATTTTCCGGACGCTGCAGAAGGTGCGCGTCGCCGGGCAGCAGCTGCAGATCAGCCGCGCTTTGAAGACGCAGGCGGAGCGACTGCGCAACGAGCGCCCGCATCGACACGAGGGCCCGCCCAAAGGCTCCCACAAGAGCAAGGCACGGCGGCGCTGAGCACGCTTGCAAATCTGGGGCGATGAATGAGCTGCGCGGCAGCGGCAACCACGCATGTCGCAGCGTGACGACAGATAACACTGCAGCGGGCAGCCAAGCCATCATCCGGCACGAACTGCACAGCGTTCTTCGGTAGCGACCGCAAAGACGGAACTTTGCGATGCGCTTCGTTGTTGCAGCGTCTGTCGCTGAATCCTTGCTGGCCGTGGAAGCTCATGCCAAAAACACCTCGTCGCATTGTCGCTCTTGCAATTCACATCTGTTTCGGAGCCCTTGCTGTACCAGTTGCAGCTATCGCAGCACCCAATCCCATCGCCGCATACAGTTTCGACGAGGGCGGCGGCACGACCGTCACCGACGCATCCGGTAACAACTACGCCGGTGTCCTGAAGAATGGCCCGACGTGGACGGACGGCAGGCATAACCGCGCGCTCTCTTTCGATGGCTCGAACGACTACGTGACCTCCGGCCAGGTTGCGGGGGCGAATGGTGTCAGTGCATTCACGGTTTCCGCGTGGGTGAAGTTCGGCACGAGCGGCGGTGGCTCGCGCGAGACGCACCTGGTTGACAAATCGGGCTGCGATGGACATGTCAACAGCGGGCCGTGGGAGCTTGGCGTGGCGCTGACCGCACCCGGCAAAGCCGAAGTCCTCGTGTATCCCGAGAACGGCACGCCTACCGCCTACATCTTCTCGGGCGCAAGCACCACCTCCGTCGATGACGGCAACTGGCACTACCTCACGGGTCGCTACGATGGCAGCAGGCTTTCGGTCTGGGTGGACGGCCGCCAGGAAAATTCCGTCGCTGCTTCAGGCCTGCGGCTGTCCAGCACGACGAAGGCGCTGGAGTTCGGCGGACACTGCAACGGCTATGCATACCCCTTCAGGGGAGCGCTCGATGAAGTTCGCATCTACGCGCGCGCGCTGAGCCAGTCCGAGATCCAGGCAGACATGACGACGGCGCTCGGCGGCTCGGCACCAGCGCCAGCCCCTGGCGACAGCACTCCTCCCTCGTCCCCGACAGGGCTGACCGCCATCCACAAGACGGCGACTGAAGCGAGCTTCTCCTGGGCACCGTCGACCGACAACGTTGCAGTGAATGGCTACCGCATCTCCCGCAACGGTGCCCAGGTCGGAACGTCGGCACAGACGACTTATGCCGACAGCGGGCTTACTCCCAACACGTCCTACGTCTATACCGTTGCCGCATACGATGCTGCTGGCAACAGCTCCTCACCTTCGCAGCCGCTCAGCATCACTACGAATGCGGCTTCGGGCGGGGGCGGCGGCGGCACGACTGGCGCCAGCTACGCGACCAGCTTCAACTCGACGGAGAATCCGCTCTCCGAAGGCGGACGCTGGCGTCGTGCGAACAACAAGTGGACGAATGTGGTGACCGTCGGAGGTGTCGCCTTCGGCACGAACGCCGGCCAGAGCTACGACGATTCCTATTCTCTGCTTTCAGGGTTCGGGCCCGATCAGACCGTCGAAGCGGTGGTGTACCGGGACCAGACCCTGCAGCCGGTAAGCACACATGAGATCGAGCTGCTGCTGCGATTCTCCGACGATTCGGGCAATGCCCGCGGGTATGAATGCCTGTTCGATTATTACGGCGGGTTCGCGATCATGAGGTGGAACGGCCCGCAGGGCGACTTCGCCCACGTGCACCTCGTCGAGAGCGGCTATCTCGGACGGCAGCTCGTCACCGGAGACGTCATCAAGGCGACGATCGTGGGCAACACGATCACCATGTCTGTGAACGGCATGCTCCTCGCGAAGGGGATCGATTCGGCGTTCAGCAACGGACAGCCCGGCATCGGCTTCTTCATCCGCCCGGACGGCAGCAACAAGCTGCTCGGAGTGACGAGCTACAGCGCGTCCTCGCCGACCAGTCAGTGAAAGCCGAGCGCGTCAGTGGAATCTGACGTCGTAGCGCGGGTCGCCGTGCACAGCCTGCCAAGTGTTTGGTCGCGGTTAATTTCCTTTGCGGCCGTCGCACTCTGCATGAGCGCGCTGCCGGTGTGCACTGCATTCCCACAAGGCGCGACTGGGGGCGGGCGTGAGTCGGGAGCTGCGATGCGCGCTCGCACGCGCGTCGCGCGCTTGTCAGCCGTGCAGCTCGACAATGTCGCCGTCGGCAACGACGTGGCCGGATCCGACCTGCTGACCATCGAACCCGGACGCCCCCCACATGCGTGCGTGCTTGAGTGATCGTGCGAGATCCTTGTGGACCAGGCGTGCAACATCCGCCACGGTCTGTCCACGGCGCAGAGTGTACGGTCGGGAGCGATCTGCAGGTTTCCCGGGCGCCTTGGTATAGACGCGCACTACGCCCAGGTGATCGAAGAGCCACGCGCCTACGTTGCCAAGCCCCTGCCCACTGATTGCGGAGACGGCGAGCGCGGGATAGCGAAGGCCCACAAGCTCTAGAAGCGTTTGCAGCTCAGATCCTGCGTCCGCAACCGCCTCTGCTTTGTTTGCGAGCAGCAGCGTGGGGAGAGACAACGCGAACGGATCGTCATTCGCCGCGTCCACACTCGCGGCTGTTCCGCCCTCCCAGCGCTCGGCGAGCGTCACGCCGCGCTCGCGCATCATGTCGTGCACGGTCTCGATCTCTCCCACGCAGTCGGGATCGCTCAGATCCACCACCAACAGGCATGCATCGGCCGTCTGCAGTGCGCTCGCGAGCCATGGCGTCGGATGCTCGGGCGAAACGGCCGGCAGGTCGACGAGCTGAAAGTGCACGTCTTCATACGGCATCATTCCTGGCTCTGGGAATTGGGTCGTGAACGGGTAGGCTGCGGCGTGCGCGTTGGAACCGGTGAGTCGCGCGTGTAGTGTCGACTTGCCGGCATTCGGCGGGCCAAGCAATGCGATCTGAGCAGCGCCTTCCGGTCGGACTACGAGCGCGGGGCCACAGCGTGCTCCGCCTTTCTTGGGTCGCTCGAGCTCTTCGACCAGCTCGTGGATGCGTCGCTTGATGTCGGCCTGAAGATGATCCGTTCCCTTGTGCTTGGGAATCACCCGCAGCATCTCGCGCAGGCAGTGCAGACGCTCGCTGGGATCGCGCGCCTGTCGCAGCGCGGCCTGCGCAGCCTTGTATTCCGGAGACAAGTTCGCGGGCATGAGAAATTGCCTGCCTGCACCATGGCACGCTGCGCCGCACCGCGCGCATCATGGCGACGCAACCGACACAGCCATTGTCCCACCACCACAGCACTGCGTGGAGGACCACCATGAGTATTGCAGCAAGGGTTCAGACGTGCCTGTCACAGGCGGGCGTCCAGTACGACATCATCGAGCACCCGCGGACGTCGAACAGCACTCACACGGCAGAGGCTGCGCATGTGCCCGGCGCAAGACTCGCCAAGAGTGTCGTGTTCGAGGACGGCGAAAAATATCTGATGGCAGTAGTGCCAGCTACTGACAATGTGGACATCGGTGCGCTGCACCGGCGGTTCGGTCGTGAGATCGGACTGGCTTCGGAAGAGCAGATCGCCCAGCTGTTTACCGATTGCGAGCCAGGCGCAGTGCCACCGCTCGGCCAGATCTATGGCATCGAGACCATCCTGGATGAGGCACTCGTCGATGCCGACGATGTGTACTTCGAGGGTGGCGATCATCGCGCGCTCGTGCACGTCAATGGCAGCGACTTTCTGAAGCTCATGCAAGGCGCGCCGCGAGCCAGGATCGGGCTGCATCATTGAGGAGCCAGCGGCGGGGGATCAGCGGAATCGAAATCGGTATGGGACGACCGCAGATCATGAGACAACCCTCAATGCCGGCACGCCCGGCCTCGGTCGCAGGCGAATCGAAGTGATTTTCGCGAGATTGCTGAGGATGCCGTCCGGACGGGCAGCTTCAAGCACGTCGTAATCGCCATACCCGTAGGTGACCGCCGCGACGCGGCATCTCGCCGCGCGCGCGGCGGCAATGTCCGAACGAGAGTCACCGACGTACAGCAGGTTCGCAGGCTCCACGCCCAGCTGACGGCACGCGGCGAGCAGCATGCTCGGACTCGGCTTCCGATCCTCCGGACGGTCGGCGCACACTGTGACCGGAAAGCGTTCGCGCAACCCGGCCGCTTCGAGCAACGGCAGCGCGAATCTGCTCTCCTTGTTCGTGATGCAGCACAAGGGCAGCTCAGCGTTCTCTAGTGCCTGCAAAGCTTGCTCGACGCCGGGAAAGACGCGTCCGCGCGCGAAGAGATCCTGCTCGTAGAGATTCCGAAAGAGAACGCGGGCCCACGACCGGCGCGTCGCATAGAGCTTCGACGCGCCGCCGCTTTCCTCGAGCACCCGGGCGACGAACGGGTCCACGCCGTCGCCGATCAGTGCGGCAATGCGATGTTCGGGCAACGGTCGGCCGCCAAGAATCCGGAGCATCGAGTTGGCGGCAGCTGCCAGGTCGGGCGCCGTATCGATGAGCGTGCCGTCGAGATCGAAGGCCACGGCCTCGATGCAGTCGATGAGCTGCACGATGCCGGCTACTCCGATGTCGCGAGCTGCAGCGAGGGCGCGAGCGCGACTGCTCTGGCCGAAGAGCGCTGGCGCGCGAGCGCTTCCTTCCTGCGCTCGATGAGACGCAGGATCATCGGGGTGAGAATCAGCTGCATCGCGAGGTCCATCTTGCCGCCGGGGCAGACGATCGTGTTGGCGCGCGACATGAAAGACCCGTGCAGCATCGACAGCAGATACGGGAAGTCGATGCCCTGCGGCTTGCCGAAACGGATCACGAGGAACGACTCATCCTGTGTCGGAATGAAACGCGCGATGAAGGGATCCGATGTATCGACGACCGGCACGCGCTGGAAATTGATGTGCGTGCGTGAGAATTGCGGGCAGATGTAGTGCACGTAGTCGTGCATGCGCCGCAGGACGGTGTCGGTCACCGCTTCGGCTGAGTAGCCGCGCGTCGACCTGTCCCGATGCAGCTTCTGGATCCACTCGAGGTTGATGACCGGCACGACGCCGATGAGCAGATCGACGTGGCGCGCGACATCGACTTCGCCGCACGCGACAGCGCCGTGCAGCCCCTCGTAGAACAGCACATCCGTGTCCTCGGGCAGCTCTTCCCATTCGGTGAACGTTCCCGGCTCCGCGCCGTAGCGCGCCGCTTCCTGCTCGTCATGCAGGTACTTGCGGTGCTTGCCGCGCCCGGTCAGGCCGTAGTTGCTGAACAGACCTTCGAGCTCCTCGAACAGATTGGCGTCGGGTCCGAAATGGCTGTAGCGATGCTCGCCGCGAGCCAGAGCGTCCGCCATCTTCTGCTTCATCGTCGCACGATCGTAGCGATGAAAGCTGTCGCCTTCGATGAATGCGGCGGTCACTCGCTCGCGGCGAAAGATCTGCTCGAACGTGCGCATGACCGAGGTAGTGCCGGCGCCCGATGAACCTGTGACTGCGATGATGGGATGCGTGGCTGACATGGGTACTCCGTCGCGATTACGCGGGACTGCGCAGAACGTTGCGCGCACCGAACAGAGGCGCTTCGTATTCGAAACCGTTGTGCTCGCCGTGGTAGCGCTCGATGCGCTCGACTTCCGCGCGCGCGCCGAACACGAAGCCGACGCGCTGCTGCAGGCTTTCCGGCTCCACCGTCAGGATGGGCTCGCGGCCCGTGCTGGCGCGCCCGCCCGCCTGTTCGACCAGAAAGCCGATCGGATTCGCCTCGTAGAGCAGGTGCAGCCGACCGGCCTTCGAGAGGTCCTTCCGGTCGCGCGGCGACATGAAAACGCCGCCGCGCATGAGGATGCGATGCGTCTCCGCCACGAGCGAGGCGACCCACCGCATGTTGAAGTCGCGGCCGCGCGGACCCGCGGCACCGGCCTGGCACTCATCCACGTAGCGGCGGATCGGTCGTTCCCAGTAGCGCGAGTTCGATGCGTTGATCGCGAACTCGGAGGTGCTCTCCGGGATGCGCAGATCCGGATGCGTCAGCATGAACTCGCCGATCTCGCGATCGAGCGTGAAGCCATGCACGCCGCGGCCGGTGGTCAGGACGAGCATCGTGGACGGACCATAGATCGCATAGCCCGCGCACACCTGGTGAACGCCCGCCTGCAGGAAATGATCTACGATCGGCTCGCTCACTCCTTCGGGACTCCTCAGCACCGAGAAGATGCTGCCGACCGCGACATTCACATCGGCGTTCGCTGCGCCGTCGAGCGGGTCGAACAGCAGCAGATAGCGCCCGCGCGGGTACTCCGCCGGGATCACGTAGGGCGCGTCCATCTCCTCCGAAACCATGCCTGCGAGTTGCCCGCCCCATTCGTTCGTGCGCATGAAGATCTCGTTCGCGGTCTCGCCCCGCGCGTCCGCCAGCGCGCCCTTGCCGATGAGCGTGGCAATGCGCTTGCAGGCGAGGCGGATGTCGTTGACGAGCACGGTGAAGTTGCCGGTCGCGTCCTTGTGACGGCGCTGTTCCTCGATGAGGAACCGGGTCATCTGTTTCATGAATCACTCCCTCGCGCCGCCTGCGCAAAGACACGGCTGGCACGGATGTCCTGCGCTTCGATGGTCATCAGCTCACGAGCCGACAGAGGTTTGTCCCGCTGCGCGAGCAAACGCGTCGCCTGCCGCAGCCGTGCGCGATCGAGCGCGTTGCGGATCGAGCGCGCGTTGGAAAAGTTCGGCTGCGTCTGGCGCAACTCGATGTATTCGCGCAGGACCGCTTCCGCCTCGCGGCTCAACGTGTACTGCATCTGCTTCAGCATCAGGTGCCCGATCGCGAGCAGCTCCGCGGACGTGTAGTTCGGAAAGTCGATGTGATGCGCGATGCGCGAGGACAGACCGGGGTTGCTGCGGAAGAACTGCTCCATGCGGTCCTTGTAGCCAGCGAGGATGACGACCAGGTCGTCGCGATGGTCCTCCATCTGCTGCAGCAGCATTTCGATCGCCTCCTGGCCGTAGTCACGCTCGTTCTCCGGTCGATACAGGTAGTAGGCCTCGTCGATGAACAGCACTCCGCCCATTGCACGCTTGAGAATTTCCCGCGTCTTCGGTGCGGTGTGGCCAATGTATTGGCCGACCAGATCGTCACGCGTGACGGCGACCAGGTGTCCCTTTCGCACGTAACCGAGCCGATGCAGGATCTCTGCCATCCGCAGCGCGACCGTCGTCTTGCCGGTGCCTGGATTGCCGGTGAAGCTCATGTGCAGCGATGGCGCGCCCGAATTGAGATTCAATTGGCTGCGGAGCTTGTCGACGAGCAGAAATGCGCAGATGTCCCGAATGCGGCTCTTCACCGGCGCGAGCCCGACGAGCTCCGCGTCGAGCTCGTCGAGCACATCCGCCACCTGAGATTCGGCGAGCTCGGCCTCGAGGCTCATCTGCGTCGCTGCATTCATGCTCGCCGCCCAAGGGTGTAGCGAATGTTGCGGCCTGCACCTTCTTCCCGGATGAGGCCGAACCCCGGCTCCTCAGGCGGGCGATTGACGATGAAGGACAACCGCACGGATTCGACGCCGCGCGTCGCATCGAACGCGTTCACTCTCACGTAGTGATTCGGGAAGGTGTGTCGGCACGCATTCACCTCCTGCAGCACGCCGGCTGCGTCCTTCATGTCGAACATGGGCATGCCGAACATCTCCCAGTACGTGTTGCGTGGATGCGGGTCGTCCGTGTACTCGACCGAGGTCGCCCAGCCTTGCTGCAGGCAGTATTCGATCTGCGCCGCGATCTGCGCGTCCGTGAGATCTGGAAGGAAGGAAAACGCACCTTGGGTGAGCCGCATCGTTCGCTCCTCAAGCAGCAGCAGTCGGAGTGGGAATGAAATCCGGGGTGTCCGTGCTCGCATAGTTGAACGTGACCTCACCCCAGGTATCGAGTGCGGCCTTGAGCGGCGTGCAGTGACGCGCGACGTCCGCCAGGATCTGCGGACCTTCGTTCCAGATGTCGCGACCCTCATTGCGCGCGAGCACCATGGCTTCGAGCGCCACGCGATTCGCAGTGGCGCCCGCAGCGATGCCCATCGGGTGGCCGATCGTGCCGCCGCCGAACTGCAGCACGGTATCGTCCCCGAGATAGGTGAGGAGCTGGTGCATTTGTCCCGCGTGAATGCCGCCGGAGGCGACGGGCATCACGCCGTTCAAACCGGCCCAGTTCTGCTCGAAGAAAATCCCGCGCGGCAGATCGACCGTGTTGAGCGGCTGGCGCAGCACGTTATAGAAGCCTTGCACCGTGCTCGGATCGCCCTCGAGTTTGCCGACGACGGTGCCCGCGTGCAGGTGATCGACGCCTGCAAGCCGCATCCACTTCGCGATCACACGAAAGGAGACGCCATGCGTCTTCTGACGCGTGTACGTGCCATGTCCCGCGCGATGCAAGTGCAGAATCATGTCGTTCTTGCGCGCCCAGCGGGACATCGACTGGATGGCCGTGTAGCCGATCACGAGATCGATCATCACGATGACCGAGCCGAGCTCACGCGCGAAGTCGGCGCGCTCGTACATGTCTTCCATCGTCGCGGCGGTGACGTTCAGGTAGTGCCCCTTCACCTCGCCGGTCGCCGCTTGCGCGCGGTTCACCGCTTCCATGCAGTACAGGAAGCGATCGCGCCAGTGCATGAACGGCTGCGAGTTGATGTTTTCGTCGTCCTTCGTGAAGTCGAGGCCGCCCTGCAGCGCTTCGTAAACGACGCGCCCGTAGTTCCTCCCGGAGAGGCCGAGCTTGGGCTTCACGGTCGCGCCAAGGAGCGGCCGGCCGAATTTGTCGAGCCGTTCGCGCTCGACGATGATGCCCGTCGGCGGTCCTGCGAACGTCTTCACGTAGGCGGTCGGAAAACGCATGTCCTCGAGGCGCAGCGCCTTGAGCGGCTTGAAGCCGAACACGTTGCCGATGATCGATGCGCTCAGGTTCGCAATCGAGCCGGGCTCGAACAAGTCGAGGTCATAGGCGATGTACGCGAAATACTGGCCGGGTGCTCCCGGAACGGGTTCGATCCTGTAGGCCTTGGCGCGATAGCGTTCGCACGCGGTCAGCCGGTCTGTCCAGACGACGGTCCAGGTCGCGGTCGACGACTCACCCGCAACTGCTGCTGCGGCCTCCTTCGGCTCGACGCCGTCTTGCGGGGTGATCCTGAAGAGCGCGAGGACGTCGGTGTCCTTCGGTTCGTAGTCGCTGTCCCAGTAGCCCATATCGGCATACTTGAGTACGCCGGCGCGATACCGGTCGGCTCCGGCCTTGGGAGTGCGAGCGGCGATTCGCTGGATAGTCATCGTTGCCTCATGCCATTGCCTGCCATCGATGGCTCGAAGGCTGCCTTGCGACGTCCATAAGATCCAATTGAACTTTCTTGGCTTATGCATAAGCTTCGCTTATGCGCAACATCACCCTCCGCCAGATGCGCGTCTTCACCGCCGTCGCACGCTACGGCTCGTTCACTCGCGCGGCGCGCGAGCTGCATCTCACCCAGCCGGCGGTGTCGCAGCAGATCAAGCTGCTCGAACAGGAAGCGGGGCTGCCGCTCTTCGAGCACATCGGGCGCACGATTCACGTCACGGCGGCGGGACAGGAGCTGCTGCGTTACGCGACGCAGGTGACAGATCTCCTGCGCGAGGCGGGCGAGACGCTCGCGGCAATGCGGGGCCTGAAGCGCGGCGTGTTGAAGCTTGGCGCAGTGAGCACGGCGAAGTACTTCGCCCCCGCGCTCCTATCCGCTTTTGCGCCGGCCTATCCGGACGTCACGATCCGCTTCGCGGTCGGCAATCGCGAGGAGGTCATCAAGCTGCTCGCGGCGAACGAAATCGATCTCGTGATCATGGGCAGGCCGCCCCGCGAGCTCGCGACTGTTGCCGCACCGTTTGCGAAGCACCCGCTCGTGATCATCGCCGCGCCCAATCACCCGCTGGCGAACAAACGGCGCGTCCCGTTGCAACAGCTGGCCAACGAGAATTTCGTCATACGGGAAGAAGGCTCCGGAACGCGCGCGGCGATGGGGCACGTCTTCAAGGCGCATGGCGCCGCCTATCGCACCTCGATGGAAGTCACCAGCAACGAGACGATCAAGCAGGCGGTGATGGCCGGGATGGGGCTCAGCTTCATCTCGATGCATACCGTGATGCTCGAGCTGGCGACCGGTAAGCTCGTGACGCTGAACGTCACCGGACTTCCTCTCGTGCGCGACTGGTTCGTCATTCACCTGCGCGACAAGAAGCTCTCGCCCATCGCGCAGGCATTTCGCAGTTTTCTGCTGGAGCAAGGCGCGTCGATCATGAAGCGAGCGTTGGGCGCCTGAGCACGTGATCACTTCCCTCGCGTCACTTGCGTGAGGTGCCTGGCTGCCTTCTCGGGCCGACCGGTGGTCTGATAGAGCCTGGCGAGCCAACGATCAGCGTTCTTCAGGCAAGGGGACAGTGTGCTGGTGTCGCCATGGAGCACCGCATCGCTTGCAAGGAGCAATTCCTCGGCCTGCGTGTACTGCTTCAGTCCCGCAAGCGCCGCGCCTTCAGTGTTGGTGGCGCAGGCTGTACGCCAGTGATTCGCACCGAGCGACTTGAGGTAGAGGGCACGTGCGTCGGCCGCGAGCGAGCGCGCTTCGTCATAGCCCTGAGTCTCGACCAGCACGCCGGCGAGCAATGTCATGGTGTCGGCCACGTCCGCATGTTCCGGGCCCAGTATTTTCTTGCGCAGTTCGAGTGTCGTGCGCAGCAGCCGTTTGGCTGACACCAGATCGCCGCTTTCTATCGTCCACAACGCGAGATTGTGCATGCCCCGCGCAACGGAAGGGTGCTCAGCGCCGCCAGTGCGCCGGTACATCTCAAGAGACGCCTGCGACAGTTCGATCGCGGTTTTCAGGTCGCCCTTGTCATGAGTGACGAAAGCGAGGTTGTTGAGCGTCATTGCGACGTCGGGATGGTCCGCGGGCAGCAACTTGCGCTGCATCTCCAGCGCGCTCCGGTAATAGACTTCGGCCGCGTCGTACTTGCGTTGCTCGTAGAGCGCGACCGCAATGTTGTTGAGTCCGATGGCGATCTCCGGGTGGTCCTTGCCGAGCAGGACTCGCTTCATCTCCAAAGCTTCGCGATACAGCTGCTCGGCCTCCCCGTCCTTGCCGATCTCGTCGATCACGAACCCGAGATTGTTCAGAGCTTCGGCAAGCTGCGGATGAGGTCCATCGTAAAGTCCGCGCCGCATTGCGACTGCCTCGCGCAGCAGAGCTTCGGAATCCTTGAAGTGCCCCTGGTCATACAGGTTCAGCGCCAGTCCCTCGAGGCTGCGCGCGACCTCGGGGCTGCGCGCCGCGAAGAGTTTCCGGCGCAGCGTCAGCGCTTCGCGAAAAAGCGGCTCTGCCTTGGCGAACTCGCCCGTGCGGCCGAGCAGGTCCGCGAGCTCATAGGCGCTGAGCGCGGTATCGGCATGTTCGTTCCCCAGCAACTCGCGGCGCAACGTCAGGGCTTCGCGGCACATGTGCAGCGCCGGTTCATACTCGGCCTTCAGCTTGAGCACCTCGCAGAGCCGATCCATGGATCGGGCAACATCAACGTGCTTGCCGCCATACAGAGCGCGGCGCCGGTCGAGCGCGCTGCGCAAGAGCGGAACGGCCTGGTCGTACAGACCGAGGCTCGTGTAGACGGCGCCGATCGTTTCCATGAGCGTCGCCTGAATCGCGGGTTGCTCCGTGAGTTCCTCGTCGATGCGGGCCGCGCCCTTGTCCATGACCTCCCGCGCCGTGATCGAATTGCCGCGTGCTTCACTCGGATCGGTCATGTTGAACAGGCTTACCATGAAACCCGTGGTCTGCTTGGCGGTCTCTGCTTCGACTTCGGCGCGTATTCGCGCCTCGCTTGCGAGGTCACGTTGCTGATCGACGAGGAAGGCCGACGACACTGCAACGACGACCAGGACCGCGACCGCTATGCTGACGCCGCGATTGCGCCTGAGGAACAGTCTCGTGGCATGAAGCGGCGACGGCGGTCGCGCCGCGATCGGCTGATCGGCAAGGAAACGGCGGATATCGTCGGCGTAGCGCTCGACCGAGCTATAACGATCTGCGCGATGTCTGCGCAGCGCCTTCGAAACAATCGTGTCGAGATCTCCGGACAGTGTGGCACGCAATCGCTCTACGCTGGTTGCGCCACGTGCGGCCGCGACGGTCGCGTCCATGGGTGCACGGCTCGGCAGCGTGGCTTCGTCGTTCAGCCGAACATCGAGAATCCTGGCGACCGAAGGCTGCTCGAGTGCGCTGTTGCTGTTGGGCAGAGAGCCACTCAGCAACTCATGCAGCATCAGTCCGAGAGCATAAACGTCGGTCACCGTGGAGATTGGCTCGCCGCTCAGTTGTTCTGGCGCCGCATAGAGCGGCGTCAGACAAGAGCCACCCACCTGCGTCAGATCCGAGGCAGGACTCGCTTGATCAGGCCCGGTAATGAGCTTGGCGATGCCAAAATCGAGGAGCTTCACCTGACCTTGCGCGTCAACCAGGATGTTCGACGGCTTCAAGTCTCGATGCACGACCAGGTGCTGGTGCGCATGCTCCACCGCGGCCAGGACCTGCAGGTACAACTGCAGGCGCACACGAACCGACAATTGGTGTCGATCGCAGTACGCAGTGATCGGCATCCCTTCGACGAGCTCGAGCACCATATAGGGCTGCCCGGACTGCGTGACGCCGGCATCATACAGACGCGCTATGTTCGGATGCGTCAGTGCAGCCAGCATGTCTCGTTCGCGTGCGAACCGCTCCACCTGCGCGGTTGAGCTCAGGGCTACGAGCGGCAACTTGAGAGCGACAGCGCGCTTCACAATTCCGTCGGTACGATCCGCCAGCCACACGATCGACATTCCGCCCCGTCCCAGCTCGCGCAGCAGACGATAGCCGGCCACGGATTCTCCCGGCCCGAGCGCGAGAGGTGTGGAAGCTCGCTGGGCCTCGATGCCATTCCCCGTGCCTTGCGTCGGTTCTCCAAACGCGCGCGTGCGCTCAGCGCCCGCCAATAGCCGTGCCACTTGTCCGTGCAGCTCCGGATCCAGTTGAAATAGTTCCTGCAGTTCGCGAGTGCGCATCTCTGCGCTGGAAGTACGGAGTCGTTCCAGCCAGGCCAGAGCCTGTGAGTCACCCACGTTCGAGGTACCCCCGCTCTTTGAATGGATAAATTTCTTAGCGCGCGCCCATGGCGTTTGGACCGACTGAAAGATGCGCTCGTCGGGAGCGCCAAGCAAACAGTAGTGCCTACTCATGCGGCGCAGCACGACTCCATCAGCGTGGGCGCCCGCTCAAGGCAACTCCGATCCAGGTTGTCCGCACCCAGTACTGATAACTCAACAGCAGCAGCCCCACAGTAGCCGCGATGACGAAGATCAACTTGAGAAGCCATGGAAATTGCAGATCCATCACATAGGCTTGCAGCATCATGACGATCGGCAAGTGAGCGATGTACATCCAATACGAGGCGTCAGCGATATAGCGCACGGTTGCCGACTCGCGCGAGAAAAACTTCAGGCCGACACCCGTCGCACACAGCATCCACGCAACGAGCGCGATGCCATAGGCGAACGCGTACAGAGACTTCGTGAAGCCCGCCGTGATCACTTCGCTGGTCATGCGAGTTCCCGCCAGGCTCAGACAGGCGATTGCGCAGAGCCCTCCTATCAGGAAGTTGCATCGCCACCTGTTGGCGAGAGCTGCAAGCAACGCACGATCGCCCTCGACGATCCATCCCAGCGTGAAGCAGTAACCGTAGATGCACAACGAAACGGCCAGTGGAATCAGTGTGTATGCCGGCGTCGGAACGCCCATCCACCATCGCCAATCTTCCTGCGAAACCAACAGCAGACAGATGGGAACCGCGAGCAGGAACGCCCCTGCGGAGGACCTCAATGCCCAGCGAACGGGGTCACTCAATCTCGATGTGCCTTGTCGATCGCCGCGAGCCCATGCGTCCACCCGCTTGGCAAGCGACACGCCGGCATACAACCAGAGCAGAACGTACAGAAACCACAGATGCAGGAAGCTGAACCCCGCGTCACGAATTTCCGGCGGCAACGCTGCCGGCAGAATGCCGCCGTTTCGTCGCGCCAGGGCGTAGGCGACGACCACGACCAGCGCAAGCAAGCAGATAACCCATCCGCCGACCAATGGAATCGCGATGCGTCGTGCGCGGTTGCGCCAGAATTCCGCCTCTCCTCGACTGCGCCACAGGATTCGCGAAGAGAAGCCTGCGACGAAGAAAAAGAGCGGCATCCTGAAAATATGGATCAGGAAGAACGCAGTGCTCGCCCCTGTGCTTTGTGAAACATCGTGAACAGGCCACAAGCGATCGTCGACTCCGTCCGCGAATGACAATGCGCCGTGGAGCACGATGCCGAGGATCAAGGCCGATGCGCGGATTGCATCGAATGCGTGCAGGCGGTCATCGTTCTCACTCATGCTCATGCCCATGCCCTACGTCGCGCCCGGCTCAGGTACGGAACGACGGGGCGACTGGATGCGGGCCGGCGAAGATCCTGCCCATGTCAACCGCTTGGCAACTCCCGCGTTACCCGCTTCAGTACCCATCACTCGGCGGGGAGTCCTTATGTTCACTTCAGGAATTCGCGCTGCGTTGCAGAGCTGCGTCTACCCTCTGGCCTTGTTCCTGGCTGCCTGCGGCGGGGGCGGCAGCAGCTCGCCGTCTTCGAGCAACGCGTCGCCCAACTCCAACTGCGCCGCTTGCGGCACGGCGTTGGTCGCTATTACCGATGCCGACGGTGACTTCCTCAGCTACTCCGTCGACGTCACCTCGCTCAAGCTGAAGAAGGCGAACGGCGCGCTGGTCGAGACGCTGCCGGCGACGACGCGTATCGACTTCGCGCAGCTCGTCGACCTCACCGAGTTCTTCACCGCCGCCACCCTCCCCAACGGCGAATACGTCGCGGCCACGCTGCGTCTCGACTACTCGAACGCCGACATCAACGTCGAGCAGAACGGCGCGCCGGTAGCGGCGCGTGCGGTGAATGCGAGCGGCAACGCGCTAGGCGCCGTCGACGTCACCGTGACGCTCGACAACCGGCATCACCTCTTCGTGGCGCCGGGCAGACCCTCGTTGTTCACGCTGGACTTCAATCTGGCTGCGACCAACGCGGTCGACCTGACCACAACGCCCGCCACGGTCACCGTGACGCCAGCGCTGGTCGCGTCGCTCGACCTCGTCGACCAGAAGGACATGCGCGTACGGGGTCCGCTGGTGAGCGTGGACAAGACCGCGGGCACGTACATCGTCGACCTGCGTCCCTTCCACATGCGCGCCCAGCGCTTCGGTGAAGTCACCGTGCACACCGATGCGAGCACGACGTTCGAGATCAACGGCACGAACTACACCGGCAGCGCCGGTCTCGACGCGCTGGCCGCGGCGGGCGCGGGCACGGTCACGGCCGCCCTCGGCAGCTTTACGACGGCGACGCGCGAATTCGACGCGGCCTCCGTGTTCGCAGGCACCAGCGTGCCCGGCTCCGGGGTTGACACCGTGATTGGCGAAGTGATCTCGCGCGCGGGAAACGTCCTGACCGTGCGCGGCGGCAACGTGCTCCGCGACAGTGACGGCGTGCACTTCGCGCGCGGTAACGTCAAGGTGACGATCGGACCTGGCACCAAGGTGGTGAAGGGTGGCACGTCGCCGACGACGATGGCCGCACCTGAGGACATCTCGGTGGGTCAGTCGATCGAAGCGTTCGGCGCGGCTACTCCGGTGATCGCCTCGTCGATGTCGGGAGACTGGACCCTGGATGCGACCGCGGGCCGCGTGCGCATGCGCCCGACACCGATCTACGGCTTCGTGAAGTCCGCGTCGACCGGTGCGCTCACGCTGCAGCTCGACTCCATCGCTGGGCGCAAGGTGTCGGCGTTCGATTTCGCGGGCACCGGCACGAGCACGACGATGGATGCCGATCCGGCCAACTACGAGGTTGCCGTGTCGGGCCTCGATCTCTCGGGCCTGTCTACTGGCGAGCCGACCAAGCTCATCGGCTTCCCCACGCCGTTCGGCATGGCGCCGCCGGACTTCACCGCGCGCACCGTGGTCGACTTCCCGCGGCTGCCGGCGATGCTGTCGCTCACCTGGATCCCGGGCGGCACCACCGCGCCGTTCGTGAGCCAGAATCCGACCGGCCTCGTGCTCGATCTCGCCAATCCGGCGATCGGCCGGCTGCACGTGCTGACGATCGGGCCGCGCGTGCTGAACCTGCAGAGGCTGCCGTCGTCGCCGAGCATCGTGCCGCCGCCCAACGGCCCGAGCGCGTACCTGATCGTCATGCGCGACGAGTCGCACGCGTTCCGCGACTTCGCGGACTTTGTGGCCGAGCTCGGTACGCGGCTCAACGGTTCAACCGTGATGCTGACTTTCAACGCCACCGGTTCCTACGACGGCGACACGAACGTGATGACCGCGCGTTCGATCACCGTGATCCTCCGCTAGGGCCGCTCCTGGTAGTAGACGAACCAGTCGTGCTGGATCAAGCCATCTTCGACGCGATAGATGGAAATCTCGTCGATGACCTTGCCGGTCGGCAGCGTCGCGACCTCGCGCGCCGCGATCATGTTGCCGAGCCCGATCGTGCCGAGTGTCTGCACCTGTGCCGGCGCGCCGTTCGCGAACATCTTCAGGTACGCCTCGCGTCGCGTTTTCTGATCCACCATGCGCGTGGAGGGCTTGTCGCCGATCGTGTGCGGCTCGCCGCTGTTGCGGAAGTTCTTCGCATGCGGGCTGAAGAGCGCGAGAAACGCTTCGACGTCGCCGCGGTTGTTGACCTCGGCCAGCCGGTGGACCACGGCCTCGGCCTCGCTCTGCGCCCTGCCGCCCGCGGCGGCGCCTGCCGAATCGACGCGGACCAGATGCCACAGGTCCTGGATCAAGCCGTCGCGGACGCGGTACATGCTCAGGACGAATTCCGAGCGTGCCGGATCGGAATGATCGTTGAATTTCAGCTTGACGAGCGCAAGGTCGCCGGCGGATGCGATGTCGAGCAACTCCACGTGACTGCGCGGCCGGCGCGCGAGCATCTCGGTGAATGTTTTCGTGCGCTGCGCGTGGGTGCCCAGCGTGCTCGACAGCTCTCCCGCCAGCTGCTCCGGGTTGTTCGAGACCTGAAAGACTCTGGCATCGGGGCTGAATAGCGCAAGCAGCGCGGCGGCATTGCCCTGGTTCAGGGCATGCACGTCGGCACGCACGACGGCTTCGGTATCGGTGCTGGGGCGCGCCGCGCCCGTGCGCTTGAATTCCATGCGGATTGTCCGGGCAGGCCTGCCGGGCGTGACGGCCTCCCAGTCTTGCACCATGTGGTTCTCGTCGGTGAGCTGCCAGGTCGTGGAGCGAAAGTGCCTGGGATGCGTGTCGAGGTTCGTCGCATCGCGCAGGGCGAACTGGAACGTGCGCCCGTCCGCGGACGGCGCGGCGACGTAGCGCAGCTGATTACCCATGTCGCAGAAGTGATCGGCGTGCAGCTGCGATCCGACCACATAGAACACGGTCGCCGTCAGCTGCTCGCCGTTCTTCCATTCTTCGTGCGCCAATGCCGTGCCGAAGGCGAACGGCCGAAAGACGTTCTTCATGACCTCGTCGCCCGGCAGCGCCGCCTCCCATTCGCCGATCAGCTGCTGCAGCTTCATGAACGCGGCCTCGCCGCTGTTGACGGCCTGCTCGGCCGCGAATGCGCCTGACGGGCTCAACGCAATGACCGTCAACAATCCAGCCAGCAGAGTTTTCATCGTAAGTCGCTCCATGATGACTGGCGCGCAGCTTCAGTCGAGCGACTGCAGGTGCGACAGTGAGCAGCGTCATGGCCGCGAGGCATGACATCTGTCATGTGACACGCGCAAGCCGCGCTACTAGACTCGGTCACGTGAGCGTCGCTCAGACACCAGCACAATCGGCCGAACGTTCGGCGCTCATACGCATCGGCTGCGCGATGATGATCGCCGCGGCCGGCCTGCGCGCTGCCTTCACGGCGCTGTTCGAGCTGGACAAGATGGGACTGTCCCAGCAGTGGCCAGTGCTGTGGTTCGCCGGGTATGCAGTCTTTGTGGTCGCGTACGGCCTCGCCTCGCGTCCACAGGCGGTCGGGCGCTGGCACACTACGCTGCTCGTGGCGCAAAGCGTCAGCGTGCTGTATCTCGTCTGGCTCTATCCGAATTTTCTGATCACCGCTCTGCTGGTCGTCGTCGCGTGGCAGATCGCCTGGGCCACGACGCTGCGCCGTGCGATCGTCGCCGTCGTTGTCCAGTCGCTGGTGCTGACCGCGATGAAGTGCACGGACCAGGTGGCCGGTATGTCGCTGCTCGTGCTGGTCAGCACGTGCGGGTTCGAGCTTTTCGCGCTCAGCGCGGCTCACCTTGCGCGCAGCGAGGCCGATGCGCGAGAGCGCCTGACACGGGCGAACGCGGAGCTGCACGCGACGCACGCTCTGCTCGCGGAAAGCACGCGCATGGCCGAACGTTTGAAGATCTCGCGCGACCTGCACGATGTGATCGGCCATAGTCTCACGAGCCTGACCGTGCACCTGGACGTGGCGGGGCGGCTGGCGCAGGGCGATTGCGTCGAGCACGTCCGCTGCGCACGTCAACTGGCGGGCACGCTGTTGGACGAGGTGAGAGACGTGGTCAGCCAGATCCGCGTCCAGCCGGTCGACCTGCGAGCAACGCTGCGGTCGCTCACGCAGGGGCTCGCAGCCCTGCGCGTGCATCTGCTGATCCCGGATGACCTAGGTGCGCTCGACGCCGCGCGTGCCGATGCGCTCCTGCGCTGCGTTCAGGAGCTGATCACCAATACCCTGCGCCATGCTCAAGCGCGCGAGCTGGTGGTGGAGATTCGGCAGGTCGCCTCTGGCGACGTGCACATCAGTGCTCGCGACGACGGACGAGGTGGCGTGACTGTCGAAGGTCACGGGCTTGCGGGAATGCGCGAGCGGTTCGAGTCGCTGGGCGGCAGGCTGTCGGTCAGCTCCGCGCCCGGGCATGGTTTCAGCGTGGAAGGCCATATTCCGGCGGCCGCATCATGATCCGTGTCTGCCTGGCCGATGATCAGGCGTTGTTCCGCAGCGGGTTGAAGGCGCTGCTCGCGCTGTTCGACGATATCGAGGTCGTTGCCGAGGCCGAGGAGGGCGACGCGGCGATCGCAGCGGTTCTGCGGCATAGGCCGGACATCCTGTTGCTGGACGTGCGCATGCCGCGCCTGGATGGCATAGAGGTCATCTCAACGCTAGCAGCTCAGTCCGCGTTGCCACCGACCTTGCTGCTGACCACGTTCGAAGATGATGCGGCTCTCATCGGCGGCATCCGCGCGGGGGCCAGAGGGTTTCTCCTGAAAGGAGTGACGCCCGAAACGCTGGTGGAGGCGATCCACACCGTGGTGGACGGCGGAACGTTCCTGCACACGACGCTCATGTCCCGGAACGTGGCAGCCAGGTCGAATGCGCACTGGGGCGACCAGGCGTTCGCCACACCCGATCACCTGACGACGCGCGAGCGAGACGTGCTCGGGCTGATGACGAACGGATTGTCGAACACGCAGATTGCGCAGGCACTCGATCTGGGCGAGGGCACGGTGCGCAATCACGTTTCCAGCATCCTGTCGAAGCTCGGCGTGAGCGACCGGACCAAGGCGGTACTACTGGCCCTGCAGCAGCGTCTGGTATGAAACCGAA
>Ga0209382_10002165_pt1 | contig 29257 bp, 25 predicted proteins | sample SoiMetdeltSBSDD5_FD_187599 | JGI IMG/M metagenome (GOLD analysis project Ga0209382, IMG submission 187599) | Bulk soil microbial communities from a Populus tree surrounding site in Tennessee, USA - Soil MetaG P. deltoides SBSDD5 (SPAdes) (version 2) | ecosystem: Environmental > Terrestrial >...
CAGCCCGATCGTCAAGTCCCTCATCCGGGCGGCCGAGCGGGGCAAGCAGGTCGCCGTGCTGGTGGAGCTGAAGGCCCGGTTCGACGAGGGCGCCAACATCGAGTGGGCCCGGGCACTGGAGACCGCGGGCGTCCACGTCGCGTACGGGCTCATCGGGTTGAAGGTCCATGCCAAGACGCTGCTGGTGGTGCGGGACGAGCCGGACGGGTTGCGGCGCTACTGCCACATCGGCACCGGCAACTACAACCCCACCACGGCCGGGATCTACGAGGACCTCGGTCTCCTGACCTGCGACCCGGAGATCGGCAACGAGCTCACCCAGCTGTTCAACGAGCTGACGGGGTTCGGCCGGATGCGCTACGAGGGGCTGCTGGTCGCTCCCCGGACGTTGCGCTCGGGGATCGTGGACCTCATCCGCCAGGAGGTCGCGGCCGCGATGGCGACAGGATCGGACGGCGCGAACGGTTCGGACGGCGCGGATGGTGGGGAGGGGTCCGGCCGCATCATCCTCAAGATGAACAGCGTGGTCGACGCCGCGATCATCGACGAGCTCTACGCGGCGTCGCAGGCCGGGGTGCAGATCGATCTGATCGTGCGCGGCATCTGCTGCCTCATCCCCGGAGTGCCCGGGCTGTCGGAGAACATCCGGGTCCGCTCGCTGGTGGGGAGGTACCTCGAGCACTCCCGCATCTACTTCTTCGCGAACGGCTGCGGGCTCGGTGAGCCGCGCTACCTGATCGGCTCGGCCGACCTGATGCCGCGCAACCTGGACCGCCGGATCGAGGCCGTCGCGACGGTGGCGGACCCCGCCCTGCAGGAGCGGTTGCACTCGTTCCTCGAGATCGAGCTGGCCGACGACGTGCTGGCCTGGGAGCTGGACGCCGGCGGCCGCTGGCACCGCCTGCAGCCCGAGGGTGACGACGGCTCGGAGCGCAACACCCACCGCCGTCTCCAGGAGCTGGCTCTCGCCAGCGCGCGGTCGGTCCTGGCGCGGTAGCGCGTCGGCCGGTCGCTCAGCGGGAGGTGACGTCAGCCCGGTCGGCGGGCGTGCCGGCGCCCTCGAGCCCGGCCAGCTCGGCCAGGAGCTCGTAGGAGCGGATCCGATCGGCCGGATCGTGGGTCATGGTGGTCACGATCAGCTCGTCGGCCCCGGTCCGCTCCACGAGGTCGGCCAGCTGGCCGCGGACGGCATCGGGGTCGCCCACCACGTGCGACGAGGTCCAGGACCGGATGACCTCGCGCTCCCGGGGCGTGAAGGTGTACTCGGCGGCCTCCTCGGGGGTCGGGTACCGCCCGGGCCGCCCCGACCGCAGCCGCAGGAAGGCCAGCCGGCTCGGTCCGGCCAGCCACTTGGCCCGCTGCTCGGTCTCGGCGCAGATCACCGCCACCCCGAGCATGAGGTAGGGCTCGGGCAGGCCCGCCGACGGGCGGAACGACGAGCGGTACGCCGCGACCGCGGCCGGCGTGTTCCCCGAGGCGAAGTGGTGGGCGAAGGAGAAGGGGAGACCCAGCAGGCCGGCCAGCTGCGCGCTGTAGTCGCTCGACCCGAGTAGCCAGATCGCTGGCTGGTAGCCGAGCGCAGGGACGGCGGTGATCTGCCGGTAGGGGTGGTCCTCGGGGAACGAGCCGGTGAAGAACCCCAGCAGCTCCAGCAACTGCTGGGGGAAGTCGTCGCCGGCGGGGCCGGGGACGGAGGTGCCGAGGGCCCGCATCGTCACCCGGTCGGTGCCCGGGGCCCGGCCGATCCCGAGGTCGACGCGGCCGGGATGGAGGGCCTCCAGCATCCCGAACTGCTCGGCGACCACCAGCGGTGCGTGGTTCGGCAGCATCACGCCACCGGAGCCCACCCGGATGGTGGAGGTCAGCGAGGCGAGGTGGGCCAGCAGCACTCCGGGCGACGAGCTGGCGATGCCGGGCATGTTGTGGTGCTCGGCCACCCAGTAGCGCCGGTAGCCGAGCAGCTCGGCCCGGCGCACCAGCTCGCCCGAGCTCCGCAGGGCGTGGGCGGGCGACGAGCCCTCGCCGACCGGGGCGAGGTCGAGCACGGACAGGGGCACCGCGAGGTCGGCCATCGTGGAGGCCAACGCCCCCGACGGCGCACCTGTTCCCCAGGCCTGAGGGCCGAGAGGCACCGAGAGGCATGGAGGGAAGCCCCAGGGAGCGCCAGGCATCCCCGAAACTGTCACACCCGATCTCTACTGTCGGGGCCATGGTGATCGCAGTGGTGGTCGGGGTGTTCCTTGGCGCTACCACCGGCCTCGTCGTGGGCCTGGTGGTGGCCCGGCGCACCGCGCTGCTGGTGGCGTCGTCGGTCAGCCACGCCCAGGCTGGGGTGCGGGCTGAGCTCGACGCCGCGGCGCGCCACGACCTGCAGGTCCGCCAGCAGAGCTTCGAGCAGCGGGCGGGCGAGCTGCGCAGCGATCTGGCCCGGGTCACCGACCTGGTGGTGTCGCTGCAGCGCGAGCGGGCCGAGCAGCAGGGGCGGGTCGAGACGCGGCTGGCCGAGGTCGTCGCGGTCAGCGGCAAGCTGGCCGACACCACCCAGTCGCTGCGCCAGGCCCTGGCCAGCCCCAAGGCACGCGGCCAGTGGGGCGAGCGCATGGCCGACGACGTCCTGCGGGCCGCCGGCATGGTCGAGGGCATCAACTACCGGAAGCAGTCCACGACCCGTGCGGGCACGGTGCCCGACTTCACGTTCAGCCTGCCCGGCGGCCGCGAGCTGCACATGGACGTGAAGTTCCCGGTCGACAACTACCTGCGCTACCTCGACGCGGCAAGCGACGCCGAGCGCGAGCGGTACCGGGTGCAGTTCCTGCGCGACGTGCGGGCCCGGGTCAAGGAGCTGTCGGGCCGGTCGTACATCGATCCCCACGGCACGCTCGACGAGGTGCTGCTGTTCATCCCCAACGAAGCGGTGTACAGCTTCGTGCACAGCCACGACCGCGAGCTGCTCGACCTGGCCCTGTCCCAGAAGGTCGTGCTCTGCTCGCCGTGCACGCTGTTCTCGGTGCTCGCGGTGGTCCGCCAGGCCGTCGAGCAGACCCAGCTGCAGCGGACGTCCGACGACATCCTGCGCTGCCTGGCCGACTTCGAGGACCAGTGGCGCCGGTTCACCGACGCCTTCGAGAAGGTCGGCAAGAACCTGGAGACCGTGCAGCGCTCCTGGGACGACCTCTCAGGGACCCGCCGCCGCCAGCTCGACCGCCAGCTCGACCGCATCGACGACCTGCGCTCCAGACCGGAGCTCCGGGCGGTCGCGGGGTGACCGAGCCCGTTCGGGCGGCGGGCGGACTGGTCTGGCGCCGGCCCGAGGGACACGAACACGACGACGAAGGGGCGGGCGCCGTGGAGGTGGTGCTGGTCCACCGTCCGACCTACGACGACTGGTCCTTCCCCAAGGGCAAGTGCCACCCGGACGAGAGCGACGAGGCGGCCGCGCTGCGCGAGGTCGAGGAGGAGACCGGGTTGCGCTGCCGCCTCGGCCCCGAGCTGCCTTCGAGCAGCTATCGCGACGGGAAGGGTCGGCCCAAGGTCGTGCGCTACTGGGCCATGGAGGTCGAGAGCCAGACCCCGCGCTCGCCCGATCGCGAGGTCGACCGGTGGGCGTGGGTGGCCGACGATCGTGCGGCGATGGTGCTGACGTACGAGCGGGACGGAACCGTCCTGGCCTCGCTACGTCAGGTGATCGACTGAGCACGACTCGTCCGCCTCGGCCCATCCTTCAGCCATCGTTGCCGCGTCGTTCACCTCAGGTTCACCCAGCCACCCCTGACCGGTTCCTTTGGCTGCTTACCGTCGACAGCGAGCAAGCGGGCGTTCAGCCCCCGTCCAGCCCAAGGAGGGCATCCGTGCACGTGACCAAGAAGCGCCGGCTGGCGTGGCTGGCGATCCCCCTCTCCCTTGGCCTGCTCGCAGCGGCCTGCGGTGACGACGACGACAGCACCAGCACCGAGGGTGACGGCGGGGCAGCGGAAGAGGACCTGTCGGGCGAGAGCCTCGCGATCTCTGGGTCGTCGACCGTGGAGCCGATCAGCTCCCTGGTCGCCGAGGACTTCAGCGCGGAGACCGGTGCCGACGTGAGCGTCGACGGCCCCGGTACCGGTGACGGCTTCGAGCTGTTCTGCAACGGCGAGATCGACATCTCCGACGCCTCCCGCCCGATCAACGAGGACGAGGTCGCGGCGTGCGAGGGGAACAACATCGAGTACATCGAGCTGAAGGTCGCGTTCGACGGCATCACCGTCATGACCAATCCCAACAACGACTCGGCTCCCGAGTGCCTGAGCTTCGCCGACCTCTACGCCCTCACCGGGCCGGAGTCCAACGGCTTCTCGAACTGGTCGGACGCAGCCCCGCTGGCCAGCGAGCTCGGCTCGAGCACCGAGCTCCCCGATGAGTCCCTGGATCTGACGGGCCCCGGCACCGAGTCCGGCACCTATGACGCCTTCATCGAGCTCGCGCTGAAGGACATCGCCACCGAGCGGGGCCAGGCCGACGACACCACCCGCACGGACTACCAGGCCAGTGCGGACGACAACGTCATCGTCCAGAACATCGAGGCGTCGGACACCTCGCTGGGCTGGGTCGGCTATGCCTACGCCACCGAGGCCGGCGACCAGATCAAGGAGATCGCCATCTCGGAGGAGCCCGATGGCGAGTGCGTCGAGCCCACCAACGACACCATCGCCGACGACAGCTACCCGCTGTCCCGGGGGCTCTACATCTACGTCAACGCCGAGAAGGCCGACTCGAACGCCGCCGTGGCGCCGTTCGTCGACTTCTACCTGAGCGACCTGGGTGGCTTCGTGACCGACGCCGGTTACGTGCCGCTGCCCGACGACCAGGCGCAGGAGACCACCGACACCTGGGACGCCCGGTAACCCGACGTGGAACCCTTCACCGGTCCTGAACAGCCGGTCGGTAGCGGAGAGGTCGGGTCGACGCCCGACCTCTCCGGCGATCGCCGCCGGCACCGCCGCGAGCGGCGCATGAGGCGCCTCTTCGCCGGTTCAGCCCTGGCATCGCTGCTCGTCAGCGCGCTGATCCTGGTATCGCTGTTCTCGAACGGTTGGAAGTTCTTCCACGAGATCGACTGGGCCACCGTCTACGACAGCAACGCCTGGAGTCCCCGCCAGGGACAGTTCAGCATCGCGACCCTCCTGGCCGGCAGCCTGATCGTCACCGGCATCGCCCTGGTGGTCGCCGCCCCTCTGGGGCTGGGCTCAGCCGTCTACCTGTCCGAGTACGCCCGCCCCCGCACGCGTTCCTCGCTCAAGCCGATCCTCGAGGTCCTGGCCGGCATCCCGTCGGTCGTCCTCGGCTTCTTCGCCCTGCAGTGGATCGCCCCCAACGTCGTCGGCCGGCTGTTCGGCGAGGAGACAGGGCGGGGCGGCAGCATGCTGGCCGCGGGCATCGGCGTCGGCATCCTCACCGTTCCCCTGGTGGCCTCGGTGTCAGAGGATGCGATGCGGGCCGTCCCGTCGGCCCTGCGCGAGGCGTCGGCGGGCCTGGGCGCCCGGCGGATGTCCACCACGGTCCGGGTGGTCCTGCCCGCGGCGGTCTCGGGGATCGTGGCAGCCCTGATCCTGGCGGCCTCCCGGGCCATCGGCGAGACGATGGTGGTGTTCATCGCCGGTGGTGCCGCCGACAGCGCGACCTACACCGTCGATCCCCGGGAGGGGACCCTCACCATGACGGCCGCCATGGCGTCCTTGGCCACCGGCACCGACAGCGTGCGCACCGCAGCCACCGGCAGCGCGCGCCTCGCCATCCCGAGCCTGTACTTCGTCGGCGTGGTGCTGTTCTTCCTCACGATGGGGTTGAACCTGATCGGTGACCGGTTCGTCCGCCGGGTGCGGCAGATCTACTGAGCGGCTGGAGGACTGCAGGGATGGCTCTCACCACCATCGGCGGTAGCGGACAGGCAGCGGTCGAAGCCTCGGTCGCTGCCGCACTGCGGGGCCGCCGCGGCGACATCCGAGGGCGGCTGTTCGAGGCCGGCCTCCTGCTCTGCCTGCTGCTGTCGCTGGCCATCCTCGCCGTGCTGATCTCGTCGGTGTTCAACAACGGCGTCGGCGTGTACACCGACCGCGGGTGGGCCTTCCTCGACGGTGGGCTGTCCCGCCGGGCGACGCGGGCCGGCATCTCGCAGGGGATCATCGGCTCGTTCTGGATCGCAGTGTGCGTCGTGCTCGTGGCCTTCCCGCTCGGCGTGGGGGCCGCGATCTACCTCGAGGAGTACGCCCGGCGGAACTGGTTCACGTCCTTCGTCGAGCTCAACATCCGCAACCTGGCCGGCGTGCCCTCGGTCGTCTACGGGCTCCTCGGCCTGGCCATCTTCGTCGAGGCGTTGAACGGCTTCAGCGGTAACTCCGGCATCGACCGCCGGACGCTGCTGGCCGCGGGCATCACCCTCGCCGTCCTGGTGCTCCCGGTGATGATCATCACCACCTCCGAGGCGCTGCGGGCGGTGCCCGTCTCGCTGCGGGAGGGGGCCTACGGAGCCGGCGCGACCCGCTGGGAGGTGATCCGCACCGTCGTGCTGCCCTACGCGGCGCCGGGCATCTTCACCGGGTCGCTGCTGTCGATCGCCCGGGCGGTCGGCGAGGCGGCTCCGCTGATCGTCGTCGGCGCGGTCACCGGGTTCTACAGCCGGGGCGTGGGGCTGAACGTCGAGAACCTCTTCGACTTCTCGGCACTGCAGGAGCGCTTCACGGCGCTACCGGTGATCATCTCCAGCTGGTCGAAGCTCCCCCAGGAGCAGTTCAAGATCAACAACGCCGCCGCGACGATCATGGCGATGCTGGTCTTCGTGCTGTTGATCAACTCGATCGCGATCGTCCTGCGCAACCGGTTCGAGAAGAAGAGGTCCTGATGGATCGACGAACCCCTATCGTCCCGCGAGACATGAGCGAATCCGACTTCTCCGACTCCGAGGCCCCGGAGGGCGACGACCCGGCCACCGACCAACCGCTGCCGACGCCGACCGTCGGCGCCGCCGGTGACGCCCAGGACACTCCGGCCCCGGATGCGAGCTCGGTGGTCTTCGAGCTTCGCGACCTGCACGCCTACTACGGCGACTTCCGGGCCATCCGGGATGTCGAGCTCGACGTGCTGCGCAACGAGATCACGGCCTTCATCGGGCCGTCGGGCTGCGGGAAGTCAACGCTGCTGCGGTGCTTCAACCGCATGAACGACCTGATCCCAGGGGCCCGCACCGAGGGCACGCTGAACTACCACGGCATCCCGCTGTACGGGCCCGGCGTCGATCCGGTCGAGGTGCGCCGCCACATCGGCATGGTGTTCCAGAAACCCAACCCCTTCCCCAAGTCGATCTTCGACAACGTCGCCTACGCACCCCGCCTGTTCGGGATCAAGCGCCGGTCCGACCTCGACGCCGTGGTCGAGGAGTCGCTCCGCAAGGCCGCCCTCTGGGACGAGGTGCGCGACCGGCTCAAGGAGTCGGCGATGGGCCTGTCCGGCGGCCAGCAGCAACGGCTCTGCATCGCGCGGGCCATCGCCACCAAGCCCGACGTCCTGTTGATGGACGAGCCATGCTCGGCCCTCGACCCCATCGCCACGGCCCGCATCGAGGACCTGATGCAGGAGATCAAGGCCGAGTTCACGATCGTGATCGTCACCCACAACATGCAGCAGGCGGCCCGGGCCTCCGACGCGACCGCCTTCTTCACCACCGAGGTGGCATCGGAGGGCGACCGCCGCACGGGGACCCTGGTCGAGTTCGACCGGACCGAGAAGATCTTCTCCAACCCCGCCGAGGAGCGCACCGAGAACTACATCACCGGCCGGTTCGGCTAGGAGTAGGGGGAGGCGCGCGAGACCGAGATGGCGAACCCCGGACCTTTACGCAGCGTCTTCTACCAGGAGCTGGACCAGCTCCGGCTCCAGGTCGAGCTCATGGGGGTGCGCGTCGACCACAACCTCGAACGGATGCGCGAGGTACTGCAGACCGGCGACGCCGACGTGGCCGCCGAGGCGCTGAAGGCCGACGACGAGATCGACGCCATGCACGTCTCGCTGCTCGAGCGGTGCTACGACCTGCTCGGCCGGGAAGCTCCCGTGGCGTCGGACCTGCGCTTCGTGGTGTCCGTGGTGCGCATCCTGTCCGAGCTCGAGCGAGTGGGTGACCTGGCGCTGCGGGTGGTGAAGCTGGCGCCGTCGGTCCCCGACATGGCGACGACCGGTGAGCCGTGGGACGTCCTGCTAACCATGGTCGACACCGCCGTCGAGCAGTACCGCCTGGCGCTGCGGGCGTGGTCCGCGCAGGACCTGACGCTGGCCAGCCAGCTGGCCGATCAGCCGCCCTCCCTGCTGTCCTTCCACGAACGCCTGTGGCGGGCCGATCTCGCCGGCCTGGATCCTCACGAGGCCGTGCGGCTGACCATGGGTATGTTCGTGATCGGGCAAGCGGCCGACCGCATCGCCGACCACGCGGCGATCATCGGCGCCCGCTTGCGCTACCTGCTCACCGGCGAACCCGGCCACCTGACGGCCGAGGTCCGGTAGCAGACTTGGTCCCATGAAGGTGTTGGTGACGAACGACGACGGGGTGGGCTCCCCGGGCCTCCACGCCCTCGTGCGGGGTGTCGCGGCCGCGGGCTACGACGTCACGGTGGTCGCCCCCGCCACCGACATGAGCGGCGCCGGGGCCAGCATCGGCCTGCTCCACGTCGACCAGCACATCGACGCCGAGCGCGTGGACCTGCCCGGCGTGGAGGGGATCCCGGCCTACGCCGTCGTCGGCCCGCCGGGCCTGTGCGTGCTGGCGGCGCGCCTGGGCGGGTTCGGCGAGCCGCCCGAGGTCGTGGTCTCCGGGATCAACCCCGGGTGCAACACGGGCCGGGCCGTCCTGCACTCCGGCACGGTCGGTGCAGCCCTGACCGCGGCCAACTTCGGCCTCCGCGGCTTGGCGGTCAGCATCGACGTGCCCAGCGTCGCGTCCCGGAGCGATGACGGCCGCGAGCTCGATCGCGCCTGGGACAGCGCGGCCTCCGTCGCGGCTGGTGCGCTGCCCTGGTTGACCGGGGCGCCGCGGGCGACCGTGCTCAACATCAACGTCCCGGACCTGCCGCTGTCCGGCATCCGAGGAGCACGCTGGGCCGAGCTGGCGTCGTTCGGGACGGTGCGCTCGGCGGTGGTCGAGGCGCCGATCGAGGGCGAGCTGGTCGACCCCGAGGCCATCCCACCTCCCGGCGACGCCGAGCGGTCGAGGCAGACGGGGCGGAACCGGTACCGGCTGCAGATGGAGCTGCGCCCGACGCGCGAGGAGCTGCCCCCCGACACCGACACCGCGCTGGTCAAGGCGGGCTACGTGGCGGTCACCACCATCACCGGCATCCGAGCGACGGAGCCCGTGGACGTCAGCCTGATCGTCGGGAACGTGATGGCGGGGACCACAGGAACCAGTGCAGCCTCTCCCACGTAGATCGCGCCTGCCTCGCCGGCCAGATGAGGCTGCACCGGGGCCATGACCGGCGTCGTGGTCGTGGTGCTCTGCGGTCTGCTCGTGGTGGCGGCAGCGTTGGCGGCGAGACGGGCAGCAGATCTCCGATCGGCCCGGCGGCAGCTGGAGCGGCTGGATGCCGAGGTCGACCAGTCCGTCCGGCGGTACGCCGACACCTCCCGGGAGCGCAACCGGCTCGAGCTGTCGCTGGCGGCCATCGAGCACGGGGTGGTCATCTTCGACGAGGGCGGCGAGGTGGTCTACCGGAACCACCCGGCCACCGCCTTCCTGCCGGCCCGCCACGGCGACGCGCTGGTCGAGGAGGCGATCATCGCCCTCGCCCGCTCGGCCCTCCACGGCCGGGCCAGCGAGCACGAGCTCGAGGTCTATGGCCCGCCCCGTCGGACGCTCAGCCTCCGGGCCGTGCCGCTCACCGAGGGGGGCCTCCCGGCCGGTGCGCTGGTGGTCGTGGAGGACACCTCGGCGCGGCGCCGCCTGGAGAACGTCCGCCGGGACTTCGTGGCCAACATCAGCCACGAGCTGAAGACGCCGATCGGGGCCATATCGCTGCTGGCCGAGACCCTCGCCGGCGAGGACGAGCCCGACGTGATGCGGCGCCTGGCCACCCGGATCGGCAGCGAGGCGTTCCGCGTCGGCCACACCATCGACGACCTGCTCGAGCTGTCCCGGCTCGAGGCCGCGGCCACGCCGCCCGACGAGCTGATCACGGTGGTGACCTTCGTCGAGGAGGCCGTCGACCGGGTGCTCCCCGCGGCCGACCAGCGGGGCATCGCCATCGAGGTCGAGGAGGTGCCGAGCAAGCTGCAGGTCCGGGGCGACCGCCGGCAGCTGGTCTCCGCCGTCGCCAACCTGCTCGACAACGCCGTGAAGTACAGCGACGCCGCGACGCCCGTGGAGGTCCGGGCCCGCCTCGACCGGACCGATGCCGGCGGCTCGTCGGTGGACGTCGAGGTCCGCGACTACGGCATCGGCATCCCCCAGCGCGATCTCGAGCGGATCTTCGAGCGGTTCTACCGGGTCGACCGGGCCCGCAGCCGGGGGACCGGCGGCACCGGGCTCGGCCTGTCCATCGTCCGGCACGTGGCGTCGAACCACCGCGGGGAGGTCCGGGTGGAGTCACGGGAGGGCGAGGGCTCGCGCTTCACCCTCCGGCTGCCCGCCGCCGACCTGACCGACAGCGCCGACCCCCTCGAACCCAGCGACCCCGCCGACCCCGCCGACCCCGCCGACCGCGCCGATCCAGAGGAGCCTGGATGACCAACAACTCCGCCACCGTGCTCTTGGTCGAGGACGAGCACAGCTTCGTCGAGGCCTTGACCGTGGGGCTCAAACGCGAGGGCTTCCGCGTGCAGGTGGCCCAGGACGGGTCCGAGGCCCTCGAGCTGTTCGACGTCGTGCGCCCCGACCTCGTGCTGCTGGACGTCATGCTGCCGAAGATCTCGGGCATCGACGTGTGCCGCGAGCTGCGGCGGCGGTCGCAGGTCCCCATCATCATGGTCACCGCCAAGGGGTCGGAGATCGACACCGTCGTCGGCCTGGAGGTGGGTGCCGACGACTACGTCACCAAGCCCTACCGCCTGCGCGAGCTGGTGGCCCGGATGCGGGCCGTGCTGCGGCGGCGGGCCAACGAGGCCGCGCTGGCGACCAGCGCCAAGCAGGGCGACGTGCTGGAGGTGGGCGACGTCCACCTCGACTCCGAGCGCCACGAGGTCGAGGTTCGAGGGCTGCCGGTGCGGTTGCCGCTCAAGGAGTTCGAGCTGCTCGAGATCCTGCTGGCCAACGCCGGCCGGGTCCTGCCCCGGGAGACGCTGATCGACCGGGTGTGGGGTGCGGACTACGTCGGCGACACCAAGACCCTGGACGTCCACATCAAGCGGCTCCGGGCCAAGGTCGAGGAGGACCCCTCCAGCCCGACGCGGATCGTCACCATCCGGGGCCTGGGCTACAAGTACGAGAACCGCGCGTAGGCGGCCCACGGGCGCCGATCGGCGGTCATTCGCCTTGCCGCGCTTCGCTTACGATCCCTGAGAGATGGCGGCACTCGAGGAGACCGGTTGGAGGCCCCTGACGACCAAGCGCGTCGGGGCCGAGGCCTTCGTCGTCACGCCGTTCGGCCGGTTGGCCCGGACGCACGCGGCAGCGGTGGCGGGCGACACGCTGGTCGCGATGGCGCTGGCTGGCTCGCTGTTCTTCTCCATCGACCCCAGCCAGGCCAAGTCGAAGGTGGCCCTCTACCTGGCGCTCACCATGGCGCCCTTCTCGTTGGTCGCTCCGCTGATCGGCCCGTGGCTGGACCGGGTGCGCGGCGGTCGGCGCTGGGTGATCGTGATGGCGAACGCCGCGCGGGCGGGCATCTGCCTGCTGATGGTGCGGGACCTCGACCGGCTCTACCTGTTCCCCGAGGCCTTCTCCGTCCTGGTGCTGTCGAAGGGATACCAGGTCGCGAAGTCGGCCCTGGTACCCACGGTGGTCCAGTCCGACGGCGAGTTCGTCGCGGCCAACTCCCGGCTGTCGCTGCTCTCGGCGATCATGGGCTTCGTGGCCGTCATCCCGGGCGGCATCGCGATCCTCCTCGCCGACGGGCAGGGCGCGCTCGTGCTGGCCAGCCTGGTGTTCGCCCTGGCTGCCGGGCTCGGCGTCCGGATTCCGGCGACCCGGGTGGCCGCCGAGCCCGAGAACACGCTGGAGCGGCGGGAGCTGCGCGGGGGTGCGATCCGCCTGGCCGCCAGCGCCATGGGACTGCTGCGGGGCATCGTCGGGTTCCTGTTCTTCCTGTTGGCCTTCGAGCTGCGCACCAGCGACGCCGCGCCGTGGCGGTTCGGGGTGGTGCTGGCGGCCAGCGCGATCGGCGCCCTGCTGGGGGCTCTGGTCGCGCCGGCGTTGCGGCAGAACGGCGTGAACGAGGAGGGCATCCTCCAGCTCCTCCTGGGCCTCACGGCGGTGGCCGGTCTGGCCAGCGCGTTCGTCGGGCCGGCGGTCGGCGGTCCGCTGCTGGCGATGGCAGTGGGTCTGGCGGCAGGCGGCGGGAAGCTGGCCTTCGACTCCATCGTCCAGCGCGACGCCCCGGACGCCAACCGGGGCCGGTCGTTCGCCCGCTTCGAGACCCGGTTCCAGCTGACCTGGGTGATCGGGGCGCTCATCCCCGTGCTGCTGTCGATCCCGGCCTGGCTGGGCTTCGTCGTCGTGGCCGGATGCGGCGCGTTCGCCCTGGTGACCTACATGGCCAGCCTGCGGGCCCTGGCCCGGGGCGAGCCGGTGAAGACCTACTCGGGCAACATGCGAGCGGCCCTGGCCCGGATCCGGGAGAGCCGCTCCTGACGGTCCTCGGCCCTTCGGCCCGCCGGCTCAGGACCCGCTCGGGTCCTCAATCGGTGGGCAGGTCGATGCGGGCCAGCCACAGCCCCGGAGCGTCGACCTCGGGCGGGCTCGGCAGCATGCGGTCGCTCTCCCACAGCCGTGCCAGCGCCTCGGCCCCGGCCCGCTCGACCACACCGTCGACGAACGCCGCGCCCCGGTCGTAGGTCGCCTGCGTGAGCTCCAGCCCCAGGAGGCGCTCGACGAAGCGGTCGGCGTCGGAGGTCTCGACGCGGCGCCGTCGCAACGCCTCGGTCATCATGCCGTAGCTGCCGATCAGCTTGCCGCCGACCTCGTCCATCACGTGGTCGACCACGCCGACGATCACCGCGATCAGCGCCTCCAACCGGGGCAGCAGCGCCCGCTGCTGGTCGGACTGGATCGCGCCGAGCAGCGCCCCGGGCTCGCCGAGCACCTGTTGGAGCTGGCCGAGCAGGTCGGCTTCGTCGTGGCTCTCCAGGTTCTGCAGGTGTTGCTCGAGCGCGTGGGGGTCGTTGCGGAACCCCGTCGCGAACTCGCCGATGAGGTCGTCGAGCCGGGCCCGGACGTGGGGGACGCCCAGGATCGCGTCGTGCGCGATCTCGTGGAGGCAGATCCAGAGCCGCAGGTCGTCGGCGGGGAGGCTCCACTCGGTGCCGAACTCGACCAGGTTGGGCACCACGATCATCAGCCTGTCCGACCGGGGGCGGGGGATGGGCAGGTCGTACTGCCCGAACGACCGGCGGGCCAGGTGCCCCACCATCGAGCCGGCGGTCATGGCCACCATCGTGGGCTGCATGGCTTGGAGCATCGGGGCGACCATGGCCGTGATCTGATCGTCGGGGCTCAGATCGTCGGGCAGCTGGTCGGTCGGGTCCGTCGGATCCTCGGGGTCCTTGTGGCCACCCAGCGCCGTCGCCAGCCGCTCGAGCAGCGGGCGGAAGGCCTCGAGGGTCTTGGTGGCCCACAGCGCCCGGTTGACGGGGACGATCCGGAGCTCGTGCCCGCCGCCGCCGGTCGACAGCCCGGTCACGTTGGCCACGTGCAGCTCGGCGACCCGGGCCAGCTGCTCGAGCTTGATGCGCTCCACCGGATCGACGTTGGGCTCGCTCTGGCCTTCGGTCGCCACGGCCAGCGCGAGGCTCCGGGCGGCCTCCCACGGGATGCCGCCCCCCTGGCCGAGCAGCTTGGCCAGGTCGCCGAAGAACGGCAGGCCTTCGAAGGGGTTGTCGGAGGGACCGGACGGAGTCACCTGCACCATGGTAAGCCCCGGCGGAACGAGTCCTGCTTCGCCGCCACAGCCCGGTCCTGGGTGCGTCTCCTGCCGATCCTCGTGGTAGAGCTAGAGATGTGACCACCGTCGCTCTGACCGGAGCGGACACGCCGCTGGGGCGTGCCACCCGGAAGCTGCTCCAAGCCGAACTGCCCGACGGGCTCGACCTGCGGCCGCTCGACGACCTCGTCGCCGGCGACCGGGGCGATCTGAAGCGGCAGGCCGAGGGCGCGGAGGTCCTGCTCCACCTGGCCAGCAGCAAGCCGAGCGCGCTCACGGGCGGAACGATCGACATCGAGACCACCCGGCGGGTTCTCGACGCCGCCAGTGCAGCCAGCATTCGGCACCTGGTCGTGCTGTCGGACGCCACGGTGTACGGCGCCTGGGCCAACAACCCGGTGCCGCTGACCGACGATGCCGTCCTCCGCCCCAACCCCGGCTTCATCTGGGCCGCCGAGCGGGCCGAGATCGAGCGGCTGGTGGGCGAGTGGCGCAGCGCGCACCCCGGGTCGACGGTGACCGTCCTGCGCCCGGTGCGGACCGTCGGCTCCACCGGCTGGCTGATCCGGGCGCTCCGGCCGGGCCCGACGGTGCCCGAGCTGGTCGACGACCCACCGGCCCAGTTCCTCCATCTCGACGATCTGGCGGCAGCCGTGATGCTGGCCTACCGGCAGCGGTTCGACGGGGCCTACAACGTCGCTCCCGATGGAGCGATCCCGGGCGACGAGGTGCGTTCGCTCACCGGTGCCGGGCCCAAGGTCCGGCTGCCCGAGCGGCTGGCGCCCCGGTTCGCCCGCTGGCGCTTCCGGTCCGGCCTCGGCGTGACGCCACCGGAGCTCGTCCCGTACACGCTGTACCCGTGGGTGGTGGCCAACGACCGCCTCCGGGCCGCCGGCTGGACCGCCGAGATCAGCAACGAGGTGGCCTGCATCGAGGCCCACGAGGTCGGGCCCTGGGCCACGCTCAGTCCCCGCCGCCGGCAGGAGATCGCCCTCGGGGTGGCCGGCGTGGGGATCCTGGCTGCGCTCGCCGCGGGCGTGCTCGCGGTGCGGCGCTTGCTCACCCGCGCCTCCACCGACGCTCTTTGAAGCGCTTCGGCCTCCATGGGGCCATCGGGCGGCAAAGAGGGCGGGCGCGGCGGGCGTGGAGCCGGCGCTATCACTCGCTGTTCAGCGAGCTGGGCCGGGGGGTGAGCACCACCGGCGCGGTGCGGGCGCCGGGTTGGCCGTTCCTCCGGTAGCTCAGCTGGATGACATCACCCGGATCGTGGGCCCGCAGCTCGACGACCAGCGCCGACATCTGGGACACCAGCTGCTGGTCGATGGCGATGATGACGTCGCCGTTCTGCAGCACCCCGGCGGACGGCCCCTCGGGGGCCACCCGGGCCACGGCCACGCCGGCCGGCCAGCCGTTGTCCGACGCCTCGTAGCCGTCGATGCCCAGCCAGGTGTGCCGGACCTGGCCCGTGTCCACCACGTCGTCGACCACCTTGCGGAGGGTCGCGTTCGGGGCGGCGTAGGTCCACTGGTCGTCGCTCCAGATGGTCAGGCCCACGATGTTGCCGGCCTCGTCGATGACGGGCCCGCCCCGGACCACGGGGTCCACCGTCGTGTCGACCGCCAGCACGCCGTCCAGGGCCGGAAGGCCCTCGTCAGCCCGATCGACCCGCGACGGGGCCGCTGCCACGTCGCCCGCGTCGAGCACCAGGCGTCCGTCGTCGTCGACGCCGATGGCCAGCGTCGACTGACCGTAGATGTCCGAGGCCGGGACCTCGGTCAGCTCGGTCTCGGTGTAGCCCTCGCCCGGGAGGTCCACCAGCGCGAGCCCGGTGAGGGCGTCCGTGGCGACGGTCGTCCCGGACAGCAGGCGGCCGTCGCCCAGCGCGACCGCAACCTCGCCCCCCTCGCCGACCACGGCGGCGGCCGTCAGGACCAGCCCGTCGTCCCGGATGATGATCCCTGAGCCCCGGACCGAGCCCCGGTCGACCCGGACCACGCTGGGAGCCAGCCCTCGGGCCAGATCGACGTGGGCCGAGTCGGTCTCGTCGGGGTTCGCGATCGCGTAGTCCGGCGGCACGCCCGGCTCGGTCTGGACGGGCGACACCATGGCCTGGGCGACGGTACCGGGCTGGCTGGTCTGGTCACGGAGGCCCAACGCGACGATGCCCACGCTTCCGCCCACCAGGCCGATGCCTGCCGCCGCGACCGCGACGGGACCCCAGCGGCTGTGCGCCGCGGGTGCTTTTGGGGAGCGTCGACCCTGGGCACGTAACTCGGATGGATGGCGCCAGAGCCGATCGTCGGGATGTGGAGGCGGACGGAAACCGGCGGAATCGTCGGTCGCGTCGTCATCAAACGACACGGGCGGAGGATAAACCTTGCCCCGTGGAATGGTGGCGCGCGCGGGGTGCAAACGTGTCCGGAATCTTTCCTCGATTCCCGCCGCCGCCGGTCCGACCAGCGACTCTGATCGTTGACCTGACGACGTAGCATGGGCCGGTGCATCGCCTCGCTTCGCCCGGTACCGACGAGACGTGGGTCGGTCTCTCGGCCGAACCGCTGCCGGTGGAGACCGCGATGAGCTGGGTGGTCCGCCCCGACTGTGGCGCGGTGGCACTGTTCTCGGGCACGGCCCGCGACCACGCGCCCGGCCGGCCGGGGGTCCACAAGCTCGAGTACGAGGCCTACGACGACTACGTGGTGCCGGTGTTGCGCTCGGTGGCCGACGACGCCCGGCGCCGATGGCCCGATCTGGGCCGTGTCGTCCTGTGGCACCGCACGGGTGAGGTAGCCATCACCGACAGCGCGGTGGTCGTCGCGGTGTCGGCGCCGCATCGTGGGTCAGCCTTCGCGGCGGCCCGCTTCTGCATCGACACCATCAAGCACACCGCGCCGATCTGGAAGCGCGAGTTCTGGGACGGGGGCGAGAGCTGGGGTCGCTGCGACCACGAGCACCAGGACCACGAGGACCCCAGCGCCGAGGCCCCGGCCTCGGGGACGACACCGACGGAGCTGGTCGACCGGTGACCGCGATGTTCTTCCTGCTCCTGGTGGTCGGCATCTCGGTCGTCGGCTGCACGCTGGTCTACCTGCGCCAACGGCAGCCCAGGTCCGTCGAGTCCGGCATCAGGAACTTCCGGCGCGGGGTCGAGGCGCTGGCCACCCTCCCCGGCCCCGAGCAGGACGACACCGGCGCCGTGATCGCCGCCGCCCCGGACCCGGCTCGGGACCGCCCGCGGAGGCCCTGAGGCGTGGGTCGCGATCTCGCCATCGACCTGGGGACCGCCAACACGCTGGTCTACGAGAAGGGCACGGGGATCGTGCTCAACGAGCCCACGGTGATCGCGCTCAACAGCCGCACCCACGAGGTCCTGGCCGTGGGCCACGACGCCTGGCAGATGATGGGCCGCACGCCGCACGACATCGTGGCCGAGCGGCCGTTGCGCCACGGCGCGATCACCGACTTCGAGGTCACCCAGCGGATGCTGCGGCTGCTGCTGTCGCGGGTCCGGCACGGTCGCTTCGGTCGCCCCCGTGTCGTGCTCTGCGTCCCGTCGGCCATCACCGAGGTCGAGCGTCGGGCGGTGCGCGAGGCCGCTCGCACGGCCGGCGCCGGCGAGGCCTACCTCATCGAGCAGCCCATGGCGGCCGCCATCGGCTGCGGGCTGCCGATCGGCGAGCCGACGGCGAACCTGGTCATCGACGTCGGCGGCGGGACCACCGAGACCGCCCTGATCTCGCTCGGCAGCATGGTCTCGATGGACTCGGTCCGGGTGGGCAGCTTCGACATCGATGCCGCGATCCAGGCCTACGTCCGCCGGGAGTACCGGGTGGCGGTCGGCGAGCGCACGGCCGAGGAGATCAAGCTGGCCATCGGATCCGCCTGGCCGACCGGTGACGAGGAGGTCAAGGCCGAGGTCCGGGGCCGTGACCTGGCGACCGGTCTGGCCAAGACGGTGATCCTGACGCCGTCCGAGCTGCGGGCCGCGATCGAGGACGTGGTGGGCGAGATCATCGAGTCGGTCAAGGTCTGCCTGGCCAGCGCACCGCCCGAACTGGCCAACGACGTGATCGACCAGGGGATGGTCCTGGTCGGGGGCGGAGGACTGCTGCCGGGCCTGGATCGGCGGATCGCCTCCGAGGTCGAGGTCGACGTGCGGCTGGGCGAGAACCCGCTGGAGTGCGTGGTGCTCGGGGCCGGGCACTGCCTGGAGGATCCGGCCGCGCTCAAGGCCGTGTTCCTCGACGAGTACTGACACCGGCCCCACCGGCTCGGCGGCACCGCGGCGCCTGCGGTTCGGTCGCCGGTGGCCCGCCCCGGTACGTTCTCCCCCGTGCTGGCCGGATCTCTTCTCGACGATGCCCGTGAGGCTCTGCTCGACCGCCGGCGTGACCTGAGCCTGGACGAGCTGACCGCACTCGCGGCGATGGACGACGATCAAGTGCCTGCTCTGGCGGCGCTGGCCCACGAGGTCCGGCTGGCCCGCTGCGGGCCGACGGTGGAGGTGGAGGGCATCCTGTCGGCGAAGACCGGGGGCTGTCCCGAGGACTGCTCGTTCTGCTCCCAGTCGTCCCGCTTCGAGTCCCCGGTCAAGGCGGTTCCGCTGCTGAACCGGGAGGAGATCCTGGCGGCAGCACGGGAGACCGCCGCTGTCGAGGGGGCCAGCGAGTTCTGCCTGGTCTACGCCATCCGGGGGCCGGACGACCGGCTGATGGCCCACCTCGAGGAGGTGGTGCCGCTGGTGGCCAGGGAGACCGGGCTGCAGGTGGCGGTGTCGGCGGGGATCCTCGACGCCGACCAGGCCCAGCGGCTGGCCGTCGTCGGGACCCACCGCTACAACCACAACCTGGAGACCGCCCGGTCGCACTTCGGGCGGATCGTGACTACCCACTCCTGGGCGGAGCGGTTCGACACCTGCCGCCGGGTGCGCGAGGTCGGGATGGAGCTGTGCTGCGGCGTGCTGCTCGGCATGGGCGAGTCGCCGGAGCAGCGCATCGAGCTGATCGGCCAGCTGCGGGAGGTGGAGCCCGCGGAGGTGCCGGTCAACTTCCTCAACCCCCGGCCGGGGACTCCGCTCGCCGACCGCCCGCTGGTAGCTGCGCTTGAAGCCATCCGGTGGATCGCGTTGTTCCGGTTGGCGCTACCGGCGGTGATCCTGCGGTACGCCGGTGGCCGGGAGGTGACCCTCGGCGACCTGCAGGCCATGGGGATGGAGGCGGGCATCAACGCTCTGATCGTCGGCAACTACCTGACGACCCTGGGCCGCCAGCCCGCGGAGGATCTGGTGATGCTGCAGGAGCTCCGGATGCCGATCGGCAGCCTCTCGAAGGTGCTGTAGGCGCGGGCCGTGGGTCAGGCCCACTGCGCGGGCTGCGGGGAGCTGCTGGGCGACGGCTGCCCGGGCTGCCTGCCCCGCCTCGACCCGCCCCGGTTCTGCGGTCGCTGCGGGCGCCGCCTGACGGTCCAGGTGACCCCCGCCGGCTGGACGGCCCGCTGCCGCCACTGCGACCCCGCCTGAGCCCTCCGGTTCGGGCGTTCGGCCCGCCTGCCGCCGCTGCCACGTCGCCTGAGCCCTCCGGTTCGGGCGTTCGGCCCGCCTGAGCGGGGTGGGCGGCGGGCTCAGCGGCCGAGGAGGTCCTCGGCCGCCTGGCGCACCTGCCAGTCCCGGTCCTCCAGCGCCCGTTGCAGGGCCGCCTCGACCTCCGGTCCGGCGAAGGGCGCGAGCGCCAGGACGGCCCGGCGGCGGACGGCAGGCCGATCGCTGGTGGCGGCCAGGATCGCCGGCAGTCCCGCCGGCTCGCCCAGGGCCCCGAGCGCGGCGACGGCGGCCTCTCGGCACAGAGGGTCGTCGTGATCCGTGGCCACCTGGGCCAGCGCGGCGACTGCGCCGGGCTCGGGTGGGGCTCGTTCCCCGCACGCCCACGCCGCCATCTCGACCACGGACGGGTCGGGATCCTCGAGGACCGGCCCCAGGTGCGGCGCAGCATCGCCGGGACAGGTGGCAGCCAGCTCGGCAGCCCGCCGCCGCACCGGAGCGGCCTCGTCGGTGAGGCCGGCCTGCAGGTCGGCGGGCTGGAGATCGCCGGCTCGGGCCAGGGCCCCCAGCGCCGCGGCTCGCACCTCGGGTGCCGGATCGCGGCGATACTCCCGAACGGCCCTGGCGTCGCCCCGGTGGCCCGCCAGCGCCACATCCCGGCGTCGGGCGACCACGTCAGATAGTTTCCTAGTCAAGTTCGTCGAGCTCGTCTGACTCGTGGGAGAGAGCGAGGGTGGCCCAGTCGTCGGGGAACGTGCGCCAGCGCCAAGCCGTGGAGACCCGTCTCCACCTGCTGGCCGCGGCCGCCGACGTCTTCGAGGAGAAGGGGTACCAGGCCACCAGCGTCGGAGCCATCACGGAGCGAGCCAACACCGCACACGGCACGTTCTACCTCTACTTCAAGAACAAGGAGGACGCGTTCTGCCAGGTGATGGAGACCGCGATCATCGGCGAGCTGGGGGGAGCGGCCGGTCCGGTCAATCCGGCGGGCAGTACCCGGGACATCATGGAGCAGATGATCCGGGGCTTCTTCGACGCGTATGTCCCGCGCATCGGCCTGTGGCGGGCGGTCCTCGAAGGGGCCCTGGTCTCGCCCCGGGTCCAGACGATCTGGCTCGAGCTCCGCAGGGTCCTGGTCGAGCGGGTGGCCTTCGTGCTGAAGGAAGGGCAGGCCGCCGGTCAGGTGCGGCCGCTCGATGCCACCCTCACGGCCCATGCACTGTGTGCCATGGTCGACTGGTTCTCCTTCCTCCACCTGGGGTTCGACGAGCCGCCGCGCCCTGACGGCAAGCACGACGACGCCATCGACGTCCTCGTCGACCTGTGGCACCACGCCGTCTTCGGCAAGCTGGCCGACTGACGACGAGACCGACGACGGGGCGGAAGGCGACCGGCAGGCGGCGGTCACACGTTGGCCAGCGCCTGGACCACCAGGAACAGCCCCACGAGGACCAGGCTGGCCGCGACGACGCCTAGCATCCCCGTCATCATCAGCACCACCAGGGCAGAGCGGATCCGTACCCGACGTGGCGGCGTGAGTGGGACTCCGGGTCCTGGCTCGGCCAGATCCTCGAGCGTCCGTGCGGTCCGCGGGGGCTGCGGGGCCGGACGCGGCGGGAGCACGATCGGTGGCCGGGACGAGATCGGTCCGCGGGCCTGCCGCCGGGCCCGACGCTGGTCCGCTGGCGTCGCCTGGCGCAGTTGCACGAGCGGAGTGGTTCCCGCGATGGCGGGAGCCGGCCACGGCGCCGGCGGTGGTGAGTCGGGCGGCGTCGCCGGTGGCGGCGCGGGCGGTTCTGTGGTCTCCGGGTGGGCCTCGGCGCCGGGCGGTGGCACGGCCAGGGCAGGGGTCGGCGGCGGCGGTGGTGGCGGCGGCGCCGTGGGGCCGGCGGAGCCGGCGGTGGGCTCCGCTTGACGGGGTGGCAGCGGATACGGCGGCGGCCGCCGGGTGGCCTGGAGGTGGGCGACGTAGCGCGCGTGGGCGGCGAGCCGTTGGGCGCGGGCCCGGCGGCGGGCGTCGACCGCGTCGACCCCCTCGCGTACGACCTCCCGGCCCGCTCGAGAGCTGGCAGCCGTGCCTCGGACCACCTGCGCCCCCGCCCGGAGGGCCTTGCGGGCCCCGCGATACATCTCCGTGCCCAATCGTCCTCCCCATCCGCCAGCCGCGCGCAGCCACTCCTGCCAAGGTGCCCCATAGTCTCGGTGGGACCGCACCGAGTCCGTGGCAGGCTGTTTCGCCCCCCACAGCACGTCGACGACGACTGCGGTAACGCAGATACCAAGGATCACCACGGTGAGTAGCAGCGCAGACACCTCGGACGGGATGGTAACCCCGACTGACGCGGGGTCCTCGTCTGCCACCCCACCGTCCGACGCCCCGGTGCCGCCAGGACCGCCGGAGCCTCCTGCGCCTCCGGAACCTCCGGGGCCATCGCACCGCCGCCGTCCGAGCCGTCGGTCGTGGATCGTCGGATTCCTCGTCCTGGCGGTCATCGGCTCGATCGTGAGCGCCTCGGTCGTCCGGCTGGACTACTACGCCTTCCGCCCGGGATCGGTGCGGAACACCGAGCCGCTGATCCACGTGGCCGCCGACGGGCCGCAGATCTACCCCTCCGACGGCGAGATCAGCTTCACGACGGTGGCGCTGCGCCACGTCACGCTGTTCGGGCTCCTCCAGGGGTGGCTCGATCCCGACGTCGACATCCACTCGGCGGACGAGGTGCTCCAAGGGCGCAACAGCGAGGAGAACCGCCAGGTCAACCTGGAGCTGATGGACACCTCCCAGCAGGTCGCCACTCAGGTCGCCCTGGAGGAGCTGGGCTACGAGGTCCCCGTGAGCATCACGGGCCAGCTGGTGCTCGGGGTCGAGGACGGCTACCCCGCTGACGGCAGGCTGGAGGAGGGCGACACCATCGTCGCCATCGACGGCACGCGCCTGGACGATCCCGACGACCTGGAGCGGTTGCTGGGCGACAAGCACCCCGGCGACGAGATCGTCGCCACGGTCACACCCTTCACCGAGAGCACCGAGAAGGACGTCGACCTGACTCTCGCCCCGTCCCCCGACGACCCCGACCAGGGCGTCATGGGGGTCACGGTGCAGCCGACCGGGGTCCAGTTCGACTTCCCGTTCCAGACCAGCTTCGAGACCGGGGAGGTCGGCGGGCCCTCCGCCGGCCTGGCCTTCACCCTCGGGCTGATCGACGCGCTGACGCCGGGCGAGCTGACCGGCGGGGCGTCGGTCGCAGTGACCGGGACGATCTCGTCCGACGGCAGCGTCGGGCCGATCGGCGGCGCGGGCCAGAAGGCCGCCGCGGTGCGGCAGGCCGGCGTCGACGTGTTCCTGGTGCCGAGCGCGGACTACCAGGACGCCATCGCCCATGCCGGCGACGTTCAGGTCGTCAAGGTCGACACGCTGGACCAGGCCCTCGAGGCGCTCGCCGACCTCGGTGGCAACGGGCTTCACCTGCCCGACCTGGCCGCCCAGCAGGCGGCGGGCTCCGGCCCCCCTGGCACGCCGGGCTGAGACCGCCCGACGCGGGACCGGCCGACGCCGGGGCGCGGCCGGAACGACAGCGCCACCCGGAGGGGCGCGGGTCGTAGCATCGGGGGTCATGTCCCCCGTGTGCCTCGCCACGCAGCGTTCACGGCGTGCCACGCCGGGCAGGATCGCCGGTCCCCGACCTGGCGTCCTCGTCCTCGACGTAGTCGCTCCCTCTCCGCCTCCGCCTCCGCCTCCGCCCTCCGTCCTCGGCCCTCGCGACCGGCGATCCTGACTCGCCGTGGCCCACCCGACGTCACCTGGCGAGGCGCATCCTCTCGATCCGGCTGGCATCGCCCACCGGCAGTTCGCGTCGGCGCGGCGAGGGTTCGACTCCGGGGAGGTACGGGTCTACCTGCAGCAGCTGGCTGCCGCCGTGGCGGCCTTGCAGGCGCGGGAGGCCGAGCTGCTCGCTCGGGCCCAGAAGGCCGAGGCCCGAGCCCATGACGCCGAGCGGCTCGACGAGCACCGCCTGGTCGAGCTGCTGGGCGAGGAGACGGCCCGGGTGCTGGCGGCCTCTCGCGACGCGGCGGCCGACATCAAGCAGAAGGCCCAGGAGGCCGCGGCCCGGCTGATCTCGGAGGCCAACGACCACGCGCACCAGGTCCGGGCGGAGGGAGAGACCGCCATCGCCGCCCAGCGGGTCGAGATGCTGGCCGAGGTGGAGGAGCTTCGACGCGAGGCGGCCAGCGAGCTCGACCGCCGCCGGGCCGAGGGGCGGGAGACGCTCGCGGAGATGCGGCGCGAGGCGACGGCCCAGGCCGAGTCGCTGCGGCAGGCCGGCGACCAGGCTCGCCAGAAGGCGATGGACGACGCCGAGGTCATCCGGGCCGAAGCGGAGGAGGAGGGCCGCCAGCTGGTGGCCGAGGCTCAGGTGGTGCGGGAGCGGATGCTGCGCGACCTGGCCCGGCGGCGGCGGGCGGCCCGGGAGCAGCTCGAGCGCCTGCACGCGGCGCGGGACCGGTTGCTGGCGGCCTACGAGGTTGTCCGGCGGACGGTGGCCGAGGCGACGACCGAGCTGCAGGTGGCGCTGCCCGAGGCCAAGATCGCCGGCGACCAGGCGATGCGCCGGGTCCTGGCCGAGCCGGAGCCGACGGTCGAGGACCTCGAGGCCGAGGTCTCCATGGCCCGCATCGCCGGGCTGCTGGACCCGCTCCCGCCGGTCGGCCAGACGAGGCACCGGGAGCCCGAGCCCGCGGGGCACGGGCCGGAGCCGGGGCTGCTCACGGGCGACGCCGGCGACATCGCGGCCGCCGGGGGGTCCGAGCCGGAGCTGCTCACGGGCGACGCCAGCGACATCGGGGCGGCCGGAGTGGCCGCCGAACCCCGCTGGTCGGGCGGGCCTGAAGCGGAGCAACTGACGGGCGACGCCAGCGACGTCCGGGCCGCCGACTGGCCCGAGCCGGAGCCGGAGCTGCTCACGGGCGACGCTGGTCAGGCCGGCGACGTCGGGCCGAGCGCCGAGCCCCGCGAGCCGGACGAGTCCGAGGAGTTCTCGCTCGAGCCGGCGCTGACGCCGGAGGTCGGGCCTCCCGCCACGCACCCGCTCGACGTCCCAGCCGTCCTGACCGGCGACGACGATCTCTCGGTCCGGCCGGCCGCAGAGCCCGAGCCGTGGGAGGAGCCGGAGCCCGAACGCGAGCCGCCGGATGACGCCGAGCCGCCGGGTCCCGATGTCGACGAGCTGTTCGCCCGCCTCCGCCAGGGGCGCGACCAACCGGCCGATGTCGACGTCGGCCCGGAACCCGGCCCACCCATCAACGGGGTTTCGCCCGCTGGCGGGCAAGGCGGCAAGACAGCCGAGCAGGCGCTCGTCGGCGCCACCGCCTCGGCCGACATGGACCGCCGACCCGCCGAGGCGGGCGAGGCCGTGGAGATCCAGCCGGACGGTCGCCCCCGGCGGACCTCGGTCACCGTGCAGGCCGCCACTCCGGCCGAGTCGATGCCTCCGGCCAACGGCCGAGCGGTGGCGCCGACCGCCACCACCAGCGCTCGCCAGGTCGACGAGGTGGAGGCAGCCACCGGGCCGCCGGAGGGCGCCGACGACCCCGACGGCGACACCGTGATCCTCCGCCGGCGTGACGAGACCCTCACCGCCATCGAGCGAGACATGGGCCGCCTGCTCAAGCGAGCGCTGGCCGACGAGCAGAACGAGGTCCTGGACCTGCTGCGGCGCACCAAGCCGACCGGTGTCGACGACCTCCTGCCCGCCGCCGAGGACCATGCCGAGCGCTACGCCGACGCCGCCCGAGACGAGCTGGACGCCGCGGCCAACTGGGGCGCCATCCACGTCGCCGAGGCCGAGGAGCCTCCGCCGCCGGCCGAGACCGGATGCGAGGCGTTGGCGGCCGATCTGGGTCGAGCCGTGGTCCAGCCGCTGCGCGAGCGCATCGGGCGCTCGTTCGTCGAGACCGGCGGTGATCTGACCGAGGTGACAGACCGGCTCCGGGCGCTCTACCGCGAGTGGAAGGGTCAGCGCATCGCCGAGGCGGTGCGGCACTTCACGGTCGCGGCCTACACGCAGGGGGCCTACGCGGCTCTCCCCGATGGCACGCCGCTGCGTTGGCTGGTCGACCGCAGCGGCGCTCCGTGCCCCGATGCCGACGACAACGCGCTGGCGGGTCGAGTGCGCAAGGGCGACGCGTTCCCGACCGGGGACCACTGCCCACCGGCCCACCCCGGTTGCCGTTGCCTCGTGATCCGCGAAACGTCATAGGCTCCAGCCGTTATGCGTGCCCCGGACGACTTGCCGCGCCGTCGCCGGCGTCGTACGGAGGGCAGCACCAACCGACGCCGGATCCTGTTGATCGTCGGCGCGGTCGCGCTGTTCTTCCTTGCCACGTCGATGCGCGGGATCGCGGGCCTCTACACCGACTTCCTCTGGTTCGACTCCGTCGGCCAGTGGGGTACCCGGCGGACGATGCTGTCCGCCCAGCTCAGCCTGGCGCTGATCTTCATCACGGCGTTCTTCCTCCTCGCCTGGACCAACCTCTACGTGGCCGAGCGGCTGGCGCCGCCGTTCCGCCCCGCCGGTCCCGAGGACGAGCTGCTCGAGCGCTACCACGACCTGGTCGCGGGCCGGACGGGGCGGGTCCGGGTGGTGGTGGCTGGGTTGCTGGCACTGATCGCGGGGTCTGGCGCGTCCGGCGAGTGGAACTCCTGGATCCTGTTCACGCACGGCCGGTCGTTCGGGGTGGACGACCCACAGTTCGGCTGGGATGTCGGCTTCTACGTGTTCCGGCTGCCCTTCCTGTCCTTCGTGGTCGACTGGCTGTTCGCGTCGCTGCTGATCGTGCTGATCATCACGGCGGTGGCTCACTACCTGAATGGCGGCATACGGGTGCAGCCGAACGCGCCCCGGGTGACTCCGCAGGTCAAGGCCCACCTGTCGGTGTTGCTGGCCGTGCTGTCACTGATCAAGGCCGCGGACTACTTCTTGCAGCGCTTCGAGCTCACGACGTCGTCCCGGGGGGTCGTCGACGGCGCCACCTACACCGACGTCCACGCCCAGCTGCCGGCCCTGAACCTGCTGGTGCTGATCTCCTTCGCCGCCGCCGCCCTGTTCGTCGGGAACATCTTCCGGCGGGGCTGGGCCCTACCCGTGGTGGCGGTCACGCTGTGGGCCTTCGTCGCGGTGGTGGTCGGGGGGATCTATCCCCAGCTGGTCCAGCACTTCACCGTCGAGCCGAGCGAGTCCGCCAAGGAACGGGAGTTCATCGACCGCAACATCACCGCCACCCGGGCGGCGATGGGCGTGGACGACGTGACCGAGCAGCCCTTCTCGCCAGTGTCCGACCCCGACCAGGTGGACCTGCGGGGAGCAGCGTCGACGATCCGCAACATCCGGCTGTGGGATCCGTCGGCCGCGATCTCAGGCAAGGTCTTCGAGCAGATGCAGCGGATCCGGGACTACTACCGGATCGCCGACATCGACGTGGACCGTTACATGGTCGACGGCGAGCTGACCCAGATCGAGCTGGGCGTCCGTAGCGTCGACGAGGCCCGGGTGCCCGGCGAGTCCTGGGAGAACCAGCATCTCGGCTACACCCATGGCTACGGCGCGGTGCTGGCTCCGGTCAATGCTTCGGAGGAGCAGGAGCCCCGGTACCTCATCAGCGACATCCCGGTCCAGGATCCCGGCGGTGACCTGGCCGTGGATCAGCCCCGCATCTACTTCGGCGAGGGCCTGAGCGGCTACGCGATCGTCAACACCAGCCGCGACGAGATCGACTACCAGGACGAGAACGACCAGACGCGCACCACCGTCTACGACGGGGCCGACGGGGTGAGCGCGGGCTCACTGATCCGGCGGGCCGCGTTCGCGGTGCGCTTCGGTTCGCTCAACCCGCTGATCTCGGACTTCATGACCGGCGACTCGCGGGTGATCTTCAACCGCGACGTGGTCGACCGGGTCGAGACGCTGGCGCCGTTCCTGCATGCCGACGCCGATCCCTATCCGGTGCTGCTGGACGGCAAGGTCGTGTGGGTGGTCGACCTCTACACCACCACCAACCGCTACCCCTACGCCCAGCAGGCCGAGAGCGACCAGGTCAGCGACGAGAGCGGCCTCGACCACAACTTCAACTACGTGCGGAACTCGGTGAAGGCCACCGTCGACGCCTACGACGGCACGGTCCACTTCTACGTCATGCAGCCCGACGATCCGATCATCGCCGCCTACCAGGACGCCTTCCCCGACCTGTTCACCGACCGTGACCAGATGCCCGAGGGGCTGGAGGCCCACCTGCGCTACCCCGAGGACCTGTTCCGGGTCCAGACCGCCTCCTGGCAGCGTTACCACCTCCGCGATCCGCAGGCCTTCTACAACGAGACCAACACCTGGCGCATCGCCCGGGACCCCGGGACGGCCGGAGCGGAGAGCGCAACCGCCGTCACCGACGAGGACACCGGCGAGACCGTCTCGGTCACTGCAGCTCCGATCGCGCCCTACTACCAGCTGCTCCAGCTACCCGACCAGGATGAAGCGGAGCTGGTGTTGAGCCGGGCCTTCGTGCCGTTCAGCCAGGACGATCAGCGACAACAGCTGACCGCCTTCATGGCGGCGCGCATGGATCCCGGGCACTACGGCGAGCTGTCGGTCTACGAGATGCCGTCGGGCGAGCTACCCGACGGGCCGGGATTGATCGCGGGCGAGATCCGGGCCGACGAGGCGGTGTCCGACCTCGAAACCCGGTTGGGCGTGGCCGCCGGCGGGTCGAACGTGAAGTACGGCAACCTGCTGATGGTGCCTGTGGATCAGGCGCTGCTGTGGGTGCAGCCGTTCTACGTCGAGTCCGAGACCGCCGAGCGCCAGATCCCGCGGCTGGAGAAGGTCATCGCCGTGTTCGACGACCACGTGGTGATCACCGACACCCTGCAAGAGGCCCTCCAGGAGCTGTTCGGCGAGGAGGTCGCGACCCAGGAGGACACCACGCCGCCGGCCGGCGGGGAGGAGCCGGGCACGAGCGAGGGGACCCCGGAGGAGCAGGCCGCTGCCCTCCTGTCCGATGCCCAGGACCTGTTCAACCAGGCCAACCAGGCGCTCGCCGAGCGGGACCTGGGGACCTACCAGGACCTGGTGGAGCAGGCGCAGGACAAGGTGGCCCAGGCCAATGCCCTGCTCGGCGGCGAGACCACCACGACGACCACCACCGAGCCTCCACCCGGCGGCGACGCCGGCTCGACCTCGGTCTCGACGACGCCCACCACCCGCCCCGCCTGACGCCGGGAGCACGGCGGCTGCGCCCGCGCCCGCCGCCGCAGTCTTTGAAGATCTTCCGTTGGCTCCCAACGGAAGATCTTCAAAGTCGTCGGGCGCGCCACGGGGGCAAGGGCCGGTGCAAGGTTGGCGTCACGGTGGCGGGCTGCTAGCGTGTCGTCTCCCACTCGACGCGGGGTGGAGCAGTCTGGTAGCTCGTCGGGCTCATAACCCGAAGGTCGGAGGTTCAAATCCTCCCCCCGCCACCAAGCGAAACTTGCAAGTGAGAAGCCACCCGAAAGGGTGGCTTCTTCGTTGATGGAGCGAGGGTGGCGCGCCACTGGCGCCACAGCATGGTTCTTGAGCGCCCGTTCAGCGTTCGGCGACGGGAG
>Ga0209382_10002166_pt1 | contig 29250 bp, 25 predicted proteins | sample SoiMetdeltSBSDD5_FD_187599 | JGI IMG/M metagenome (GOLD analysis project Ga0209382, IMG submission 187599) | Bulk soil microbial communities from a Populus tree surrounding site in Tennessee, USA - Soil MetaG P. deltoides SBSDD5 (SPAdes) (version 2) | ecosystem: Environmental > Terrestrial >...
GCGGGCAAGTTCGGGCAGGAGCGCGGCCAGCGGACAGCCTTGTCCCGGATCGTCGCGATGTCCCGGCGACAGATAGGCGTCGATGGCCGTCTCCAGGCCGTCTTCGGTAATGAAGCTGCCGAATCTGGTCGCCTGGGCACCGGTGGCCGCCGCGACAGTTTCGCGGACGAGATCGGCCTTCGACTGGAAGTGCGGATAGAAGGCGCCGTTGGTCATTCCCGCATCGCTCATAATGGCGGCCAATCCGGTCGCGGCGATCCCGTCGCGGCGGAAGCGCTCTGACGCGACCTCCATGATCTTTTGGCGCGAGGCGTCCTTGCGCCCCTTGTCATATCGCATCGTCAACTCCTGTGAATTTTTCCCGTTTGCATTATGATCATAATATCACTAAGTGGTCGTAATTCAATACCCGCTATGGGAAGATTGCACAAGGAATTTCTCATGAGACTCACTGGTCGCACCATCCTCATCACCGGCGGGTCCGCCGGCATCGGGCTGGCCTTCGCTCTCAAGTTCCTCGAACTCGGCAATGAGGTCATCGTCACCGGTCGGCGCCAGTCGGTCCTGGATGCGGTAAAGGCCCAGCACCCGAAGCTCCACACGATTCAGAATGACGTCGCCGATCCCCAGCAGATTGCCGCGCTTGCCAAGCACATCAAGGCGGACTTCCCCAAGCTCGATGTGCTGATGAACAACGCCGGCGTCGGCGTTGCCAAGAACGTCACGGGCTCTGTGGACGATCTCGCCAGCTTGACGACCGAGATGGACATCAATGTCGGCGGCGTGATCCGGACGACCTCGGCACTGATTGACATTCTCACCGCCAACGAGGGCACGGTAATCAACGTTTCATCGGCACTCGCCTTCGTCCCGGTGCCGGCCATGCCAGTCTACAGCGCGACCAAGGCGGCAGTTCATTCCTACACCCAGTCGCTTCGTTTCCAGCTCGAGGACAGCGGTGTCGAAGTCATCGAGCTGATGCCGCCCGCCGTGCGGACCGACATGACCAGCGAGTTCGACGAGGCAGGCATCAGCACGATCACGACCGACGAGCTGGTGAAGCAGACGTTCGCGGCATTGCGCGCTGGGAAGCAGGAAATTCGACCCGGCCAGTCCAACCTGTTGGCGTTCATGCGGCGCCTCGCTCCCAATTTGATCAACCGCCAGCTGTGGAAAGCGTCGAAGCCGCTCGTGCCCGCCGCGGCCGCATGACGCCGTCCAGAAGAGGAACCCACGGTTCCCCTATCCCGCTTCCGTTTCACCTGATTCCCGTAACGGTGTTCATCACAGGAAAATGTCCATGACCATCGCCGTCACCGGAGCCACCGGTCACCTCGGCCGCCTCGTTATCAAGAGCCTCAAGGACAGGAAGTCCGGTGAGACGATCGTCGCGCTGGTGCGCTCGCCCGAAAAGGCGGAGGATCTGGGCGTCGAGGCTCGCGCCTTCGACTATGAGCGTCCCAACACGCTCGCCCCGGCGCTCGCCGGCATCGACACGCTGTTGCTCATCTCGTCGAGCGAGGTTGGACAGCGCGAGGCGCAGCATCGTAACGTGATCGAGGCGGCTAAGGCGGCTGGCGTTAAGCGCATCGTCTATACCAGCATCCTGCACGCCGACCGCACGCCGATCAGCCTGGGCGAGGAGCATCGCGCGACCGAGGCGGCGCTGGCCTTCTCGGGCATTCCTACGACGATCCTGCGGAACGGCTGGTACGCGGAGAACTACACCGCCTCGATCCCGGCCGCGCTCGCCAACGGCGCCTTCGTAGGCAGTGCCGGCGAGGGCCGCATCTCGCTCGCGACGCGAGCCGACTATGCCGAGGCGGCCGCCGTGGTGCTGACCGGTGAAGGGCATGAGGGCAAGACCTACGAGCTGGCCGGTGACGAGGCGGTGACGCTCGCTGACCTCGCCGCTGAGATCTCACGCCAGACCGGCCGTGACATCCCGTATCGCGACCTGCCGCAGGCTGATTATGCCGCCACCCTGAAGCAGCTTGGCCTTCCCGATGGCGTGGCAGAAAGCTTGGCCGCGTGGGATGTCGACGCCTCGAACAGCGCGCTGTTCGACGATAGCCGCCAGCTCTCGAAGTTGATCGGGCGTCCAACCACGCCGCTCGCAGAGGCCGTCCGGGCGGCAATCGCCTGAGGCCTAAGCCGAGACGGAAGCGCATTGAAAGGAGCAACCTGCGTGTCCAAAGAGTCTTTCGCGCGAATGGCCGGTGTCGCCGCCACTTTAGCCGGACTGTTAGCCGCCTGCGGACCAGCGGATGCCGACCCCCGGACGGCCGCGCCGCTGGTGCGGGTCGCCAGTGCCGGGACGGGCGAGGGTGCGGATTACGAGTTCACCGGCACTGTCGGTGCGCGCGTGCAGAGCGACCTCGGCTTTCGCGTTCCTGGCAAGGTGGTAGCCCGACTGGTCGATGCCGGCCAGGTCGTCCGTCGCGGGCAGCCGCTGATGCGCATCGACCCCACCGATTACAGGCTCGCCGCACAGGCTGCAGCCGGGGCGGTCGCTGCTGCGCGGGCGCGCGCAGTTCAGACCAGCGCCGACGAACGGCGTTACCGCGAGCTACTGCCGCGCGGTTTCGTCACCGGCTCCGCCTATGATCAAAGAAAGGCCGCGGCCCTTGCAGCCCGCGCCGATCTCGCGGCAGCCGAGGCTCAGGCGCGCGTCAGTCAAAATGATGCTGGTTACTCCGTCCTGGTCGCCGATGCCGATGGCACGGTCACCGAGACGCTGGCAGAACCGGGACAGGTGGTCGGCGCCGGACAGACGGTCGTCCGCCTGGCGAGGTCCGGCCCGCGCGAAGCCATCGTCGCGCTGCCGGAGACTCTTCGCCCCGTGCTCGGGACCGTGGCGCAGGCACGAACCTACAGCGGACTGGTCGGCAATGCTCAGTTGCGGCAGCTGAGCGACGCCGCCGATCCGGCAACGCGCACGTTCGAGGCGCGGTTCATGCTCAATGGTGCCCCTGCCGCTGCGCCGCTGGGGTCGACCATTTCCGTCAAGCTCAACCGCGCTGGCCAAACAGCCAAGATGTCCGTTCCGCTGGGTGCGATCTACGATCGCGGCCAGGGACCTGGCGTTTGGGTCATCGACGGCCGAGGTGGCGCCACGGTGAGATGGCGGCCAGTCAAGCTTGCCGCGATCGGAGAGGAAACGGCGATCGTGTCGGCCGGGCTCCGGCCCGGGGAACGCTTCGTCGCCCTGGGCGCACACATGCTCCACCAGGGGCAGGCGGTGCGGATCGACGCAGGGGCGGGGCGTTGAGCGAGACACCGGAACATGAGGGCAGGTTCAACCTGTCGGCCCTGGCGGTGCGGGAGCGGGCGGTCACGCTCTTCTTCATCATCTCCATTTCGCTGGCTGGCATCTTTGCCTTCCTGAATCTGGGGCGGGCCGAAGACCCAAGCTTCACCATCAAGCAAATGACGGTGGTGACGGCCTGGCCCGGCGCAACTCCTCAGGAAATGCAGGACCAGGTCGCCGAGCCGCTCGAAAAGCGCCTGCAGGAACTGCGCTGGTATGACCGGACCGAGACATTCACACGGCCCGGCCTGGCCTTCACGACGCTCTACTTGCTCGACAAGACGCCTCCGTCCGAAGTCCAGTCGGAGTTCTATCAGGCGCGCAAGAAGATGGAGGACGAGGCTCCCAAGCTGCCGCGCGGGGCCGCCGGACCGTTCGTGAATGACGAATATGGAGACGTTACATTCGCGCTCTACGCCCTGAAGGCGAAAGGCGTCCCCCAGCGAGAGCTGGCGCGGGAGGCGGAGGCCCTGCGCCAGCGGCTGCTGCATGTGCCCGGCGTCAAGAAGATCAACATCGTCGGCGAACGGCCACAGCGCATCTTCGTCGAGTTCGCGCAGGACCGGCTGGCGACGTCGGGTATCGCGCCGCGCGCGATATTCTCGGCGCTGGCCCAGCAGAACCTGGTCACTCCGGCTGGTTCGATCGAGGCGAACGGGCCGCAAGTGCAAGTGCGGATCGACGGCGCGTTCGACGATCTGGAAAAGATCCGTTCCCTGCCGATCGTCGCCAACGGCCAGACTCTTCGACTTGCCGACATCGCCGAGGTCCGACGCGGCTATGAGGATCCAGCCACCTTCCTGATCCGCAGCCAGGGCGAACCGGCCCTGCTGCTGGGCGTGGTGATGCGCGAAGGTTGGAATGGTCTCGACCTCGGCGAGTCACTGGAGGGCGAGGTTCAGGCCATGTCCTCGGATCTGCCGCTGGGAATGTCCCTGACGCCAGTGACCGATCAGTCGGTCAACATCAGCGAGGCCGTCGACCAGTTCATGGAGACATTCCTGGAGGCGCTGGCGATTGTGATTTTCGTCAGCCTCATCGCGCTTGGCTGGCGGGTTGGCATTGTCGTCGCCGCTGCGGTTCCGCTGACGCTGGCGATCGTCCTGGTCATCATGTGGGCAACCGACCGGGTGCTGGATCGCATTACGCTGGGTTCGCTGGTCCTCGCGCTCGGACTGCTAGTCGACGACGCGATCATCGCCGTTGAGATGATGGTCGTGAAGATGGAGGAGGGGTTCGACCGAGTCAGGGCAGCGGCCTATGCGTGGAGCCACACTGCAGCGCCGATGCTGGCGGGCACGCTGGTAACGGTGATCGGCCTGATGCCGGTTGGCTTCGCCCGTTCGACGGCCGGCGAATATGCCGGCAATATCTTCTGGGTTGTTGGCTTCGCGCTGCTCGCGTCCTGGGTCGTGGCCGTGGTCTTCACGCCCTACATCGGCGTGAAGCTGGTGCCGGCGATCAAGCCGATCGAGGGCGGTCACGACGCCATCTATCAAACGCCGCGCTACCAGAAGCTGCGCAGTGCGATCCGATGGGCCGTGGAGCGGAAGAAGCAGGTGGCGCTGGCGACCCTTGCGGCATTCCTTGTCGCGGGCATGGGCATGGCGCTGGTCAAAAAGCAGTTCTTCCCCACCTCCGACCGGCCCGAGGTGCTGGTCGAGGTCCAGATGCCCAAGGGCACTTCGATCGAACGGACCAGTGTGGCGACGGTGCAGGTCGAGGCGTGGTTGCGCAAGCAGCCGGAGGCGAAGATCGTCACCGCCTATATCGGCCAGGGCGCGCCTCGCTTCTTCATGTCGCTTTCGCCTGAGCTGCCCGATCCTTCGTTTGCGAAGATCGTCGTCCGCACCGCCTCCGAAGAGGAGCGGGATGCGCTGAAGGAGCGCCTGCGGGGTGCCGTGGCCAACGGTCTCGCCTCCACTGCGCGGGTTCGGGCCACGCAGCTCGTCTTCGGCCCGCCTTCGCCCTTCCCGGTCGCTTTCCGCGTCAGCGGTCCCGATGTCACCAAGGTGCGCGCCATCGCCGAACAGGTCCGCGCGATCATGGTCAAGGATCCGATGATGCGCACGGTCAACACCGATTGGGGCGAGCGCGTGCCGGAACTTCACCTCGTCCTCGACCAGGATCGGCTGCGCGCCATGGGCCTGACCTCCGCCGATGTCGGGGAGCAGCTTCAGTTCCTGCTGTCAGGCGTGACCGTCTCGCAGGTCCGAGAAGACATTCGCACGGTCGATGTCGTCGCGCGCTCGGCTGGCGAGGCGAGGCTCGATCCTGCGCGCATTGCCGACTTCACCCTGACCGGAGCGAATGGCCAGCGCGTGCCGCTCAGCCAGGTCGGCAAGCTCGAGACGCGCATGGCGGACCCGATCCTGCTTCGGCGGGACCGGGTGGCGACGATCACCGTCCGCGGCGACATCGCCAATGGCCTGCAGCCTCCCGACGTGTCGAACGCCATGTTCGAGAAGCTCCAGCCGGTTATCGCCGCTCTGCCGGCTGGCTACCAGATCACCATGGGCGGCTCGATCGAGGAGGCCGGCAAGGCCAACCGGGCGCTGGCCCCAATCTTCCCGATCATGATCCTGCTGATGATGATCGTCATCATCCTGCAGGTCCGCCGCTTCTCTGACCTGGCGATCGTCCTGCTGACCGCGCCGCTCGGCCTGATCGGCGTGGTGCCGACGCTGCTGCTGACCGGCCAGCCGTTCGGCTTCAACGCGATCCTCGGGCTGATTGCCCTCGCCGGCATCTTGATGCGCAATACGCTGATCCTGATCGGCCAGATCCAGGATAATTTGAGTCATGGCCTGACCCCGTTCGACGCGCTGGTCGAAGCGACCGTCCAGCGGTCGCGGCCGGTGATCCTGACCGCACTGGCTGCGGTCCTTGCCTTCGTTCCGCTGACGACCTCGGTGTTCTGGGGAGCGATGGCGTTCACGCTGATTGGCGGCACGCTTGGCGGGACAATTATGACGCTTGTCTGCCTGCCGGCGCTCTATGCGCTTTGGTATCGGATCAGGGCCGACGAGCCGGGTCCACGAGCCGCAGCAACAGAGCCAGATCCGCACTCGCCCGAACTGCGGCCTCAAACGGCCTAGGACGCGGAAGCCCATGTCCAGCTCCCAGAATCCGACCCGGCCAGCCGCTGCAAGCGGTCACCTGGCGAACAACCATCTGCTCCAGCGGATCGAAGGTCGTTGGATTTTACGGATACTGCTGTGCCTTAGCAGGGGCGAGCACCGTTTCTCCGACCTCAGGGACGCAATTCCCCCGATCAGTGCGAGCGTGCTGACCGAGCGCATTCGCGGCCTGGAGCGCGCTGGCCTGGTTGAGCGGCGCTATCTGCCGCCACCATTTGCCAGTCAGGTTTACGGGCTGACGGCCTCTGCGGCGGGCTTGAGGTCGGCCCTGGATGCCCTCGCGAACTGGCAAGCTGATCGCCGCGGCCTGGAAAAGGAACAATCCCGATGAAACTGAAAGAAGTGGCACGCCGGTTCTGGCGCAACATCGAGGCGTTCGGCTACGCACTCGATTACGACGAAAACACCGACATCAGATTGCGGGTTGAACGCCTGGAACGCTTAACGGCGCATCTCAAGGAACGCGCTTGATGGTCTTTCGCAGTAGGTGCGGGGCTGCACTCAATGCGATCGCATCACACCGCTTTCCTTCGGTTTTGACATCGCAGGGGTCGCAAGTTCAATCCTTGCCACGCCCACCATTTTTCCTACCTCCATCGCTGCCAACTCTTCAGCCCAAGCCACTGGGCTGAAAGCTAGAAATCCGCGGCCAATGAAACCGTAAAATTGCGCTCCGGGATTGGCGTAAAATAGCCGCTCCTGCTGACAAGCCAGCCATATGCATTTGTCACATTCCCAACCTGGGCTCTCAATAGCGCCGATGAATTGGCAATCTTGAACCGATAGCGCCCGCCCAGGGTCAATGTCGTACGGGCCGGGACGTAGAGTGTGTTGAGTGCATTTGCGGTTCGCTTGCTCGAAGAATCGACAAAGGCATCCAGCGACAGTCGATTGAATCCGGGGAATCGGTAATCAAGGCTGAGGATCGAGTGCCGGACGAAGCTGCCGACGGGCTTGCGGCCGATTGTGCCGGCCTCGACTTCTTCCCCGCTGATCGAAGCGTCGAGAAACACCGTACCCGCGACCACCGTCAGCCCTTCTACTGGCGAACCAGCAAGCGAAAATTCCACGCCCTTATTGGTTACGGTGCCGAGTTGGCGAAAGCGGCTCGTTGTATCGAGATTGAAGTAAGGCTTCGAAATCTTGAAGAGTCCGGCGACGGCGGTGATGCTCGGCGAGATTGCCCATCGAATCCCCCCATCCATTTGCCGGGTACGAATGGCGGGAGGCGCCTCGTTGCGATTGACGGCCTCAATCGGGGCGGCGGCGCTCTCCTCAAGCCCGCGGGTGAAGCCAGCGTAAAGCGCGACTGACTTCGTGACATATAATGCGGCAGTCGCGGTGGGCAGCCAGGGCGCGCTGCGCGTTTCCGGAAACTCGATGGATGGATCGGGATCCGTAACCTGCTTGCGATAGTTCGACTTCTGGATGCTGAGTGCAATCTCCCCAACGTCCAGCCACTTGCCCTGGTAGGCAATTCCTGCCGTCCATTGGCCGATGTGATCGCGTGTTTTCGGACCGTCGACCGTCATGGGCTCCGGACGCGGATCGGGGGCATCGCTGCGGCTCTGGTCGAGGTCGACCAGCGCACCGCCGCCATAACTCCGGCGGAGGTCGCGGGCGCGGATCGAACCGATCAGCATATGCTGGCGGGGCCCTTCGGCGATCGAACGTGAGAGGCGGAACTCGCCCGACGTCGAGGCAGCCTTGTCGCCACGTTCCCTGACGATGATGCGTTGGCCGACGGTACCGTCGCGATCAGTGTCGAACAGCAGGTCAGCATTGGTCACGTCATTGTCGAAAATCGAGCGGAAGATCCCGAGTCTTGCCTCGAAACCCGCAATCCGGCCGCGACCGAGAAAGCCATAGACCGGTGCGCTGGCCGAATAATCATTCCAGCTTTGTCCAAGGAAACGGCCCCTTGGGATGCGCTTGGGCAAGAAATCGCCAGACGAGAAAATCAGCGGCTGGGCTTCGCCTTCGGTGTATCGGTAATAGTTGGCGAAGGCGATCAGCTCGGTGTCGCCATGCGGAGCGTAACGCGCGAGCATGCCGGCGGTGACGATGTTGGGCGTGCCGCCGTAGCTCCGTCGCTCCCGGTTGATGCCGGCGCCTAGCACCATGCCGAGACGATCGTCGTCCAGGGGGAGTTTGGCATCCACCTCGGCAAACTTTCCGCCCTGCGGACCATAGGTCAGCCCGATTGAGACGATCGCGTCTGCAGCGGGCTTGCGGAGCGCGAAGTCGGCAATCCCGGTTGGGGCTGGGAAGGCATAGCTTTGCGCAGAGATCCCGACGCGAATGGTCGAACTTTGCTGGAGCCGCTCGGACAGGGTGCCTTGCTGGTCGTAGTAGAGGCCCTCGATCCTCAAGTTGCCTGCGTCGGTCGGCGAGAAGCCGCGCACGTCGGTTTCGTTGTAGATTCCGATCGAGCTGTCGCCGACGCTCTTGCCGAATGCATCCTCGGCCTGCGCCGCAGCATTGTCGTCCGTGCGCTGGGCAATGGCCGGCGAAGTCACCGCCATTGCTGCTGCAATTGCCGGCACCCGGCAGCGCCGTTTCCATTTGTCCCGCATCGACGCTCACCGCAAGCTCAGGGAGCATCAGTGCTATGCGAGGGGATTAACCCATCAAAACGAGGGTTCTTCTCGATCATTTAAAGCTGTGTTTAATATAGAAAATGCAAAGCCGGCTGCCGCCCCTGGAATCGCTGCGGATCTTCGAGGCGACCGCGCGCCATGGGAACTTCACCAGGGCAGCATTGGAACTGGGCGTCACGCCGGCTGCGGTCAGCCTCCGCATTCGTGACCTTGAAGCGGAACTTGGCCAACCGCTGTTCCTGCGCAATGGACCGCGGATCAACTTGACGGAAGCCGGGTCACGGCTTGCCGAGCGGATGGCGGAAATGATGGCGCTAGCTCGCATCGCGGTGTCCGAATGCCGCACGGCGGGCATAACGTTGCGCGTCACGGCAACGCCGACATTTGCCGCCCATTGGCTGGCGGGGCGACTGCCGGAATATCACGAGCTTGCACCATCCACGCGCATTCGGCTGGACGTTTCGACCGAGCTTCGACCGCCGAGCCAGTTCGACGTGGCAATCCGCAGCGGCTTTGGCGGTTGGCCAGGCGTCAAGGCGGTTGAGCTGTTGCCGGTTTTGGGGACGCCTATGCTGAGCCCAGTGCTGGCAACAAGATTTCCGCTGAACTCGCCTGCGGATCTCCAAGGCTTTCCCCTGCTGCCCGACGTGAACTGGCTGCACTGGTTCGCAATGGTCGGGATCAAGGGCCCGCGGTTGCAACTGACTTCGACGACGATGGTGACGCAGGACATGACGGCGGCGAGCGCCGTCAGCGGCACCGGAGTTGCGCTCCTTTCCCCGGTTCTGTTCACCGATCTTCTTACCGAAGGGAAGCTGGTTCGGCCTTTCGAAGCGCTGTTTGAAGGTCCGGAGACCTATTACGCCCTCCGCAACAGCCGGGATGAGCGTCCGGAACCGGCCCATTTCATCCAATGGCTGCGCGACCGCATCGCGGCCGAGTGGCCGGGCACGTAATATATAGCCGGTCGAAGCACATCGTTCGCTCGCCGAAGGAGAGTGGCGCGCCCGACCGGTGAAAGCGTGGCGCGGAGCTAGGTTAGGCCAAATGCGGCGATCCGGAGCGCGGAAGTTGACGAAGTTGACGCCACGTCCCGGTAAGATTTTACCGGAGCGTCGGAACGAATTGGGCGCATGCCCAATGTCCACAATGTCCGCACTGACGTGCGCGTGGGGGCGGGCCTGCGTCGTGCAAGATGCGCAGTTCGATAGGCGAGTGGGACTCTGAGCGATCACCACCGAGTCTATGCCGATTTCAATGGCTGTAGGACAGCAATTTCAACGAGCGTTGGCGAGGCTTGCTGTTCTGACTATCCTTGGCAGCAAGTGACTTCGGGCCAGGACTTCCATTCGCCGCATTTCGGGCGTGAGCGGTTGGATGCGCATAGGCGCATCCCGCGCCACCATCATTGGGGTGGCTACATCACCGTGGTGCTTGGAGGCCGCTATCAGGAAGCTGGATTCGACGGTCGGCTGATCCTGGCTGCCGCCGACGTCGTTGTCCATCGCCGCTTTGACGCCCATCTCGATCATATCGGATCGGGCGGAGCTGAGCTGGTCAACCTGCCATTGCCGCCCGGCCTGTCGCTGCCAACGGCTTTCAGGATCGAGGATCCGGACGAGATCGCCGGTATGGCGGAAGTCGATCCGGTCGCCGCAGCCCAAAGGCTTCGTCCCATTGGCGAAGCCACGACACAATGTGATTGGCCGGACGCCCTGGCCCTGCATCTCACGTCCGAAAGCGCACAACGGCTTGGGCAATGGGCGGACGGCATGGGCCTTGCCGCGGAGACATTGAGCCGTGGATTTCGCGCTGCCTATGGCATTACGCCGGCCCGATTCCGCGCGGAAGTGCGGGCACGGCGGGCGATGGAGATGATCCTTCAAGATGACACCGGCCTGGCGTCGATCGCCGTCGACTGCGGCTATTCCGACCAGCCGCACCTAACTCGGGCAATTGCGGGAATGACGGGCACGTCCCCGGGCCGCCTCAGAAGGTCAAATTCATTCAAGAAGGGCGAGCACCCTCCGTTCTAATGCGCTGCCGTCAGGCACAGAGGAGAGTGTTTTGCGTTACCTTTTCCCGCTGATTGCGGCCCTAACCATCGCCGCTGCGCCGCCGCAGCCCTCCGATCAGTTTTCACAGGCGCTGGGCGCCGCATTGCAGGCCGACGGGGCGAGGGCGCTCGAGACGCTGGGCGGCGTTGATCTCACCGGGCTTCCGGAACGGGACCGGGCGGCGGCCGCCTGCATGCGCGAGCGGCTCGGGCCGAACAGCAAGCCGGCGCCGGCGGCCGGCAACCGCATCGCCGACCAGTCGCTGGCGCTCTATCGTGACTATTGGCACAGTTCCATGACGCATCCCGAACGCCGCCAAGCGGAGGAGCAGCGGTTGACGATGCGCCTGCGAAAGCTGCTGAAGGCGCCGAAGGGCGCGGACCTCAACGCGCTGGAACCGATCCTCGCCAAGGCGCTGGAGAAGGAAGGTTTGCATTCGCTGCAGGGACAGACCGGGTTGCTGCGCGAGCTGATGATTTGGTCGAAACAGGAAGAGCGCGTGATGCACGCCAGGCTTCCCGAAGGGGAGCAGGACGTGACCGTCTTCCTGCTCGACGGGTTTAGCAGCCTGGGCTGGGGCGCATATGCGACGTGCGACCGGGCTTCGACCGGCGGTTGGACAACGGAAACCGCGCTCTTCGCCGTCGTTCCCAAATATTCCAGCCTGGAAGCCGAGGAATTCCGAGTGACATTCCTGGGCCATGAGGGACAGCATTTCGCGGACAAGGCGCGGTTCAAGAATCTGCAGTCCTGGGAGCTTGAATATCGGGCCAAGCTCACCGAGCTCGCCGGGGCCGATGCGACCCGGGCAAGGGTGCTAGGCAAATTCATCATGGACCAGGGTGACGATCCGGCATCGCCGCACAGCTATGCCAATCGAAAGGTCCTGGGCGACATGGTTCGAAAGATGCACCTGGCAAGCGCGCAGGAGCTTTCAACCGCGGACATAGTGCAGGTGCAGGCAACAGCGGTGGAATTGTTGCGGGAGGACAGCGCACGAAGGGTGGGTCAGGTGGGCGCGGTCGCGAGATAGGGGGAAAAGTTGTTCTCCCGCGAAGGCGGGAGCCTAGACCAGCGCCGGAGGCGCTGCCCCCGGCAGCGGACTGGGCCCCTGCCTACGCAGGGGAACTGATTACAGGCAGGATTCCAGATAGGGCTGGTCGAAGCCGAACTGCTTGGCCTTGTCGAGCGTGTAGGGGCGAAGGCCCATCGAGCGATATTCGCCGATGATCTTTCCGTCGGCGCTCTCGTCGAGATATTCGAACTTGAACAGCTCCTGGGTGACGATGACCTCGCCCTCCATTCCGATCACTTCGGTGATGTTGGTGGTGCGGCGCGAACCGTCGCGGAGGCGCTTGACCTGGACGATGAGGTCGACCGAGTCCGCGATCTGGCGGCTGATCGCCTCCTTCGGGATCTTGATGTCGCCCATCATCACCATGTTTTCCATACGCGCCAGGCATTCGCGCGGGCTGTTGGAGTGCAAGGTCGCCATGGAGCCGTCGTGGCCGGTGTTCATCGCCGCCAAGAGGTCGAAACACTCCTGGCCGCGAATTTCGCCCAGGATGATGCGGTCGGGGCGCATACGCAGGGCGTTGATGACGAGGTCGCGAATGGTGATCGCGCCCTGGCCCTCAAGGTTCGGCGGGCGGGTTTCGAGCGGCAGCCAGTGCGGCTGCTGCAGCCGAAGTTCGGCCGCGTCTTCGATCGTGATCACGCGCTCGCCCGGGTCGATCATCTTCGACAGGGCGTTGAGCATGGTCGTCTTACCCGAACCGGTACCGCCGGAGATGATGACGTTCATGCGGCAGGCGCCGGCGATCTTGAGGCAGGTCGCCATCTTCTCCGACATCGAACCGAAGCCGCGCATCATGTCGAGCGTGATCGGCTTTTCGGAGAATTTACGAATGGAGATGGCGGTACCGCGCAGGGAAAGCGGCGGGATGATGACGTTGACGCGGCTGCCGTCCTGGAGGCGGGCGTCAGCCAGCGGCGTGGTCTGGTCGACGCGGCGGCCGACCTTGTTGACGATGCGCTGGGCGATCTGGAACAGATGCTCCTCGTCGCGGAACTGGATCTTGGCCAGCTCCAGCTTGCCCTTGCGCTCGACGAAACACTGGTCAGGGCCGTTGACCATGATATCACTGATAGCCGGGTCGGCCAGTAGCTCCTCGAGCGGCCCGAGGCCGAGCAGTTCGTCGACCAGCACCTTTTCCAGCGCGAAGGTTTCACGGCGGTTGAGGTTGATCTTCAGCTCGGCCAGCACTTCCGAGATGATCGGACGGAATTCCTCGGCCAGCTCGTCCTTGCCGAGCGTTGCGGCGGCTTCCGGATCGACGCGCTCCAGCAGGCGGGGCAACACCTGTTCCTTGATGCGGTGGACCGAGGCTTCAAAGCCTTCAGACTTGCTGCTGGCGCGATCGCCGCTGGAGTTTTGCCGGTCATTGAGGCGATCCATCGCGCCCCCCGGACCGACCGTCGGCGCGGGCGCGCTTCCTTCAGATGGAGGGGCGTCTGCCTCGGGAAGATCATCGACGGGCGGGAACTGCTCACCGCCCGCCGGGGCCGGTCCGCCCTTCATCGGGCGCGCGACGCCGAACTGCGGACGCTGTCCAGCACCAAGACCGTTACGCTTGCCGAATGCGTTCATAACTGACGATTCCCAGTACCAATCCGCGGAAAACCGAAATGGTGAATAAGGGACAAACTTTGAGAAAAGACTAATTTCGGGCACAGCGCCCTTAGTGGTGCGGGGGAGCCGAATGAGATTTCGCCAGCAACAATTCGCGGGTCGCAGGCATCTGGGAACGATGGTTGGCCTCTCGGCGATTACGCTGGCCGGCTTCCTTGTCCGCATCGTCGAGATCGACCGCTGGCCGCTGTGGGGCGACGAGGCGCTTACGCTGCTGATCGCCCAATGGCCGCTCAAATATCTGTTCCTGGTACCGGTCGATCCGACGCCCGGCCTCTACTATTCGCTGCACAAGCTGTTGTTGGGTCCGATGGTCGGCACCGCGGCAGCCCGGTCGATATCGGTGGCGTGCGGGACGCTATTGATCCCAGTTACCTATTTCCTAGCCAAGGAGGCGCGCATTCCCGCGTTGCTGGGAGCTGCGCTGGTGGCGCTATCCTTCCCGCTCATTGATTACAGCCAGGAAGCGCGCGCCTATAGCTTGCTGGTCCTGCTGGTGACGCTGTCCGCGGCATTTTTCATCCGCTGGTCGCGTTCGCGCGAACCCAGCGCGCTGTTCGCCACGCTGCTCACTTGCCTGCTGGCCTTTTACACGCACTTCGCGTCGGTTTTCTGGATAGGCCCCGCGGTTCTGGCGATGCTTTGGCTTGGCCGGCGGCAGGTCTTAACTCCACTGTTGCTGACCGCCATCTTGGCGGTGCCTGAGCTGCTCAGGATCGCGCGCTATCCCACGGACGGCTTCATTTGGCTGGCGCAAGCCACGCCAATTGAGGCCGCCGATACGCTGGCCAAGGCATTATTGCCGTTCCGCCCCGCCGCAGCATGGCTGTTGCCCCTGGTCGCACTGGCCGTTTGGCGCGGATGGACGCACCGGACCAAGATCGCGGGATGGGCCAAGGGTAATCCCGGCGCTGCGGTGGCAATTGGCGTACTTGCCGCCGTACCGGCCCTCGTCTGGCTGTTCGGCCTGGCGGCGCGGCCGGTATTCATGACCCGCACCATCCTGATCGGTGTGCCAGGGGCCGTTCTCGGCCTGGCATTGCTGTTGAAGTTTGAGCAACGGATCGCGCGATTTGCAGTCGTCGGGCTCTACGCCGTCAGCCTGCTCGTCACCGGTACAACCCGCCAGAAGGAGGATTGGAGCGAGGTTGCCGAACGCGTTGGCAACGACGCCATATTGATGTGCGAGCCATGGCAGGTGGCGGCGATGCGTCATGCATCGAGCGGCGACAACCGGATCTTGCTGATGCGCGAGGATGGCGTGGCCGACATCGGCGGCACGCCCTGGCAGCGGGAATATTTTGCGACCATGTCCGACCCGCGGCGCATGGCCGACGCGCTGCAGCGCGGCCAGCGGGCAATCCCGTCGCTAAATCGTGCATGGCCGGTCCGCGCGGGCCGGATCATCGCGGTCCCGCCAGCGCCCGTGACGTTGAGACAGGCTATTGCGGTTTGCGAAGCTGAAAAGGCGAGCAGGCGCCCGCGATATATCGCCGATTAGCGCGCCTTTGCCGGGGCGGACTGTGCTTCGCCAATTTGATCCGGGGTTACTGGAGCTGCATAGCGAAAGAGGCAAAGATTGCCCCCCTTGCCGGGCGTGAAACGGTCCATCAGGCTGAATGGAGATCTGTCCACGAGCTGGAGCTTACCGGGCAGATTGTCATCCGCCCACTTCCGGCAATCAAGGTCGAGCTTGATGGCGAGCATCGGCCGGCCGCTGGTAAGACCGGCATAGCCGGCGGAGCCGGGCACCAGCGCCAGGTGACGCCGCGTCGTCTCGTCGGTCTCGATCGCGCCAGGGTATTGCGATGCCCATCGGGCGGCAAATTCCTCGCTGGTCCTGACTTGCGGGTGGAGCGTGATGTTGACCATTCCAGCCAGCCAGCAAATGCCAAACGCCGCGAAAGCCAGCGGCGCCGATCCGGTCCGCTCCAGCCTCAGAAGCAGCACTGCCAGCGCCAGCGCCGTCAAGGCCACCGGCACGAACATCATCCTGGGCTTGGGGTCGATGGCGAGGACGTAGATCAGGAAGCATGCCCAATAGACGGCCGCGCCGATGCACCAGCCGGCGACACGCCGGTCAGCAGTTTCCAGCCTTCGCCAAAATACGGCTGCGAGGACCAGCGCGAAGGGTATGCCAAAGCCGGCCATGACGTTGGCCGGCAGATTGATGAGCCCGTCGACGGCCCAATGAAGGTGAATGCCGGGCTGGTGCTTCCAGCCGGCGATATAGTCGGGGTTGAGAAAGGGCAGCCGCCTATGGTCGACCGGGCCAACCAGCTCGGTCGACGGGACCTCCGTATGCGCGACGGACAGGTGTCGGCGCCACAGCGGGTCTCCTGTCGCGGCGAAATAGACCAGCAGCTCCGCCAAGAAAGGGATCGCGGCGCCGGCAGCAGCCGCCACCAGTGCGCGAAGGTCTCGGCGGGCGAACATCCAAGCCGCGATCGCCAATAGCGGCAAGGCCGTGATCGCGGTTTCGCGCACCTGAAAGGCCAGCGACCAGCTTAGCCCGGCGGCAAAGGCAAGCCACGTCTTGCTCCGCTCCGCATAGGCAAGGATGAAATTGGCCGCACCGAGCAGGAAGAACAGCTCGGCGGATTCGGCATTGGGCCCGAGCAGCTCGACGCCGAAAATCGGCATGACGAGCAGGATCAGCGCCGCCGCATAACCGGCCGGCTGACCAGCCAGGCGGTTGCCCAGTCGCGCCAACATGAAAATGCAGCCAAGGGCATAGGCAAGGCCGGGCAAGCCGATCGCCAAACGGCTCTCACCGAAAAGGGTGATCATGGCTGCAATCGGTGCAATGACCGGCCAGCGGCCCTGCCAATGATCCTGGGGCAGGCACGGGCCGTGTTCCGCCCAGCACCGCGCGGCATGGAGATATTGCCAATCGTCCCATCCGCCGCCGACAAATCCGACCGGATTGACGAGCAAAATCAGGACGAAGGTTGCCGTGAGTGCGGCGATCCAGGGTCGGGAATTGCGCCCCAAGACGGGGCTACGCCTTATCGCTTGGTCCACGTCAGCCAGCTGCTGGCGACATAATTCCATACCGATCCGACGATGGCCCCCGCGATGCCCGCCATCCACCAGCCGTGGAACTTCTCATAGACCAGGCTGCCGATGCCGACATTGGCGACCGCGCCCAGCGAGCAGACTAGGTAGAAGGAAAGGAGGCCGCCGATCCAGGCGAGGCCTTTTAGCTGCCGGTCGCGGTAGGTGAATTTGTTGTTGAGCGCGAAGTTGAAGGTCATCGCGCCCAGCACCGCCGCCGCCTGCGAGGTGGCGAACGGCGCACCGGCCAGGTTCAGGGTCGCGTAGAGCAGGGCCAGGTGGACACCGACGCCCAGCATGCCGATCGCGCCGAACTGGACCAGCTTGACGGGAACGAAGCGCCCGATGGCCTTGTCGAGCAGCAGCTCCACATATTCCAGCGCAACCATCTCATCGAGCTTGGATTCGCCGTGCTGGCGGGTGCCGAAGGTATAGCCAACCTCGGCCAGTTTCAGCGGCCGCGGATGGGACGCGACCAGGTCGAGCAGGATCTTGTAGCCGACGGTGCTGAGCCTTGGTGCCGCCTCAAGCAAGATATCGCGGCGAACCGCGAAAAATCCGCTCATCGGGTCGGACATACGGGTCTTCATGATGGGCGAGGCAAGTGCGGTGGCGAAGCGGCTGATTTTAAGCCGGTCCTCATCCCATTCGCCGGTCGAGCCGTTGCCGGCATAGCGGGTGCCGATCGCCAGTTCGTTGCCGTCCATTGCGATCGCGCGATAGAGATTCGGCAGGATCCCCTCGTCATGCTGCAGGTCGGCATCGATCACGGCGACGATCGGCGTGGTCGAGGCGAGGGCGCCTTCAACGACCGCCGAAGAAAGGCCGCGGCGGCCGATGCGCCGGATCATCCGGACCCTGCGGTCAGACTGCGCAATGCCGGTCAGCAGGTCCGGCGTGCCATCGGTCGATCCGTCGTCGACGAAGATGGCTTCCCACTCGATTCCGGCAAGTGCGACACTGATCCGCTCGAGCAGCGGCTCGATGTTGCCGACCTCGTTCAAGGTAGGCACGACGACGCTCAGCTGCAGCGGCGCGTCGCGCGCCACAAGCTTCAGATCGACGGCTTGCTGCAACATTAGGGCTACCCCGAGTAATCGAGGGTACACCCAAGCAGCACAAGGTAAAGGGATGGTTAACTTGTCACCCGCCCATGCGGCCGCCGGCCACTCTGCCGGGCCAATCAGCGCATGGAAAATGGCCTAGGCGCTGGCGCTTTCGGCGAGCACGGTCAGCCCATTGTCCCCGACCTCGGCGAAGCCGCCGCTGACGGTGATGCTTTCCGGCGTGCCGCCTGCGGTCTTGTAGACCTTGAGATCACCGTCCTTGAGCACGGTCATGACCGGGGCGTGGCCGGCCATGACGCCAAACTCGCCCTCGACGCCAGGGACGACAACCATGTGCACCTCGTCGGCGCGGACGAGGCGGTCCGGAGTCACCAGCTCGAAATGAAGGTCGGCCATCTAATTACTTCTTTCCTTCGATCGCGGCGTCGAAATGCGACGCCGCTTTCTCGAACTTGTCCCGGCAGCCCGGATTGCAGAAGCCGACGACCTTGCCCTCGTAAAGCGTCAGGCTGTCCGCACTGACCGGGTCGCCCGACCACGGGCAGTGCGTATTGACGCAGTCTTCGAGGCGGAGGCTGTCGACCATTGGCTCAGGCGTCCTGCGCCAGCTTTTCGGCCTTTGCCACCGCTTCCTCGATGCCGCCGACCATGTAGAAGGCCGCTTCGGGAAGGTGGTCATACTCGCCCGAGACAACCGCCTTGAACGAGCGGATGGTGTCCTCAATCTGCACGAACTTGCCCGGGATACCGGTGAACACCTCGGCGACGTGGAACGGTTGGCTGAGGAAGCGCTGGATTTTCCGGGCGCGGCTGACGGTCAGCTTATCCTCTTCCGACAGCTCGTCCATGCCAAGGATGGCGATGATGTCCTGCAGCGACTTGTACTTCTGCAGCGTCTCCTGGACGGCGCGGGCGGTCTCGTAATGCTCTTGGCCGACGGTGCGCGGCTCGAGCACGCGGCTGGTCGAGTCCAGCGGATCGACGGCCGGATAGATACCGAGCTCCGAGATCGCACGCGACAGCACGGTGGTGGCGTCGAGGTGGGCGAAGGACGTCGCCGGCGCCGGGTCGGTCAAGTCGTCCGCGGGAACGTAGATCGCCTGAACCGAGGTGATCGAGCCCTTGTTGGTCGAGGTAATCCGCTCCTGCAGCTGGCCCATGTCGGTGGCCAGGGTCGGCTGATAGCCCACCGCCGAGGGGATGCGGCCGAGCAGCGCCGACACTTCCGAACCCGCCTGGGTGAAGCGGAAGATGTTGTCGATGAAGAACAGCACGTCCTGGCCTTCGACGTCGCGGAAATATTCGGCCTGGGTCAGGCCCGACAGGGCGACGCGGGCACGGGCACCCGGCGGTTCGTTCATCTGGCCGAACACCAGCGCGACCTTGGAGCCCTCGCTGATCGCATTGCCGTCCTTGTCCTTGGCGATGACGCCCGCGTCGAGGAACTCGTGATAGAGGTCGTTACCTTCGCGGGTGCGCTCGCCGACGCCGGCGAACACCGAGGTGCCGCCATGGCCCTTGGCGATGTTGTTGATCAGCTCCTGGATCAGCACGGTCTTGCCGACGCCGGCGCCGCCGAACAGGCCGATCTTGCCGCCCTTGGCGTAAGGAGCGAGCAGATCGATGACCTTGATGCCGGTGACCAGGATCGAGTTGTCGGTCGACTGATCTACAAAGGGCGGTGCCTCGGCGTGGATCGGCGCCGACAGATCGCTGCCGATCGGACCGCGCTCGTCGATCGGCTCGCCGATGACGTTCATGATGCGGCCGAGGGTCTTCGGGCCGACGGGCACGCGGATCTGAGAGCCGGTGGAGGTAACGCGCTGGCCGCGGGTCAGGCCCTCGGTCGAGTCCATGGCGATCGTGCGGACGATGTTCTCGCCGAGGTGCTGGGCGACCTCGAGGACCAGGCGGTTGCCGTGGTTTTCGGTCTCCAGCGCAGCGAGGATCGGCGGCAGCTCGCCGTCGAAGGCGACGTCGACGACTGCGCCGATGACCTGGGCGATCTTGCCGACAATGTTGCCGCTTGCGGCGGGCGCGGACGCGGCTGGCGCGCTCTTGGTCGCGGCCTTCTTGGTGCGGGTCTTGGGCTCAGCGGCGGTTGCCATTTCCATTTTCCTCTATCGTCACCCCGGCCTTGAGCCGGGGTCTACCTTGTTTCTTCCATCCCACCCTCGCCAAAGAAGGTGGATCCCGGGTCAAGCCCGGGATGACGAGTTACAGAGCCTCAGCTCCCGAAATAATCTCAACCAATTCCGTGGTGATCGCCGCCTGACGCTGGCGGTTGTACTGGATCGACAGGCGATTGATCATGTCGCCTGCGTTGCGCGTCGCATTGTCCATGGCGGTCATCTGCGAGCCGTAGAAGCCGGCGGCATTCTCCAGCAGGGCGCGATAGATCTGCACGGCGATGTTGCGCGGCAGGACGTCGGCCAGAATCTCTTCCTCATCCGGCTCATATTCGACCGCCGAGGAAGCGACACTCGCCTTGTCGCCGGCAGCGGGCGCGGCGGCGATGACAGGAATGATCTGGTCGAGGCGTGGCTCCTGCGCCAGCACCGACTTGAACTCGCTAAAAGCGAGGTGGGCGACGTCGAACTGGCTGGTCTGGAACCTGTCGATCAGGTCTTCGGCGATCGCCTGAGCGTCGGCATAGGTCGGGGTCTTCATCGCCGACGTGTCATATTGGCTGATGATCGCCTTGGGAAAGACGCGCTGGATGACCGGGCGGCCCTTGCGGCCGACAATGTAGAACAGCACGGTCTTGCCCTGGCCCTGCAGTTCCTCCGCCTTCCTGCGGGCGGCACGGACGATGTTGGTGTTGAATGCGCCTGCAAGGCCGCGGTCGCCGGTGGCGAGCACAATCAGGTGCGTTTCATCCTTGCCGGTCCCAGCGATCAACTTGGGCGACTGCGGGCCCACCGTGATCCGGCTGGCAAGCGAGCTCACCACTTCGCCCAGGCGGGTCGAATAGGGCCGGCCGGCCTCGGCGCTCGACTGCGCCCGGCGCAGTTTCGCCGCGGCAACCATTTTCATTGCCTTGGTGATCTTCTGCGTCGACTTCACCGAGCCGATACGAAGCTTCAATGACTTGAGGCTGGCCATCGCCTGAGCGTCCCCTTGAGCCTTACGCGAACTGCTTGCCGAAGGTCGACAGCGCGTCCTTCAGCTTGGCGGCGGTATCGTCGTCGAGCTGCTTGGTCTCGCGGATCGCCTTCAGGACGTCGCCATGCTCCGAGCGAAGGAAGCTGAGCAGCGCCGCCTCATAGCGAGTGACGTCCTTGACCTCGACGGCATCGACGAAGCCGCTGGTGCCGGCATAGATTGACGCAACCTGCTCCTCGACCGGCATCGGGCTGTACTGAGGCTGCTTCAGCAGCTCGGTCAGGCGCGCGCCGCGAGCCAGCAGCTTCTGGGTCGAGGCGTCGAGGTCCGATCCGAACTGGGCGAAGGCGGCCATTTCGCGATATTGCGCCAATTCGAGCTTAATCGAGCCGGCGACCTTCTTCATCGCCTTGGTCTGCGCGGCTGAACCGACGCGGCTGACCGAGAGACCGACGTTAATCGCCGGGCGGATGCCCTGGTAGAAGAGGTCGGTTTCCAAGAAGATCTGGCCGTCAGTGATCGAAATGACGTTGGTCGGGATGTAGGCCGACACGTCGCCCGCCTGGGTCTCGATGACCGGCAGCGCGGTCAGTGAACCGCTGCCGTTGGCATCGTTCATCTTGGCGGCGCGCTCAAGCAGGCGCGAGTGGAGATAGAAGACGTCGCCCGGATAGGCCTCACGACCCGGCGGGCGGCGCAGCAGCAGCGACATTTGGCGATAGGCAACGGCCTGCTTCGACAGATCGTCATAGACGATCACGGCGTGCATGCCGTTATCGCGGAAGAACTCGCCCATGGCGCAGCCGGTGTACGGAGCGAGGAACTGCAGCGGCGCCGGCTCCGACGCGGTGGCGGCGACGACGATCGAATATTCCATCGCGCCATTCTCTTCGAGCGCGCGGACGATCTGGGCGACGGTCGAGCGCTTCTGGCCGACGGCGACATAGATGCAATAGAGCTTCTCGCTCTCCTTGCCCGACTTGTTGACTTCCTTCTGGTTGATGAAGGTGTCGAGGGCGACGGCGGTCTTGCCCGTCTGGCGGTCGCCGATGATCAGCTCGCGCTGGCCGCGGCCGATGGGGACGAGCGCATCCAGTGCCTTCAAGCCGGTCTGCACCGGCTCATGCACCGACTTCCTCGGGATGATGCCCGGCGCCTTCACTTCGACGCGCCTACGATTTTGGGGCAGCTCAGCGCCCTGGATCGGGCCCTTGCCGTCGATCGGGTTGCCGAGCGCGTCGACGACGCGGCCGAGCAGGCCCCTGCCGACCGGAACGTCGACGATGGTGCCGGTGCGCTTGGCGGTGGAGCCTTCCTTGATCGCCGAGTCCGAACCGAAGATCACGACGCCGACATTGTCGGATTCGAGGTTGAGGGCCATGCCCTTGGTGCCATCGTCGAACTCGACCATTTCGCCTGCCTGGACGTTGTCGAGCCCGTGGATGCGGGCGATGCCGTCGCCAACCGACAGCACGCTGCCGACTTCAGAGACCTGCGCGTCGGCGTCGAAGTTCGCGATCTGGTCGCGGATGACGCGGGAAATTTCAGCGGCGCGGATGTCCATGTTCAGCCTTTCATCGCATTCGCGAGGGTGTTGAGTTTGGTGCGGATCGAGGAATCGATCATCTGGCTGCCGTGCCGGATGATGATGCCTCCGAGGATTTCAGTATCGACTTTGGCGTCGATGGTGACGTCGCGGCCCAGCCGGGCCTTTAGGTTGGCCTTCAGCTTGGCGACCTGGCCGTCGTTCAGCGCAAAGGCTGAAGTGACTTCCGCGGTGGTTTCACCTCGATGTGTGGCGGCCAGCTGGCGAACGGCCTTGATCACAGCCTTGAGCTCGGAGAGCCGGCCGTTGTCGGCCAGCACGCCAAGGAATTTGGCGGTGATCGGGTCGACCCCAAGTGCGGAGGTCAATGCGCGGATCGCCTTGCCGGCGTCACCGCGGCCGACCAGCGGACTGGTCACCAGCGTGTGGAAATCGGACGATTCGGTCATTGCCGCCTCGAGCGAATCGAGGCTCCGCGTCACCGCGTCGATCTGCATTTCATCACGGGCGAGGCCGAACAGCGCGGTTGCATAACGCCCCGCTAAGCTGGCCTGAATGCCGCCGGAATTCTCCACGCGCTCAAAGCTCCAGAACGAAGAATGTGCCTCATGCAATGAACGAGGCGCAGCAGCTTGGAAAAACCGCGCGCCCCCCCATGAGTTGGCGCGCCCCTAGCAGGGGGTGGCGGGCGATGCAAGAAGTGTGAAAACGGAAGTCGTCCGACGCTTTGCGACACGGCCTAGTAAGGGCCCGCGCCCATATATTATTGCTGCTTACCGGAAGACTTGCGCGTATGTTGGGCAATGGATTCCAATCATTGGCATGAAGGGGGAAAGTCGATGCCCGGCATCGTTGATAATGCCAAGGGCGTGGTCAGCATCATCCGCGACGGATTAATCACCATCATCTTGATTTTGCTGCTCATGGTGCCGGAAACCGTCAATTCCTCACTTCAGCGAGCGGGCTTTGTCGAAGGAAATATCGCCGGGATGCAATGGAAGGCGAAAGTCGAAGAGAATGTTCAGGCCAATAATAGCAAGCTGGCCGACGCGGACACGACGATCACGTCGCTCCAGGACCAGCTCACGAAGACCCAGAATGCCCTTAAGGAATCGGAGCAAACGCGTAAGCAGCTTGCCGCTCAGGTGACAGCGGAAATGCCCGGGACGACGGCCGCCGACATGGCCGCTTCCGCGCCGACACCGGCAACAACGCAAATCGTCGAGCAGAACAGGCAGTTGCTGGATCGATCAGAAGCTCGCACCAGAATTTATCGCCAGCAGATGCAGGTGAACCGGGAGCTGCTTGAAACGGTCTCAAAGGTGCCCGGCAACTAGGTCCTGAACGATCACCAGTGTTTGAACGCAAGCGGCGGGAAGCAAGCCAGGACATGCATGCCGTAACCGGCATCCATGACCTACAAGATCTCAGGCCTTGACCCGGCGCCATTCGCTCATCTGTTCGGCCTCAGTGACGAGGAGCTGGCTGCTCATGGTGCGGCCCGCATGGTCGCCAACGGCCAGCCAAGCTTTCCCTGCCGGATCCAGCTGGATGACGCGAAAGCGGGTGAGGCCCTGCTGCTCGTCAATCATGTCTCGCATGACGGCAATAACCCGTACCGTGCCAGCCACGCGATCTTCGTCAGCGAAAGCGCGCCCGAAGCGGCGGTCTATGAGGATGAAATCCCGCCGGCGCTTGACCGCCGCATCCTGTCCCTGCGGGCGTTCGACAAAAGCGGCATGATGGCCGACGCCGCGCTGGTCCAGCCGGGCGAGGCCGATCCCGTGATCCGCCGCCTTTTGGCCAATGAGGCGGTCGACCACATCGACGCCCACAACGCCATTCGCGGCTGCTTCGCCGCCCGGGTCGAGCGGGCCTAAATCTCTTTCGTGAAGAAGCGGGTGAAGGGCGTGTCGGCATAACTGCCGAACGGCCCGGCACGCTCAAAGCCCTCCTTCTCATAAAGCTGGTTGGCCGCCGCGAATTGCTCGGTCGAGCCGGTCTCCAGGCTAAGGCGCGACATGCCTTTGGCCCGCGCGGCGGCAACCAGCTGCTCGAGTATCGCCTTGCCGACGCCGCGGCCGAGCGCCGCATCGGCGGTGCGCATCGACTTCACTTCCCCATGGCGGCCTGCGAGCTGCTTCAGCGCCCCGCAGCCGAGCAGCACGCCATTCTCGCGCAACGTGAAGAATCGGATAGCGGGATCCTTCAGCCCGTCTATCGGCAACACATGGCACGCTTCAGGCGGCGATCCGGCCCACATCTCCGCGAAGTGCTGGGCGAGCAGGGCGCGAACGTCCTCACGATCCAGCTCGCCCTCGAAAACCTGCCAATTCATGACTACCTCGATTTGAAAGCAAGTCACGGGAAGCGCGCCCTAGGCCGGGTATCTATGTTAGGTCCATGCTGATGCGAACAATTGACATTGATGCCGCCTGGGCCGCCTTCGAGCGCCGCGACCGCAGCTGGGATGGCCGCGTGATCGGCGCGGTCAAGACGACCGGAATCTATTGCAAGCCAAGCTGCCCGGCGCGGCGGCCGAAGCGGGAGAATGTCGAATTCTTCCTGGACGGCGAATCCGCTCGGGCGGCGGGCTATCGGTCATGCATGCGCTGCAAGCCCGATGAGGTTGGCCGCGACCGCGAAGCGGTGGCCAAGGCCATCCAGCTGATCGAGCAGGCCGAGGAACCGCCGCGGCTGGGCGAGCTATCGCAAGCGGTCGGCTATGCCGAGCATCATTTCCAGCGGATCTTCACCCGCGACATGGGTGTGTCGCCCGCGGCCTATGCCCGCGCCATCCGCGCCCGCCGCGCGGAAGAGCATCTCCAGGAGGACAAGAGTGTGACCGAGGCGATCTATGACGCCGGCTATGCCGCCCCCAGCCGCTTCTATGCCGATGCCAAGGAACGGCTCGGCATGACCCCGTCGGCCTGGCGTGATGGCGGGCGCGGCGAAACGATCCGCTATGTCGTCACGGACAGTCCGCTCGGCCCGTTGCTGGTGGCGGCGACGCCAAAGGGCATCTGCCGGCTGACATTCGATGAGGATGAGGGCGCACTGCGCCGCCGCTTCCCCAATGCCGACATCCGCCCCGACGACGGCACGATTGCGCCATGGGTTGCGGGCGCTTTGCAGGCCATCAACGCACCGCAGTCCGCGCCTGAACTGCCGATCGACGTCCATGGCACGGCCTTCCAGGAAGCGGTGTGGCGCGAACTTCGCAAGATCCCCCTGGGCGAGACGCGCAGCTATGCGGACATTGCCAAGGCGGTCGGCGATCCGAACGCTACGCGCGCGGTTGGAACCGCCAATGGCTCAAACCCCGTCGCCGTGCTGGTACCTTGCCATCGCGTGATCCGGTCCGACGGCACGCTCGGTGGCTATGCCGGCGGATTGGACCGCAAAAAGAAGCTGCTGGCGGCCGAGGGGGCAGCACTGTCACAGCCCGCGCTCGACCTTTAAGCATCAGTCGTCGTCGCCGGCTTTCCGCTTGCGCTCATCTTCCGCCATCGTGCTTGCGAGCAATTTGTAGGCTTCGTCGACCTTTTGCGAGGCAATGAGGTCGGAGACCTCCGCATATTTCTTGTAGCTGTCCCCGAATTCCGGGTTGATGGCCAATGGCATCAGGATCGATCGAGCGGCTGGGCCCTTCTTTTCCGCGAGAAGCTGCCTGGCCAGCACGAGCTTCAGCTCGTCATCGTAGAGGGCCAGGTCATAGGCTTTCTCGAGCCCGATGATCGCACTCTCCGGAATGGCGCCGCCGGCCTCATAGTAAGTGAGGTAATTATAATAGAGCGGCGCCGGGTGTTCCTTGTCCAGGTTATAGGCCTTGGCGAACCATTTCCGTGCCTCGGCGAGTTGCGACTTGTCGGTCTTGCCGCGCTCCAGCAGGACGCGCCCCTTGTAGACCATGGCCTCGACCGAGTCCGGCTTGGCGGCCAGCGCCCGGTCCGCGGCCGCTTCCGCTTTCGACAGGCTGGCCGGTTCGAATGTGGACAGATCGAACTCCGCCTCTGCCAGCGCCAACTGCACCGGGTAGCTGTTCGGATAATTGGCAGCGACGGCGCGGGCGTCGCCGGCGGCTTTCGGGGCCAGCTTTTTGTTGACGCCGGCACCGGAGCGAATGCGGACTTTCATGATCGCTTCTTCGTCTGGCGTGAGCCGCCGCATTTGGGCGATCGGGTGCGAGAAATTGGCGATCTTGACGTCGATGCCGGGGAGCTGGCCGCCCTTATGCTTCATGACATCGCGCTGGAGCTTGCCCAGGTCACCGAACACCTGGCGGGCAGCGTCGGCCGGCTTGGTACCGCTGTCGATGGCGCGCAGATATTGCTTCAGCTGGCCCTGGCGGCTGGGTTCGAACGTCAAATAATGGTTGAGCAGCCAACCCAGCGAATACCAGCTGTACTGGTCTTCGCCGGTCGGCTTGTTCGGGGCCGTCAGCATGCGCTCGATCGACACATTGAGCATGCTGTTGAAGAGGGCATCAGAACGATAGTTCGGTGGATCGCCGATGTGGAAGCTGCCATCGGGCCGCATCACGATCGTTGCGACGGTCTCGGCGAAACCCTCGGAATACCATTTCGGATAGGCGGCGTCGAAATGCTGGAACATGAAGTGGTGGGTATATTCGTGAAACAGCACCTTCTCGGCGTCGAGCTTCTTCTTCTCGCTTTCACCCGTCGCGCCCAGCTTTGAGCCCAGCAGCGCACTCGTATTTCGTGTGTTGGACTTCACCGGCGTGAATGCAACGGAACCGCCCAGTCGTGGGATATAAAATCCTGCGACGTTGGAGGAGCCGACCAGTCCGCCGATGTTATCGGTATCGCCGAACCGGAAAACCGTCAGTTTTTGGGATTCCGAGGTGACCTTGCTGAACTTGACGTTCTGGAGGGAGCGGAGGGACATGTCCAACTGCTCCATTTTCTCCGCGAATTCCTTGGCGTTGGCCGCCGCACTTTCCGAATAGACAATGAAATGGTCGGTCTCCGCCTCCCACCATTCGGCCTGGGCCGGCGTGGCTAAGGCGACCGTCGACAAAACCGCAGCAATCAGAAGACGCACTGGAAAACCTCCCCCGTAGTCGCGCCACCAAAGTAGCGCGTTATAAACTCTTGAAAAGACGTGATTTCAATCAATCTGCCGCAACGCAATAGCCTAGGGCTTCTTTGTTCCCTCGGTAGGCTGCTTAGGCCCCTGTTCCAAAAGCTTGAGCGCCCCCTTGCTGTCGCCGGCACTGATTGTTTCCATGATCCGCCCGTAAAAGTCACGCCACTCGTCGGGAAGGTGCGGCTGGAAAGCCAGCGGAGCGAATAGCCGCTTGGCTTCGGACGTGCGGTCTTCGACGAGCAGCTGCTGGACGGCCATCCCTCTTAATTCATCATCCTGGGGCGCCAGTGCCTGAGCATAGAGCAAGGCATCGATGGCATTCTTGGTAGGTTGGACGCCCTGCTGCACATAGGATTGGTAGAACAGCATGAGCGGTTCGGCGTTTTCGGTGTCCAGCTTGTTGGCCCGCGTGAACCAGATTCGGACTCCCTTCCAGTCGGCCTTTTCCGCGTTCTTCGCTGCCAACTGGAACCGTGCACGTCCCTTATAGATGAGGGAGCGTATGTGGTTGGGGTTCGCCGCCAGGGCCCGGTCAGTGGCGGCTTCCGCGGCCTCATAATTGCCCGCGTCATACTCAGCTTCGGCCAGCACTGATTGTGCGAAAGGGTCATTAGGGTAGGGGGCCGCGGCCTTACGCGCGTCGACCGCGACGTCAGGCGCCGTTCTGTTATTGACGCCGCGGGTCGAGCGGATGTGGACATCCATGACGGCAGCTTCCCCGGCGCTCAGCGGCCGGACCGTGATCGTCCCAACCTTGAGCCGTTCGGCTCCAACCACCAGGCCGGGGATCTTGCCGCGCTTGTAGCGCTCCAGCTCCTTTTCCAGCACCTTGAGATCGCCGAAAGCCGTCCGCGCCGCGTCAAGCGCGCTCTTTCCGTTGTGAATGGCTTCAAGATAACGGGCGAGCTGGCCACGCCGCTCCTCCTTGAAGTTCATATAATGGACCAGCAGCCAGCCTTTGCCATAGAGTTCGTCGACCTGCGCATCGGTCAGCTTGCGATAGGATGCGCCGAGCATCTGGTCGAGTTCGAGGCCGCTCGAGATCATGATTCCATAGGCGCGATATTGCGGGGGCAGCCCGATGGTGACGCTGCCGTCCTTGCCAATCTTGGCGGTCGCGAAGAATTCCGCGAAACCTTCCGCCATCCACGCTGGCACCGCTACCGCGGCGCTCCTGAGCTGCATGTGATGGGCATATTCGTGGAAAAAAATTGCCTGCGTATCCAGGTCCCAGTCGACATATTTCGAACCGGAATTGCGCGGCACGAAGGCGACCGCTCCGGATGCCCGGGCATGGTAGAAGCCCCTGATCATGCTCGATCCCGCCAGTTTCGCGATCGCTGACTCGCTTCTCAGCACATAGATGCGAAGCCGGTTGGCGTCCGTCAGAGCCGGGTCCTCAGTTCCGCGCACATGTCGAACGGCTTGGTCGAAGCGTTCAAGCTGCTCCGCGAACCGTTTCAGGTCGCCTGGGTTCTGGTCCGAATAGATGATGAAATGATTGGACCGCGCCTCGTGCCAGGCAGCGGCGGCCGGCATGGCCGAAAACGCAAACAACAGCGCGGGC
>Ga0209382_10002167_pt1 | contig 29242 bp, 29 predicted proteins | sample SoiMetdeltSBSDD5_FD_187599 | JGI IMG/M metagenome (GOLD analysis project Ga0209382, IMG submission 187599) | Bulk soil microbial communities from a Populus tree surrounding site in Tennessee, USA - Soil MetaG P. deltoides SBSDD5 (SPAdes) (version 2) | ecosystem: Environmental > Terrestrial >...
GAGCAGGTCGACGCGGTCGCCGTTGGCGCACAACGCGGTGAGCAGGCTGATCGGTTGGCTGTTGAAGTAGCCCAGCCGCAGAACCCGATCGGCTATGCCGAGGCGGCGTGGGTGACTGTCCCACCCCCCGGCGGCCAGGACCAGACGGGTAACCGGTCCCCGGAGTCCTTCGATGGCCAGCACCAGACCCGGCAGCTCGGCGACCGGGTCGGTTGAGCGGGGCCACCAGCCGCCGTCTAGGAGGGTGCGGCGCGCGCCCGTGGGTTGCATCCGCAGCCTCGGGCTCGACGGCGGTGTCGGCGAGACTATTGTCATACGGTTATTGGCAATGGCACGTGTCATGGCAAGTCCTTTCGCCGCGCCACTGTCACCCGACGAAGCCGGGCGGCGGGCCGGGGTTGAGGGCACGGGGTCTGATGAACGTGGAGCCTGTCCGCGTGGAGCCGGGTCACCGGTGCCGGCGGCGGGTCAAGCGACGCAGTTGGATGATCCGGGCGGTGCCGACCGCCATGGTCAGGATCGCGGCGCCGATCGCGGCGGTCAGCAGCGCCAAGGCCAGCGGCAGGCTGCCGTGCATCCACAGGAAGCTGACCTGCACGCTGCCGGTGTTCTGCAGCATGAACACGATCAGCACCACGAACAGCAGCGCGGTGGCGCAGACTCCGAACCAGACGGTGCCGGTGCGCGTGCGGGGCACCCGCTCACCGGCACGCATGGCTGACGGGCCGGCTGGAACCTGTGATGGCGTGGTATCGGCCCGATCCATGGGCACGGGTTTTGTTCGGCGCAAGTCGTTGGACATGACATCCCTCTGAGGGTTAGGCCGGTGTGGCAGGCACCTCACGGTTGGGATGTCGTCGAGTCCGGAATAAACTCATCGTACACCCGTTCGGCCTGACCCTTGGCCATCTCGCCCCGGCGTTTTCCCTCACGGAGCCCATCAGTGGCCGTATGGCACAGACGGGCCGCAGGATGAACCGGGAAATCCAGGCCGACACCACCGACGAGTTGGCCAGCACGCCCGCTTGGACTCGGCGCACGTCGATGTGTCGTCAAGGGCGGGATCTTATGGCTGTCCACTTGCATCTGTCTGAACAGGACAGACGCGACGGTGAAAGCAGCCGCCCCGCCTACACCATCGAACTAGGCCAACACCTCGGTGACCTGGACGCACGGCTGGAGTCGGTCGCCGGCCGGCATCTGCTCGGTCAGCACCTGGCGCAACTGGCCAGCCGGTAGTAGTAAATAGTGGCGATTCGGCCGTGGCCTGCGCCAGCGCGAGATCGCCGGCATTAGGAAAGCATGCGGGATCACAGATATTGACCGCTGTCGGCGCCTTCGCCGCGTGACACCCGCGCTGACACGATGTTGGCGAGGTTGATCACTACCCCGTCGACGTGTTCGGCGTGGTTGTACCGCGCCTGGGTCAGCACTAGACTGCGCCGTTCATCCAGCGCGCGGGCAATCGCGGCCATCGCTTCGGTCTCGCCCGCGAAGTCCTTGCAGACCACTGTGACGTCCTCGCCTCCCACCGGGTGAAACCTCATGACCAGCTCGACACCTTCTGCCATGACCGGGCTCCTTCCGTGAGCACGCCTTCAGTATGGAGGGACCTCCGACTGTTCCCGCAGACGCCCAGAGCCCGGTGGCAACACCTGCCGCGTTCTGTATGCGCCGCCAACGGTCAACGTGCTATTGATGATCGCTATCTGCGATTCCCGGAGGCTTGGGCACTATCGGCTCGTTCACCCGGGGCGTAGCCTCAAGGTAGGCACGGTCGCTCCAGAAGCCCGGCGCACATCTTTCTTCGTCTCGGTTAGGGCATGGCCGCTAATCACAAGGGTGCTCAACGTTGGGAGTGCGCGTGCGACGAGTCCGGGTGGGTTGCGAATTCGTGTACGTGGCGCAGGTTGGCACCCCTGCTGTCTTTCAGGTGGAGCCGCGCGACGCGCCACCGGTCAATGTTGTGCGCCAAGAGTGGTCGGTGCGGCCGCCCGCGCCGATTCGCCGATACGTCGATCTGTATGACAACCCGTGCACGCGCCTGACGCTGCCCGCGGGGCGGTCCACTGTGCGGTATGACGCGGTGGCGTCGGTGCCCGATGCCACCGAGGACGCCGACGAGCGAGCGCCCCAGCTGGCGCCGGACGACCTGCCCGACGACGTGCTGATTTACACGCTGCCCAGCCGCTTCTGCCTGCCCGACGTGCTGGGTGATGAGGCCTGGTCGCGCTTTGGTCCCATGCCCGCCGGCTACCGGCGCGTGCAGGCGATCTGCGACTTCGTCCACTCCCATCTGACGTTCAGCTACGGAAGCAGCACCTCGCTGTCCACCGCGGTGGACGTCAACACCACCGGATTCGGGGTCTGCCGCGACTTCACCCACCTGGCGATCTCGTTCTGCCGGGCGTTGAACATCCCCGCCCGGTACGTCTTCGGCTACCTGCCGGATGTGGACGTGCCACCGGACAACGCGCCGATGGACTTCGCGGCCTGGATGGAGGTGTGGCTGGGTGACCGGTGGTGGACCTTCGATCCGCGCAACAACCGCCGCCGCAAGGGCCGCATCGTGATCGGGCGGGGACGTGACGCCTCCGACGTGGCCATGGTCACCACCTTTGGCGCCCCGGTGCTGGAATCGATGTCCGTGCACGCCGTAGAAGAACCGCTATGACGGCTCGGAACGTGCCGTTGAACGCACCCTGCGCTGACGTGACTACCGCTGATACGGCAGGCACGGCTCGTCCCTGAGCTGCCGGGATTCGTGGTGGCGGCGGTCAGGAGGCCCTGAGCCGCCACACCCCGGTGCCGCCGTCGGCCGTCGTGCACGCCAGCAACCCCTCGTGATACCCGCAGTCGCGCAGCCACTGAGGGATGGCGCCGAGCACCCGGATCCCCTGAGGTGTTAGGCGGGCAACATAGGTCCGTTGGTCGACCCGCTGGGTCATCACGGGGAGCATCGCATCGTGATCCACGAACGACCGGCTGAGGTCGCTTACCACAGTCCATCCGCTGAGGTCGATGCGGATCTGGCCGGTCCGCTTATCCAGCAGTCGCGGTGGCTGCGACAGGACCAGCATGCCGCAACCGGTCCAGGCAAGAAACTCATCGAACCCGGTGTGCCACAGTTCGGCGAGGCTATCCCTGTCCAAAATGGACGTCTCCCCAGAGGCGGACCCGCACAGCACCGGGCCGCACTCGTCCACCGTGAAGAACCGGTCCACCGGCGAGGGCGCCAACGGCTACAGGGTAGCGCGGTCGTAGCTCAGGGTCTCAGTCAGCGGTATGGCCGGGGAAAACCTAGACACGCGCACGATCAGGCGATCGCGGAACTGCTGCAGGCTCAAACTCTCCTCCCCGGGGCCGACGTGGGGCAGCCGCAGCTGGGCACTGCGGCGAGGCGTGCCGGTGCTCAGCTGGTACTCGGTGAAAAGCCCCTCATCGGTCAGCGTCATCAGCGCATCCGTCTCGGTGTCGGCGACGATCATCCGCGCTGGAGGGACCGTCCAAAGTAGACCATCAGGCAGGAAGCGGTAGATGCGCCGGCCTCGCGGGCCGTCCCACGGGTCCCCCGTCACCATGACCAGGTCGCCGACCCGCTGGAGTGTACCCTCCATCCGCCAGCGCTCCCGCCCGGTCGCCGGATCCAGCGCGACGCTGACGATGGCCGACGCTCGCGCGCCCTGCCCGACCATGCGCAGCGAGCCGTGCACTAGCAAGATGCTGCCCTCCCACACGATAAGGTTGTAGAAGGCGGGATCTCCGTTGGGGTCCGTGATGGGGCGTGAGCGCCAGGCCAGGCGCCCATCCGGGTGGTAGGCGAAAACCTCCCCCTCAACCTCCGTCATCAGCAGTCCGGCGGCCAGCATCGGCAACCAGCCCTCCGCCAACGCGCCGCGGGGCCAGGTGATAAGACCGACGTGGGTCAAAGCCGCAGCCGGTGGCCGGGCCGCGCCGCCCAACGCAGCCACGAACGTCAGCGTGAGCGCAGCGAGCCCGATCAGGCGCACGCGCCCGACGTCGCTGCGCCGCGGCCGTTCGGGCTCGCCGAGCAGATCCGGATAGCCAAGGTCGATGATCCGCTCGTCGGCCATGCCCACGCCTCCCCGCCTTCGGTGCACGACACTAATTCAGCGGTACCGGCGGCGCATTGCCCGCCGGCGCACGGAAGCGCTGGGCCGCCCGTCAGCGAGCCAGCGGGCGATGCGCTCGCCAGTCAGGCACGCAAGGGGCGTCAACGTAGCCAGCGGATAGCCCTGAGATTGGCGCGCATCTCGTCATAGGTCTTCGTCGTCGCCTGGGCGTCGAATGCGAACGAGAAGGGCCACTGAGGCCCGTCAAAGTCGAACGGTATCACTCCGAGGCTCCGGAGAATGTTTTCACCGGTCGGCATGGCGCCGGCTCCGAAAGAGACAACTCCGGCTACGAAACTCGCCACTCCCATCGGGTTGGCCAGGTCGATGCCGCTCAGTACGCCGGAGACAATCCCTCCGGCGCCGGCCGCAAGTGCCCCCACCTGGGCGGCACTGCTTTGCCGAGTTGGGCCGAATATGGCCACTTGCCGCCGCTTGGGCATCCGCTTGAGTAGCTCATCGACAAGGTACGATTTCAGATTCTCTGGCTTGCGTTGCTTGACCTGGTTGGCGACCTCTGCCATCCACGCAAGCAGTTTCGTTCGTCCCTCGCTGTCTTTGATGAAGTTCCTGAGAGTGGTGGGATTACGGTCGTATCGTTCTTTAAGGTACCCGAGCAGATCCACAAGCTGATCCACCAACTGCGCTTGGTCGAGCAGCTCCTCCTCGTATTGCCGCGCGCGGTATGTCCTACCGAACTCTTCCTCGGCGTGAAGTTTTATCAGGAGGCGGAGGAAGGCACTGTCTTGTCGTGCGAGCAGGAAAGGAACACTTCGGCCGGTGTATGCAATCGCCTGGCCGTGGTTATATGCATCACGAAGAATCCATTTTGCGAAGCCACGGCGATCGCCTTCGACGGTATTGGACCGAGCGGCTTCAAGGGTTCCAGGAGGTATCTCCGCCCTCGCCTTCGCCTCGTCGTCGGCAAAGCTGCCCAGTGTCTCAACGAGTCCTGGATTCTCGTCCAGGTGCTGTTCGGCCCAGTCAAGGCCGCCCTCTGGAGGCGCCGTTCTCACCCGACGCCGTTGCTCCGGCACGTGGTTGTTCTCGTCCGCCCGGCACCAGCCGCGTAGCGTGCTGTCGATCAAGTCGTCCCATGCGGCTCCTGGAAACCGTTTCTCCGCAACCTTGTTCCGGTGGTTCCGATCCGTGATCCATGGCTCCCGGCCTACTACCTGGATGATGCCATCATCAACATAGCTTAGGAATTCACGCGGCTCCAGGAACGAGTACTCCCTCAAGAAGACGCTTGATGGCGACCAGAGAACCAGCCTACTGCTCGATGCGATCATCGCGTGAAGCGCTCTGTAGCCATCCTCGTTATATTCGCTGATGTGGCAGAATGTTCGATGAGTGGGAACCGGGTGTCCCATGGCGAAATCACCGCCCGCCTAGGCCGCTGAGCCCTTTCGGGTCACAATTCTTCTGATGGCGTCCGGGTTTTGAGGGTCGAACTTCTCGCTGGTTACAGCGGCCAGCCAGATATCTTGGTTGCCGTCGTTTTGTATCGCATGTGACACGTTCGGCGGAATTACCAACGCAAACGCTCCGCCTGACAATTCACGGCAGGTGCAGGAGCCATCCTCTCCGTTGTCCCAGTGCGCCGACCATGCATCACGGGCCAGGACCAGGATCAATTCCCGTCGTCCCGCGTGGTAGTGGTTGCCGCGCACATGGCCCGGCCGGATCGTCGTTACATGGACATGTTCAAAGCTGCCTAGAAATTCGAGCGCGCGGCGGGGAAGAACGTAGCTGTCGCCCCGCTCGTCCGACCCAGCCTCGTCAAGTGAGAGAACCTCGAAGTCCACTCGACATCCCATTCTTTGAGACAGGCGGCCCGAGAGCGCGCCGCACGGACAACGGAGCTACGGACAGTACCTAGACACTGCCTTCCTTGAAGCGAAGAGGGATCGACCGTGGGGACGAGATGCTTGGCCGAGGGGATGGATCGGCCGCTGCGACCGAGCGAGCCCCGCGGATGGACGGTTGAGAAAAGACATTGGCCAAGACGCCAGATTTGGGGACGATCGTTGGCATGAGCAGACGACGGTACGTGGCCAGAGGAGTCCCTGGCGGCTACCGCATCTGGGACAACACCGCCAGGCGGTGGTGGGGCGACCTGTACGAGCTTTGCCCCGATGGCCTGCTCCAGGAACTCAACGGCGACAAGAACCCCGAAAGACTCACCGAACTTCTTCGCCGGTATCGCGCCCTGAAACGCTAGACCTCGCCGTTCCCGCTGGGTACATCCATCCGGCGGGCGAGCCGCGCAGCAGTCACCAGATTGCGCAGCGCGGCTTGCACTTGGGGATAGGTGCGGGTTTTCAGACCGCAGTCGGGGTTGATCCACAGCCGCGAGGCCGGGATGACCTGCTTCGCGGCGGCGATCATGGCCGCCACCTCATCTGTCGATGGTATGCGCGGCGAGTGGATGTCGTATACGCCAGGGCCGAGGCCTCGCTGGAAAGCCGAGGCGGCCGGTTCGCGCAGGACTCGGCCATGTGATCGAGCCGACTCGATCGTGGTGACATCGGCGTCGAGACCGTCGATCGCGGCGAAGATCGCCGCCGCGTCCGAATAGCACAGATGGGTATGGATCTGGATCCGATCACTGGCTCCCGAGGTGGTATGGCGATAGGCCTCGACGGCCCAGCTCAGGTACCCGTCCTGGTCCCGGCGGCGCAGCGGCATCAGCTCGCGCAGCGCCGGCTCGTCCACCTGGATGATCGATATCCCGGCCGCTTCGAGATCTCGGACCTCCTCGCGAAGTGCTTGCGCTACTTGCCAGACCGACTCGGCCAACGCCACATCCTGGCGCTTGAACGACCACGCGACGATGGTCACCGGGCCGGTCAGCATGCCCTTGACCGGCTTGCTGGTAAGTGATTGGGCGTACCGGGACCAGCCGACCGTGATGGGCGTGGGCCGGCTGACGTCGCCGTGCATGATCGGCGGTCTGGTGCAGCGCGAGCCGTAGGACTGGACCCAGCCGTGTTGCGTGGTGGCGAACCCCTCCAGATGTTCGGCGAAGTATTGCACCATATCGTTTCGCTCCGGCTCGCCGTGCACGAGCACGTCTACGCCAAGGTCCTCCTGGAGGCGAATGACCTTGTCGATCTCAGCCTTGATCACGTTCTCATACTGCTGTTGATCTATGCGCCCGGCTGCTATGTCGCCCCGGACGGACCGAAGCTGGTCGGTCTGCGGGAAGGAACCGATCGTCGTCACCGGCAGCTCGGGCAGGTTCAGGTGCGCGGCCTGCACTGCAGCCCTTGTGGCATAGGGACTCCTGCGTCCGGCCCGGCTCGTTACGACCGTTTCGGCGGCCCGTACGGCGTCTCGCGTCGGGAAGCCGCCGTTGGCAAGCGCCACGACCTCAGCCACCTTCTGCTCGGCGAACGCGAGCTGGCCACGCAGCACAGGATCGAGTGAGGTCTCCATCTCAACGTCATAGGGCACATGCAACAGCGAGCATGATGTGCTGACCACGACATCCGGGCCGAGATCCCGCAGAATCCTCGCGGCGGCCGGCAGGTCCGTGCGCCAGACATCGCGACCCGACACCACACCGGCAACAATTGTCTTGCCCGCCAGCACTTCCAGGCCCTCGGTCGAGCCGCGAACCAGGTCCACTGCCACGGCGTCGATCTGGCTGCCGGCCAGGACAGGCAGCGCCGCACCTAGCTCGCCGAAGTAAGACGCCACAAGGATTTGCGGCCGCCTTCCCAGACTGCCGAGGTACGAATACGCCTCCGCGAGTGCGGCCAGCTCGCGATCCGACCGGTCGGCCGCCGCGGCGGGCTCGTCCAGCTGCACCCACTTCACGCCTTCGGCCACCAGCTCGGCGAGCAGCTCGGCGTAGATCACCAGCACCGCGGGCAGGCGATCCATCGGGGTGAATCCCGGCGGGCCGCCCGCCGCGGCCTCCGCGAGCAGGAGGAACGTGACCGGACCGACAAGCACCGGTCGCGTGGCCAAGCCGAGCTCGCGGGCTTCGCGGAACTCCTGCAGGACCTTGGTGCTGTCTAGCATGAGCGGAGTCGACGGGCCGATCTCCGGGACGATGTAGTGGTAGTTCGTGTCGAACCACTTGGTCATCGGCAACGGGGCCAGCTTTCCAGTGCCCCGGGCCATGGCGAACAAGCTGTCAAGCTCACTGTTCAAACGATATCTATCTGGTACCAGACCAAGCAGCACCGCGGTGTCGAGAACCTGGTCGTAGTAGGAGAAGGTGTTGGAAGGCAACTGATCCAGGCCAAGCTCGCGCAACCGGAGCCAGGTCTGCCTGCGCAGGGAGCGGCCGGTTTCGTGCAACTGTTCCGCGGAGATCGTGCCGTCCCAATAGGACTCGAGAGCTCGTTTGAGTTCCCGCTTTGGCCCGATCCGCGGGTAGCCGAGCACAGTGGAGCTGCCGAACGGTGTTCTGCCGGAGATCGTCACAGCGGCATTGTGCTGGGCACGCCACGACGCTGCGTGCTTCATCACGCTCGCTTATGGTCGTCCACCCTGGCCATACTGGTGCGATGGACACCGGGCCATCGCTTCGCGACATTGCCTGCTATGTGCTGGTCGCGCAGCGGATGAGCTTTTCCGGAGCGGCCGTCCAGCTCGGCATGTCGCAACCGGCGGTGAGCCAGACCATCGCCCGGCTCGAGCGCACGCTTGATCTTCGGCTCTTCGATCGAAGCAGCCGCTATGTGCAGCTCACGGAGGCCGGCAAGCTGCTGCTGCCGTATGCGGAGGAGCTGCTCGAACACGCCCAGGCATTCACCGCCGAGGCGACCCGCCTGGCCATCCCAAGCGGCGAATCTATTCGCCTGGCTTATTGCCCACTGACCGGCACCCTGGCCGCGAAGATCGCGCAGCGGCTGAGCCGCCGAAACCCTCCCATGCACATCGAGCTGCGGCCGACGAGCTGGAGCTCGGCAACGGCTGAACTCGCTCGCGACGCCGTGGCCATCATGAGCACGCCCTTCCCGGCCGGCCTGGCGTCCACGGGCCGCTTTCAGATTCCCGTGACCCATCTGGCCGTGCCGGTCTCGGACCCTCTCGCGGGGGCAACGAAAGTCCACCTTGGACAATTGGACAGGCGCACCCTGCTCCTGCCCCACAGCCGCCCGCCAGGCAGCTTCTGGGCGCAGCTCATCTCCCGCTTACAGGCGGAGCACATCGTCTTCCACGAAGGCGACGAGCACGACGACTGGACCACCGCGCTCGATCTGGTGGCCGCGCGGCGCGGTGTAGTGCCCGTTCCGGCGCTCCTAGTCGATATGGTCCGCCGCCCTGACGTCGCCTTCGTACCATTCGACGCCGGCCTGACAATGAATTACGGCATCGTCTGGTCTGCCGAGCACGCCACGGCGCAGACCCTCGCCCTGGTCCAAACCATTCAGGCTCATCTCCGTCTCGCCGGCCGGCCGTCTCCCGGCCAGCGCATCTAACCGGCAATTAGGTTGACCCTGACGCAACGGGAGTTCATAGCGTCGCTGGCATGGCAACGCACAAGAAGATCTCCCGTGAGGCCACGCTCGAACTCGAGGCCGGCAACGCGGCGATGGTCGACATCGGCAAGATGCCGGGCCCTACGGTGGCAAAGATGTCTCGCGGGCAGCTGCGCGAGATTGCCGCGGTGCCTATGCGCCCACGTACTCCGCGAGATGCTGTCCGGTGAGGGTTGAGCGGTCAGCGACGAGCTGTGCGGGCGTGCCCTCGAAGACGACCTTTCCACCGTCGTGTCCGGCGCCGGGCCCGAGGTCGATGATCCAGTCGGCGCGCGCCATGACCGCCAGGTGATGCTCGATCACGATCACGGACTTGCCGGCGTCGACCAGGCGGTCGAGCAGCTTGAGCAGCTGCTCGACGTCGGCGAGGTGCAGGCCGGTCGTCGGCTCGTCGAGCACGTAGATGCCGCCCTTCTCGGCCATGTGGATCGCCAGCTTGAGCCGTTGCCGCTCGCCGCCGGAGAGTGTGGTCAGCGGCTGGCCGAGGCTGAGGTAGCCGAGCCCGACGTCGGCCATCCGGGCAAGGATGGCGTGTGCGGCGGGCGTCTTCGCCTCCCCGGCGGCGAAGAATTCCTCCGCTTCGGTGACCGGCATCGCGAGCACCTCGCTGATGTCCTTGCCGCCGAGCTTGTAGTCGAGCACAGCGGCCTGGAATCGCTTGCCCTCGCACTCCTCGCACACGGTTGCGACGCCGGCCATCATCGCCAGATCGGTGTAGATGACGCCGGCGCCGTTGCAGTTCGGGCACGCGCCCGCGGAGTTCGCGCTGAACAGGGCTGGCTTGACGCCATTGGCCTTCGCGAAGACCGTCCGGATCGGATCGAGCAGGCCGGTGTAGGTGGCGGGATTGCTGCGCCGCGAACCCCGGATGGTGGTCTGATCGACCGAGACGACACCGGCGCCCTTCGGAATCGAGCCGTGGATCAGTGAGCTCTTGCCGGACCCGGCGACCCCGGTCACGACGCACAGCACGCCGAGCGGGATGTCCACGCTCACGTCGCGGAGGTTGTGCCGGGTGGCGTTGCGGATGGCGAGCGTGCCCGCCGGCGGTCGGGTCTGCGCCTTGAGCGTGGCCCGGTAGTCGAGGTGGCGACCGGTCAGCGTGCCGCTGGCCCGCAACCCGGCGACCGTACCCTCGAAACACACCGCGCCACCGGCACTGCCCGCACCGGGCCCGAGGTCGACCACGTGGTCGGCGATCGCGATCGCTTCCGGCTTGTGCTCAACCACCAGTACGGTATTGCCCTTGTCGCGCAACCGCAGCAGCAGGCCGTTCATCCGCTGGATGTCGTGCGGATGCAGCCCCACCGTGGGTTCGTCGAAGATGTACGACACGTCGGTAAGGCTGGACCCGAGGTGCCGGATCATCTTGGTGCGTTGCGCTTCACCGCCGGACAGCGTGGCGGACGGGCGGTCGAGGCTGAGGTAGCCAAGCCCTATCTCGACGAAAGAGTCGAGGGTCCGCTGCAGGGTTGCCAGCAGCGGCGCGACCGAGCGCTCGTTTATAGCACTCACCCACTCGGCGAGGTCGCTGATTTGCATCGCGCAGGCATCCGCGATGTTGATGTCGTTGATTCGCGAGGCGAGGGCGGCTTTGTTGAGCCGGGTGCCACCGCACTCGGGGCACGCAGTAAAGGTGACGGCGCGCTCGACGAAGGCGCGGATGTGTGGCTGCAGAGCCTCCTTGTCCTTCTGCAGGAACGACTTCTGTACGCGCGGGACGAGTCCCTCGTACGTCATGTTGATGTTCTCGACCTTGACCTTGACTGGTTCCTTGTAGAGGAAGTCGTGTAGCTCCTGCTTGTTGTAGTCGCGGATGTGCTTGTCGGGGTCGAGGAACCCGGACGCCGCGAAGATGCGCACCTGCCAGCCGTCGGCGGTGTAGCCGGGGATGGTGATGGCGCCCTCCGCGAGTGACTTGTCGCGGTCGAACAGCTCGTCGAGGTCGATGTCGGTGGCGGTGCCCATGCCTTCGCACGACGGGCACGCGCCGGCGGGCAGGTTGAAGCTGTAATGAAACGGCGGCCCGGCGCTCGGCACACCCAGCCGGCTGAACACGATCCGCAGCATCGCGTTGGCGTCGGTGGCCGTTCCCACAGTGGACCGGGAGTTGGCGCCCATCCGCTCCTGGTCGACGATGATCGCCGTGGTCAGCCCTTCGAGCAGGTCGACGTCGGGACGGGCCAGGCTCGGCATGAAGCCTTGCACGAAGGCGCTGTAGGTCTCGTTGATGAGCCGCTGTGACTCGGCCGCGATCGTACCGAAGACGAGAGAGCTCTTGCCGGAGCCCGATATACCGGTGAACACGGTCAGCCGGCGCTTCGGGATCTCCACACTCATGTTCTTCAGGTTGTTCTCGCGGGCACCGTGGACGCGGATGAGGTCATGACTGTCGGCGGCATGCATGGGGCCACGATAATCGGCAGCACCGACATTTCTAACGGCCACACTGGTCACGCATCTGGTCAAAGCCGCGTTCCACGGTGACTTCGGTCATGCCACCGTCACGCGGGTCCGGTGGTCCTTGGCGAGGCCGTGGAGCGGGCACGGCTGCCTGGGTTCCCGGGGACACAGGACCCACAGGTCCGACGCCGTGGCCTGGTAAAGGCGGTACTGGGCCGGCGCGGTCACCTCCTCTCGTGTCACCGGTGTGGCGCCTGGACTGTCGGGTCGGGGATAGGCCAACAGCGCTTGGTCGAGGTCGCTGCCCGACAGCTCCCGCGCCTCCCCGACCGCGTACACGGCGCGGCCGTGGTACGGCGGGACAGTGGAGTCGAAGATGACGATGCTCACCTGCGGGCGCTCGGCGACGTGACGGGAGTGCCGGGCGTCGATGGCGGAGAGCCAGTAGAACTCCCGTTCGCCCCCCGGGGCGAAGTAGACCGGTGAGGTCCACGGGCGGCCGTCCGGGTCGGCCGTGCCCAGGGTCAGGTAGAGATTCGCGTCGATGATAGCCCGCGCGTGAGCCGCGAGGTCGTCTTGTGTCATGGGAGGAACCCTTCGCTAGGAGACGATCCGTTACCTGAGGTGGGTCGCCGACGGCGTGGAGAGCGGGGTCCGGCGGTTGCCCGCCGCTCGAGTGTGCCGCCCGCGCCGGCCGGACACCCGCCGTGCTGCGTCAGGTGTTGCTCGCCCGACGACTGGGAGGGGGAGGTCAGGCAGGGTCGGTCAGGACTGACAACCCATGGCGTAGACACTCGGCCAGACGAACGGCAATGCGTCCACCGGGGTCGAGACGAGGATTGAAGATCGCCACATCGAGGCCGACCGCTTGGCCGCTCGACATCGCCGTGCGCAGTACGGTCTCCAGTTCCGCCCACGTCAGGCCTCCGGGCATGCGGTAGTCCACGGCCGGCATGACGGCGTCGTCGAGGACATCGACGTCGAGGTGCAGCCAGTAGCCGGAGCAGCCACCGGCACATAGCCGGTCGACCGCCTGTCGCGCGGCCGCCGCTGCGCCGGCTTCGCGTACGCCCTCGAGATCTATCGTGCGCAGCTGCGGCGGCAGCGGCTGCATCCCGGCCCGCGCCGACTCGGCAGAGTCACGGAAGCCGAAGGCGAGGGTGTCCTCGTCGCGCACCAGCGGACCGCGGCCCTCGATGTCGGTGAGTACTCGCGGTCCGCGGCCGGTGGCCAGGGCGAGATCCATCGAGGCTGCTTCGCCGTTGGGCTCGGCCTCCGGCTGGTAGAAATCGGTGTGACCGTCGACAAAGAGCAGGCCATAGCGCCCGCGCCGGCGCAAGGCAAGCAGGTTACCGAGCAGGATGCTGCAATCACCGCCCAGAACCACCGGGAAGAAACCGCGGGCGAGGGCCGCGCCGACCGCATCAGCCAGCCTGACGCTGTACTGCGCGATGCCGTTCGGATTGAGGACTCCCGTTTCGGGATCCCGGCTCTCCTCGTAGGCCGGCGGGTCGACCCGGCCGCCTGCCACGGCCCGCGGCAGGTCTTTCAGGCCGGCGTCGAGCAGCGCTGCCGGCAGGTCTTGCACGCCGCTGGGGCGCAGCCCCAGCACCGATGGCGCCTCGATGATCGCCAGTTCCGGCACTTTCGACTCCCTTGCCAGCGAGGTGACACCCCGCACCGCTGCGGCCACCGGCACCCCAATGTGCAAGCGACACCACCGCGCCGACCTGCCGGACACCTCATCCGCAGGTTAGCGACACATCCCGCAATCACGCCGGTGTTTGCCGAACCCCGAGTCTTGCTCATGGGCAAAGGGCTTTGCTCGTGGCGACGCTGGTGGTGATGGAATATCGGTAGGCTCTCGCCATGGTGTACCGGTTGCCGCTGCAGGAGCTGTTGACGAACCTGCTGCGTGTGTACACCGCCGAGTTCGAGGCAGAGCTGGCCGAGGCGGGCTTTCCCGACCTGTCACTTGCGCTGGGTACCAACGTGCTGCGCTTTCTGGGAACCGACGGGATGCGGCTGGGGACGGTAGCCGAGCTTGCTGGAGTGTCCAAGCAGGCCATTAGTCAACAGGTCTCCTACCTGGAAGCACATGGCTACCTCACCGTCCACGCCGATCCCAGCGACCGTCGTGCCAAGGTACTGCGCCTAACCGACCGAGGGCTCGAGTCTCAGCGCGTCGCGCGCGCTTTGTTCGGGGCGATCGAGCAGCGCTGGCGCAATCGACTGGGCGCCGGCCAGATGCATCAGCTACGTCAGAGCCTGGAAGCGGCCGTAACCGAGTTCACCGCCGTCCGCAGTTAGTCAAGGCCTTGACTAACTGCCTGAAGGCGTGCTCTAATAGTCAAGCCCTTGACGAATTATTTCGGAGAGAAGGAACCACCTTCAACATCCAGTAGGGGGATCCAACATGAACACGTCTTCAAGCCGGCGAGCATTGATTGTCGGAACAGCTGCGGCCACAACGACCGCCGCGATCGCGGGTATGCCGCGACTTGCTGCCGCCGTCGATGATCCGGCTGTCACCGGGCCGCTCTGGGACGCCGACACGGTGACGCTCTGCCTGCTCGACTACCAGCCCGAGACGTTCGCCGGGCTGCGTGGAGCGGATCCACGGCTTGTCGAGCTGAACGCGCGGCTGCTGGCCAAATCGGCCGTGACGCTAGGTATTCCAGTCGTTTTGAGCACCGTCGGCGTGAACGCGGGATTCAACCATCCGACGATCCCATCACTGCTTTCGGACCTTCCAGGCGCCAATCCAATTGACCGCAACACGATGGACGCCTGGGCCGACAGAACGTTCCGTCAGGCTGTGATGCGCGCCGGCCGGCGCCGCTTGGTCGTCGTCGGTCTCTACACCGAGATCTGCGTGGTTTATCCGTCAGTGCACGCGCTCCACGACGGCTTCGCCGTAGCGACGGCCGTGGACGCCACCGCCGGCCAGAGTGCGATCGCGCATGACACCGCGGTGATGCGGCTGGCGCACGCCGGCGCCACCACTTCGACCGCCATGTCTATGGTGTGCGAGTGGATCCGCGACTGGGCATCACCGCAGGCCTCCAAAGTCATGCCAGTCCTCATGTGGTACCAGAGCCAGCTGCCGTCCACCTGAACGGGTGACGCCGCGGGACGGGCCGTGGCCGGCGAGGCAGATGCAGACGCCCGTTGTGACGCTGGCTGTACCGGCCCGTCCAATGTGCAGACTCGGCATTTCGGCCGAAAAGGCGGGTTCGATGGGCGCGCAACTTCCTCTAGCATCGGCACGTGCGTCGGCACGTGCGTCGCCGAGGCATGACCGCGGCTTCCCACTCGAGGATCAGTGTGAGCATCTTGGACCAGCGCCAGAGGCAGGTGGATTTACCCTCGGCGAGGGACGGCCGGCGGCGTCGTATCCGGATGCAGCCGCGCATCTGGCACAAGCTCGGTGTCATCGGTCTGGCTTTCATGCTGCCGTTGGCGGTCTCGGGCTACCTGCTGGCCATCGAGAACGGTCGACGGATCGAGTTCTCCCAGGATGAGCTGCGAGGGCTGGAGTACCTGCGGCCGTTGGGATCGCTGTTGGTCGACCTCGGCCGGCACAAGACGCTCAACCGGCGGGTACTTTCCGGGGAGCCCGCCGTTGAGCAGCTGAGGGAGTACGCGGAGCGCGTCGACGCCGACTTCGCGGCCCTGCTCGACGTTGACCGCCGGTTGGGCCGGTTCCTCAAGACCAGCGCCGCCGATCTGGGCAGCGCGACCCTGCCCAGCGAATTGGCGCAGAGCTGGCACATGCTGCGGACCGCCGAACTCGAGCCGATCGGCAGCGACGCCAGCCATGCGGCATTGGTGGGCGGGGTTCGCAAGTTGATCGGCTACGTCGGGGTCACCTCCAACCTGATGCTGGATCCGAAGCTGAATACCTATTACGCGGCGGATGCGCTTGTCGTACAGGTGCCCGAGCTGATCAATCGGATCAGAGAGCTTGGGGACAGCGTCGGCAACCTCATCGGCGGTCGGGTCACCCTCGCCGACCGGATAGGCGTCGCGTCCGCTGTGGCACTGCTTGACTTGCACGCCGGAGTCCTGCGCGACGACCTGTTCACGGTGTTTCGACACGACGTGAACGGGCAAGGCTCGGGTTCCTTCGAGGCCTCGCTGGACTCCCTGTTGCAGTCCGCGTACAGCGCTGTAACAGAGCTGCGCGAGCTCACCCGGCGCGGCCTCATGCAGGCAACGACCATGACCCTCAGCCGCGCGGCGTACCTGGACGCCGTGGACCGGGCAACCGATGCGGTGGCCATGCTCATGACCGAACTCCACCAGCAGGAGAGCCGGTTGTTGGAGCTGCGGCTGGCAGACGACCGGCAGGACCGCGCGTTCGGCGTGGCAACCGTACTGGCGGCGCTGGCCATCGCCGCCGCGTTCACCATCTGGCTCTCCCGCCGGATCACCGGAGGGGTGGGCACGGTCGCCCGGGTCGCGACAGACCTTGCCGCGGGCGACCTGGCCGAGCGTGTCCCGGTGCGCAGCCGCGACGAGATCGGCGCGTTGGCTCTTGCGTTCAACCGCATGGCGACACGCCTTCAGAAGACGGTCGAGGAGCTGCGGCACTCGCAGCGCACGGTGCGGGCCGAGCGGGATTTTGTGGACGCGGTCGTCGATGTGGCCGGCAGTCTCGTGCTGGTGCTCGACCGGGACGGCCGCATCGTCCGGTTCAACCGCGCCTGTGAGGTCACGACCGGCCATTTGTTCGTGGAGGTGCAGGGGCGGCTCTACAGCGAGCTGTTCGCGCCGTCCGGCGGCGCATGCGCCATGGCGGCATCGGTGGGGATGCCCGCGGCGAGCTTCCCCACCAGCTTCGAGGACAGGTTGTTTACCCGAGATCATGGGCAGCGCCTCGTCGCCTGGTCCAACGCCGCCCTGGTGGATGATGCCGGCGTCGTTACCCACGTGATCGCCACCGGGATCGACATCACCGAACGGCGGGCAGCCGAGATCGGCATGCGCGAGGCCCAGGAGCGCTTCCGGGGCGCGTTCGACAACGCACCCATCGGCATGTGCCTGGTCGGGCCCAAAGGGCGGTTCATGCAAGTCAACCAGGCGTTGTGCGACATCCTCGGGTACAGCGAAAGCGAGCTGCTCCAACGGACGGTGGCCGATGTGACCCACCCCGATGATGTCGCCTTGAGCAATGCGGCGATCTCTGACCTGGCGAGCGGACGCATCAACAAGTTCCACACCGAGAAGCGGTACATGCATGCGGATGGGCGCGTCATGTGGGCGTTGACCTCGGTGTCGATGCTGCGCGGCAGCGAGGGTCGGCAGGGCTACGCGGTGGCGCAGATCCAGGACATCTCGGATCGGCGCGCGGCCGAGGAGCAGCTGGTTCACCAGGCCACGCACGACCCGCTCACCGGGTTGCCCAACCGCGTGCTGTTGATGGACCGCCTGCAGGTGGAGTTGAGCCGCGGCCGGCAAGAGTCACGGACGTGTACCGCGGTGGTCTTCGTGGATCTCGACGGGTTCAAAGCGATCAATGACAGCCTCGGGCACGACGTGGCCGATCGGGTGCTTGTGGAGGTTGCCCATCGCCTGCGCCGGGAGGTGCGGCCGTCGGACACGGTCGCCCGGCTCGGCGGCGACGAATTCGTGATCATGTGTCCGGGCATGGTATCGGGCGAGCCCGGGGCCGATGTCGAGGTCGGCGAGCGGCTCATGCGGGCAGTCACCCGTCCTATCGTGATCGATACGAAGGAGGTGACCGTGACGGCCAGCATCGGCATCGCGTACGCGGCCGGAGCCCACGCGACCGCCGAGGACCTGATCCGCGATGCCGACACCGCCATGTATCAGGCCAAGGCACGCGGGAAGAATCGGTACGACGTGTTCGACGAGACGCTACGCGGGCGCGCGAACGATCGGGTCGCCGTGGAGCAGGCACTGCGGCGAGGCTTGCGCGAGGAGCGTTTCCGGCTGTTCTTCCAGCCCGTTGTGGATGTGTACTCCGCCGCGCCGGTGGCCGTCGAGGCGCTGGTACGCCTTGACGACGCGGAACGCGGCCTGCTGGCGCCCGCCATCTTCATCAAGGCAGCCGAAGACACCGGGCTGATCGTGCCGATGGGGGCCTGGGCGATGGCTGAGGCGTGCCGCCAGCTCGCCACCTGGCGGTCGTGCGGGGACGCACCGGCGGATCTGCACGTCGCGGTCAACCTGTCGGTGCGGCAGGCGAGCCGGCCCGATCTGGTCGACACCGTGGTGCTGGCGTTGGTGGATGCGGGTTTGCCACCGCAGGTGCTGGCTCTCGAGGTGACCGAGAGCGTGCTCATCGAGGCGGACGCGACGACGGTGCGGCAGTTGGGGCAGCTGCGCGATATGGGGATACGAATCGGCATTGACGACTTCGGCACCGGATACTCGTCGTTGACCTACCTCAAGAGGCTGCCGGTCAGCTTCCTCAAGATTGACAAGTCGTTCGTGTCCGGCCTGGTGGACGATCCTTCGGACCGAAAGATAGTGGCCGGCGTGATCCGGCTGGCGCAGGCGCTGGGTCTGCTCACCATCGCCGAAGGGGTCGAGAACCCCGCGCAGCTGGCGGTGCTCCGGGAGCTCGGGTGCGACCAGGCTCAGGGGTTCCTGTTCGGCCGACCGCGACCGGGACCGCCCAGCACACATGAAGGGGAAGAGCCGGCATCGCCACCTTTGGCGGATGTAAAGCAACTGTCGTCGTTCTAGATGGAGATACCCGTATGGACGCGATCGCGCAGGCCGGCCTTCCCCGACGGAAGGTGCTGCGCGGCGCGGCTCTGCTCGGGTTGGGCACAGCCGCGGGTGGACTCGGCAGCTGCGGCGGCGACCGGCCCGGCCGGCAGGTCAGCGGCGCCGAGCTGCGGCCGCAGCGCCGCGGGGGAGTGCTCCGGGTCGGGGTGACCGGCGGGAGTGCCAACGACACCCTGGACCCGCACCACCCACCCACCTACCCCGATCAGGCCCGAGTGTCCAATCTGTACGAGCCGTTGTTCGTGCGCGACCCGACATACCGCGTGAAGCCGGTTCTCGCGGAGTCCCTGGAACCGTCGTCTGACGCGACGACGTGGACGCTGCGGCTGCGGCAGGGGGTGGAGTTCCACAATGGCAAAACCCTCGACGTCGACGACGTGGCCTTCACCCTTCGGCGGATCCTTGATCCTGCGACCAAAGCCAACGGGGCTGCCGCGCTGTCGATCGTTGATGTGGCGGGCCTGCGCAGGGTCGACGCGCGGACGCTTGTGATCCCGCTGAAGCAGCCGTACGCCCTGTTCAAGGATGAGCTGGCGCAGTACTACCTCGGCATCGTCCCTGCCGGGTTCGATGTCAAGCGGCCGGTGGGCACGGGGCCGTTCAGCGTCGGTTCGTTCACGCCCGGGCAGACCAGCACGTTTCCCCGGTTCGGCAACTACTGGCGCCCGGGGCAGCCGTACGTCGATGAGTTGGTCATCATCGATTTTGCCGAGGATTTCACGCGAGTGCGTGCCTTGCTGGACGGTCAGGTCGACGCCATCGACAACCTTTCGCCAACCAAGATCGACAAGGTCAAGGCCGCGGGTGCGAACGTCCTCATCTCGGAAACCGGGGCGTGGACACCGTTCACCATGCGCGTCGACGCGGCGCCCTTCCGCGACGTACGGGTACGCCAGGCGATGCGGCTCATCGTCGACCGGGAGCAGATGGTCAGCGAGGCACTGAACGGCCAGGGCAGGATCGCCAACGATCTATACGCACCGTTCGATGTCGCCTACGCCAAGGAGTTGCCGCAACGGCAGCAGGATCTACCTCAGGCGAAGTCCCTGCTGAAACGGGCCGGCTACGAGGGCTTGCAGGTCGAGCTCGTTACGTCCAAGGGCATCGGCGCGGGAGCGGTCGAGGCCGCTCACCTGTTCGCCCATCAGGCTCGTGGGGCCGGGGTCGATACGCGCGTTCGTGAGGTCGATGGCGGCGAGTTCTATGGACAGAACTACCTGCAGTGGACGTTCGCCCTCGACTACTGGTTCACCCGCAGCTACCTCCCGCAGGTGTTCCAGGGCTCACAGCCGGACTCGCCCTACAACGAATGCCACTGGAACGATTCTCGGTTCACCGCACTGGTCAACCAGGCGCGCGGCGAGCTTGACAACACGCGACGCATCCAGCTCCTGCGGGAGGCGCAGAAGATTGAGTACGACAGTGGCGGATACATCGTGTGGGGCTTCAAGAATCAGGTCGACGCCTACTCTGCCAGGGTCACAGGGTTCGTGCCGGACCGGAACCTGCCGCTGTCGTCCTTTCAGTTCCGCATCGTGTCGTTTACCTAGCCCACCCGCGGCCCCGCATGCGCGCCTGGGGATCCATCCTTAAAGGTTGACAGTCCAGGAGTCGATGTGGCCGGTATCGGCCGCGGCGGCGTCCTGCACCCGTAGCGTCCACGTGCCGTTGCGTGACTCGCTTGACAGGTTGACGGTGTAGGTGGTGTTGATGTTGTCGGCGCTGCCGCCGGCCCGGTTGTGCAGGATGTAGGTGCTGCCGTCGGGTGCCACCAGCGTGACGATCAGGTCGCCGATATAGGTGTGCACGATGCTGACCGGCACCGTGGAGGTCGCGCTGGCGTTGCCGGCACAGCCGGAGACGGTGATCGTGGAGGTCGCGGTGGACAGGTCGGGGATGGCGACGTCGGTGCCGTTGCTGCCGGTGCACGGCGGCGGCGCCGTACCACCGCCCAGGTTCAGCGTCCACGAGTTGATGTAGCCGGCATCGGCCGCGGCGGCGTCCTGCACCCGCAGCCGCCATGTGCCGTTGGGTAGCTCGCTTGACAGGTTGACGGTGTAGATGGTGTTGATGTTGTCGGCGCTGCCACCGGCCCGGTTGTGCAGGATGTAGGTGCTGCCGTCGGGTGCCACCAGTGTGACGATCAGGTCGCCGATGTAGGTGTGCACGATGCTGACCGGCACGGTGGAGGTCGCGCTCGCGTTGCCGGTACAGCCCGAGATCGTGATGAGACTCTCTACTGTGGACAGATCCGGGATCTGCACATCGGTCCCGTTGGTGGCCGAGCAGCCCGGTGGCGGAGGCGGTGGCGGATTCCCGGGGCCGGCGATGCCTTCTACCCACGACTTGTGGTAGACGGCGTCGGTGTAGATCGACGGGCCTTGGCCGCAGATGCTTGAAGTACCGCCGTGAGTGCCGCCGGCCAGACGCCACACACCCTCGGCTTTGATCAGCGCCGGGCCACCCGAGTCGCCGTAGCAGGCGCCCCGCCAGCCGTCGGGGTTGCCCACGCACAACTCCACCTGGTCGGTGCCGCACTGGCTGTCCGGCCGGATGTCGGTGTCGAGCTCCTGCAGGATGATCGGCCCCGGGCAGGACTGCGGATCGCAGACCGCGCCCCAGCCCAGCAGCCGGATGGCTGAGCCGATCGGGGTCGCCGCCGCCAGGTCGATCGGCGCGTGCGAGACCGGGCTGGACAGCCTGACGAGCGCGGCGTCGCTGGCCGGGCTGGAATGCAGGATGACCTGGCTGACTCCCGCGACGGTGCCGCCGGAGGTCCGGTTGTGCGACCCGATCCGTGCCTGGAACGTGCCCGGGCCCTCATCCTCTATGCAGTGTTTGGCGGTGTACAGCCACTGGGATCTGATCAGCGCGGCGCCGCAGAAGTGGCTGCCGCCCAGTGTCTGCAGCGACGCTATGAACGGGTACGGCTCGGTGGCGTCCCGTCCACCGATGATCTGGATGCTCGGCTCGGGTGTCGGGGTTGGACCGCCGCTGACATCCGCGTTCGCGGTGGCGTGGAGGCTGGGCAGACTCAGCCCGGCGATCAGGACACCGGCCAGGAGCGTTTTAACAGTGCTACGCATGTCCCTCTCCTCTCGATGGGGCAGCGAGAAATGCCCTAGTCTCATCAACACATGTAAATCCTCGCAAGGGCCGAAATTTCGCAGGGAGAGTCGGCATGGCACGCGTACTCCAGACCGGGCAACCGCAGATCACCGACCTGCTTGTCGCGGGGCCGTTCCACCAGGCACTGAGGTCAGCCATCAGCGCCCGTGGGCTGACGCTCGACCGCCTGCGGGCCCGGCTGGCCCGGCGTGGAATGCCGATCGCACTCTCCACCCTCAGCGACTGGCAGCAGGGGCACCGCCATCCCGGCAGCGAGCGCTCGCTGTCGATTGTGGCCGCGCTGGAGGAGATCCTCGACCTGCCGCCCCGCTCACTGCGCCGCCTCATCGCACACGCCGCTCACGGGATCGATGAGGGCCACGGGCCGATCGGGGAGCTGCTGGACAGGTTCCCGCGGTCGCGCGACCGCGACACCGTGATCCTCAGCCAGCAACAGAAGGTGCTACTCGACCAGCGTGGCGTCAGCCATCACGTGTGGAGCCGGACGCTGATCCGGGCGCGCCGCGGCGGCGTGGACCGCTACCTCCTGCGCTACTTCGGCGACCGCGGATGCGCCATCGACGAGGTGGAGCTATGTGCCCTGGAGAACTGCCGACTGGGCCGGGTCGAGCGCCACCACGCTCAACCGGTGCTGGTCGCCGAGCTTCTCCTTGACACGACATTGCGCGAAGGCGACACGTGGGTGCTGGAACATGCGCTGACCGACCGTACCGCAGAGCCCGGGACCGACCACGGCCACGCTTTCCGTTACACAGTGGAGCATTACCTGCTCGAGGTGCGCTTCGATCCGCGGCGCCTACCACGCGCCTGCTACTCCTACACCCGCGCCAACCTCCACGAGCCGATGCACCGCACCGGCTGGCTGGAACCCACGTCCCACCACGCCGTCCATCTCTCGGCCTCCAATGTCCGGACCGGAGTGCTCGGCATCGCGTGGGAATGGTTGAAGTAGGCCAGCCAAGGTATCCGTCCCATCGACCGAGCCAACTTCTGCGCCTGGATACCGCCTGGAGCACTCACCGGACCCAAAGCCACAGGCCTGGCCACGTCGTGCGGCTCCGGCGTGCGGGGCAACCTGTTTCACCGGCGCACGTTCGGTTACAGATCTTCTTGAGCATTTCGTGCGTCACCAACTGCAACGGCGTAACCTTCCACAACGACAACGACTAAGCACGCGTCCAGCTGATGATGCCCAGGCACATCTCGTCGGCGGTTCCCTCGCCCCACACCACGTAGCGCGGCTCCGATGACCGCAGCGCCGGCAGCATCTTGCGCAGCGCGGCATCGTGGGTGCAAGTCACGCGCATCGTGTCGCCTGGTTTGACGGCGACGGGCTGGGGCAAAGGCCGCGCGCCCTGGTCGTCAAAGTTGTAGACCGGTACCTCCAAAAGAATTTTTGCTTTGGGGGTACCGGGATTGAGCTCCACTTTGATCGAACGCCCGAGCAGGTGCATGTGACCGGCGACCGCATGGACCAGCCCCGCATCACGGACCGGGGAGTAACACGACTGCACCGGGCCGGGTTTGGGCTCGCCGCCGCCGCACAGCAGGCTCAACGCGGACACCGCCATGCCGGCCTGCGCCCCGAAGCGAGCCTTGACGTCGGAGATGGCCTGCTCGCGCGCGCAGAGGCGGCCCGACTCCCCGGGTGCGCACGGCAGCTCTACCGGGGCGGCCAACAGCTTGGTCTGCAAGGGTTTGAGCCTCGCGCCCGCCCCTTTGAGCCGCAGGCGGATGCCGGACTGGTCGGCGCCCTCGGCGCTGAGCAGGTTGTAGTGGACCTGCATGACGATGTGGCTGCCGGCCGCCATCTCATAGCCGATGCCGTCGGCGAGGATGACCTCGTCGCCGCCGGGCGCCCAAGCCCCGATCCACGCAGCGCTGTCGCCGTTGGTTTGAAGCAGTGGCTGGCCGGCGCGGATGCCGGTTCCGCCGAAACAGGTCCAGCCATCACCGTCGGTCTTGGCGTCGAGCTGGCGTGCCTCGGCGACATCGCCGGGCGGGAGCCGGAAAAAGATCGCGTGGTGCACGATCGTTGCGTTGCCGGGCAAGAACTGCGAGCCGGTGATGAAGGCACGCTCTGAAAAGCCCGGGTCGATCAGAAAGCAGCGATATTCGTCCGTGCCGCGGCGCGGCGCCGGAGTGAATGGCCGGGGCATGCCGAGCTCGAGAAACCGCTCGCCGTCACGCAGCGGTTCCGGTGGCGGAACGCTGGCGCGGCCGGAATGGCCGGCGTGCCCCTGCGGCTGCGGCTCGGCAGGCGGCTGCGACGGCGGCGGTGAGCAGGCTGTCACGGCGGACAGGACAGTCACGGCGAACAGGGAAGCAGCGGTGCGGGCCAGCCTCATGCCACCGAACCTACCTCGGCGGTCCGTCCTGTACGGTGGTGCGCGGGCTGAGCCCTAGTCAGTCGCGGGTGAGGGCGTGTGCGGGTGGCGTGCGCAACGCCCGACGGGCGGGTAGTTCGATGGTGAGGAAGGCGATCGTGGCCACCACCATCGCGACGGCGGGCAGAAGCCACGGCGGTCCGGCGGGCCACGGCCGGTGGAGGATGCCGACATGGCACTGGACCGGCTCAGCGCCCGGGAACGCGACGTGCTCGCCCTCATGGCACAAGGGCTGGGCAACGTCGCGATCGCCGAGCGGCTCTTCGTCACCGAAGGCGCCGTGCACAAGCACATCCGCAGCATCTTCGCCAAACTGGACCTGGCGCCCACCGACCGGGCGGACCGCAGGGTCACCGCCGTCCTGCGCTACCTGGAAGACACCCAGCGCCGGGGCTGACGGCAGCGAAGGATCAGGAGTTTGCCAGTGCTTTGTCGCGTAGCTCTTTGAGCGTGTCCAGCCGCCGCTCGTCGTGGATGCGTTTGGTCGTGATGCGATCCGGATAGCAGCGCAGGAACATGTTGGTGAAGTGGGTCCCGTAGTGGATGTGGTCCTCGCCCTGGGGGTCGGCGAGGGGACGGATGACGGCGTTGAAGTTCGGTTCGTGGAAATATGCCATCGCAAAGCGTTCGCGGGTGTTGAGTTTGACCTTGTGCGGCGTGGACAGCAGGACTCCGCCGGTGAGGAACTGCAGGATGTCGCCCGGGAACACGGTCAGCACGCTGGGCTGCGGCGTCACGTAGGTCCACGGCTCGTCGTTCTCGTACATGCCGGCGGAGCTTTCCGAGTCCAGCCAGTTGCGGTTGCGGTGCTCACCTTCGACGGGCGGGCGGACGTACAGGCCGCCGACCTCGTCCTGCGCGGCAATGACCAGCAGCCCGTAGTCGGTATGCGCGCCGATGCCTCGCGAGGTCTGGTCCGACAGTGCCGGGAAACGCAAGACCCGCATATGATGCCAGCCGTCGACGGTGAATCTGGTGAGCGCGTCGATGTCATCCAGCTCGAGACCCAAAGCCACCAGGCGCAGCAGCTTCTCACCGATCGCGCCGAGCTGGTCCATGAACTGTTGCATCCGTTGCCGGTAAGCCGGTGTGGGCCATGGCACGGGTCCGTGGCAGGGCCACGACTGACGCACGGTGGGATCGTCTTCGGCCACGTCCTTGCAGACGGTGAAGATCTCCGAGTAGTCGGCCTCGCCGGCGGTGACTTCCTCACCGGAGGCGATGTAGCCACTGTAGGTGAGATCGCTGACGTGCCGGGACTTGGCCGGCATGGGCAGTTGGAAGAAGCGCCTGCTCTCCAGCATCGCCTCGGCCGTAACGCGGCCCTGGAACGGGTCCGTGGCCACCTGGAATATTCCATCCGCCTGCCAGGCGCCTAACATGTCATGAGCGAGCTTTTTATCGGAATCGGTGCCGTCCACCGCGTCGGGCAAGTGGAACGTCTGGAGCGTGGTCATCGGAGACTCCTTTGTCTCAGCGGCAATGTCCCGGAGCGGGATACGGCAATTGCAGCAGGACCATCGACAGATCGCTAATGTTGAGTTCATGATTGCGCTCGCCGGTTGTCCCCGTGTGGCCAGCGGTTTTATCCGCCGGTAACCGGAAGAACATCTGCCGGTGAGCGGAGGACGATCCGCGGTAAGAGGTCGCTCAGGCAAGCACCGTTGACGATCGTCGATCAACTCGGCAGCGTGAGGGGATGTCGGAGGAAACCGTTCTCGAGCTGGCGTCCGATCCCTAGTCCACTACCCGCCGGCCGGTGACGGTCGATGCTGGCAGCCGGCCCGGTTTGGCGGTACCGGACAGGCTGTCGCCGGTGATGACGACCTCGAAGGCCAGGTTCAGCCGCATCGGCCTGGTGATCGATTGCTGCCATGTCACCCGATCACCGCGCGTGGTAAGCCCGTTCAACGGAACCTTCTCCTGGGAACGAACATCGGTGGCGGTACCCACAAGCGCTCCATCCACACTGAATAGCTCGACGATGGCGTGCTGGCGACCCAGCGGAGTGTCGATGTAGACGTTCCAAACACCCTCGACCGTCATGATCCGCTCACCGCGATCGCCGGAACGATTCCGGTGGCACGCCAGACGACACCTCGGCGTTCATAGGCGAACAGGTTCTCCACGGCGTGCGCGACCTGCGGCCCCAGCTCGCGCTCCAGCAAGTACAGGCCGAGGTCGAGGCCGGAGGTGACCCCGGCGGCGGTCACCAGATCGCCGTCGTCGACGATCCTCGCGTTCACCGCTACCGCGCCCGTGGCGTCGAGTGCATCCAGGCCCAGATGATGGGTCGTGACCGGCCGGCCTTCGACGAGGCCCGCCATCGCCAGTACCAGCGAGCCGCCGCAAACCGTGGTCACGGTCAGTCCCGGCCTTTCCAGCGCCTCCTTGAGCAGAGCCGGCAACGCGGTATCCAGCGTGCGGCCCAGAATCACCGGAATGCTGTCATCGGCCGGCGGGCTGCCGTCCGTGGCGGGAAGGCTTCCGGCCGCGCCTGGCACCATGATCAGATCGGCGCGCGCAGGGTCCAACGTGGCCGTCGCCCGCAGCGACAACGGTGGCAGCCCGCTGACCACGTCATGGGGATCGCCGGGGCAGGCGAGTTCCACGGTAATGGCGCCACCGGTGATCGAACCGGCGGCGCTGAGCACCTCGAACGGGGCGATCACGTCAAGCGGATCGAACCCGTCGAACAGGACGACCTGGGCATGCATCGGCGGTGGCTTCCTTTCACTATCAGGTGTCACCGACGCTAACTACGCGCGCATCAAGCCGGAACAGGCTCCCTTGCCAGGATCTAACGGATTCTCGCCAGGCCGTGCCAGAGCCCTGGCTGCCACAACCACAGCAGGTGCTCGTCTTGGCGAAACCTGGTGACTGCCTACTGTATGGCCATGCACACGGTGGCCGTTCTTGCGCTCGACCAGGTCATCCCGTTCGACCTGGCCACACCGATCGAGGTGTTCAACCGCACGCGCCTTCCCGATGGCCGGCCGGCCTACCGGGTGCGGGTGTGCGCGGCGACCCCGGCCATCGACACGGGTGCGTTCACCCTGCAGGCACCGTTCGGCCTCGACGTTCTGGCGCAGGCCGACACGATCATCGTGCCCGGCTGCGCCGACCCCGCCGTCCCGGTACCAGCCGCGATCCTCGATGCGTTGCGCCATGCCGCCGCACAGGGAACCCGCATCGCCTCCATTTGCGCCGGCGCGTTCACCCTGGCGGCCACCGGTTTGCTCGATGGCCTGCGGGCCACCACACATTGGCTGGGTGCCGGCTTGCTCGCCGAGCTGTATCCGGCGATCGAGGTCGACCCGGGCGTGCTCTATGTCGACAACGGACAGTTTCTGACCTCCGCGGGCGCCGCTGCCGGGCTGGATCTGTGCCTGCACATGATCCGCCGTGACTTCGGCTCGGCCGTCGCCGCCGACGCCGCGCGCCTGTCCGTGATGGCGCTGGAACGCGAAGGTGGCCAGGCCCAGTTCATCGTCCTCGACACGCCGCCCGCACCCAAAGGATCCATCCTGGAACCGGTGCTGCGCTGGATGCACGATAACCTCGATCGTGACCTCAGCTTGCACGACATCTCAGCCCACGCGGGCATGAGCACCCGCAGTCTCAACCGGCACTTCCGCGAGCAGACCGGCACCAGCCCGCTGCAATGGCTGCACCGCGCCCGCATCCGGCAAGCGCAGTATCTGCTCGAAACCACCACCCACCCGGTCGAGCGGATCGCCGCACAGGTGGGCTTCGGGTCGCCGACCGCCTTCCGCGAGCGCTTCAAACGCGTCGCCGGCACCAGCCCACAGGCCTACCGCATGGCATTTCGTGCCGAGTAACCGCACATGGTCGGAGTATCCAAGCGACAATGGGAGGCGCAATGAACGCTGTGTACAAGACGGTTCTCGCCGCCACGCTCGCCCGCATCGACAACCGCAAGAGGATCCACGACAACGCCACCTTGCGCCCGGGGCAGGCGACGGCCAGACGCAGCGGCGGCCCCTACTACATTGCGGGCGCTCCGGTACGCCGTGACGTCCGCGAGGACCGGCCAGGAATCCCGTTGACCTTGCGGGTGAGGATGGTGGACGCACACACCGGCCAGCCACTGCCGGGCGACGTCACCGGGGAGATCTGGCACGCCGACGCCAACGGCAACTACTCCGGCTACCTGTCATACGGGTCCGAGCCGGTTACCGCCGCGCTTACCATGGCATTGCGCAGATTCCGGCCCACCGACACCTCACGGTTCCTGCGCGGGCGGCAACCCGCCAACCCCGATGGGGTGATCGAGTTCCTGACGATCGTGCCCGGCTGGTACACACCCAGGACCTTGCACATCCACTTCAAGGCCACAGCCGGGGGCAGGAGGCTCGTCACCACCGAGTTCTATTTTCCCGATCACATCAGGGAACAGGTGCTCTCCACGGCCCCGTACGCCTCCCGAGGCCCGAGCATGTTCGTCAACAACAACGACTTCGAGATCCTGCTCGCCAACGGCTCGCCCGGCAGCTGGCCGCAGTTCACCGGCGACCCCGCCAGCGGCTACACCGCCACCATCACCGTCAGGGTCAAACCCGGACGTCACTGGCCGAGCTGATCGGCAACACCTCAACTGGCCGTGCGCCGGTAGGTCCTGATGGCAAGCGGCGCGAAGACGGCGAGAATACCGGCCGCCCAGCCGAATGCAGTGAGTACTTCTCCGGTGACCGTGTGCCCGGCCGGTAACGCTGCCTGCCCGAGGGTGAGCCCCCGAAGCGCGTTGGCGACGGTGGTGATGGGCTGATGGTCGGCGAAGGCGGCCAGCCAGCCTGGCATGGTGCTGGTGGGCAGGAAGACCGAGCTGGTCAGTGTGAGCGGGAAAACCGGCTCCCCTGCTGCTTCCGTGGGTCCATGACCACATGATCAAGAGAGTGGGCTACGG